>Ga0335078_10001788_pt1 | contig 32478 bp, 23 predicted proteins | sample Lox_Sample_32_FD_206711 | JGI IMG/M metagenome (GOLD analysis project Ga0335078, IMG submission 206711) | Soil microbial communities from Loxahatchee National Wildlife Refuge, Florida, United States - Lox_Sample_3.2 | ecosystem: Environmental > Terrestrial > Soil > Wetlands | place: USA... | reverse complement strand
GCGGCCGAAGAGAAGCCACCGTCGCTCGTAGCCGGGAACGTGAGCGACCAGCCGCCCGCCCGGCCGCAGCGCCCGGCGCAGCGTGCGCATCGCCGCGATGTCGTCCTCGACGTGCTCGAAGTTGTCGACGCTCACGACCAGGTCGAAGGCATCCTCGAAGTCGAGCTTCGTGACGTCGCCCGCCCGGAAGCTGCAGTTGGCCAGCCCCGCCCGCCTCGCGATCTCGTTGGCCCGGGCGACCAGGTCAGGCTCGAGCTCGACGCCGGTGACCTGCGCCTCCGGGTGCCGCTTGGCGAGCTCGAAGCTGAACACCCCGGACCCGCATCCGGCGTCCAGGATCTTCTGGTACGAGCCTGCGGTGGCCGGCAGCACTCGCCGCAGCCGGATGCGCAGGCCGTTGGCCGGGGCGCCGAGCAGGTTCGCGTACATCCGTTCGAACCTGCTGCGGCCGGGGTCGAGCGACAGCTCGCGGCCCGGGAATCCCCTCACGCTGTTCCTCCCGCTCACGCTGTGCCTCCCGGTCGCGTCATGCTCGGCGCGCTCACGCCTCGCCCGCGCAGTTCTCGAGGTAGCTGGCAAGCGCCCAGGACATCCAGCCCTGGCACCAGCGCAGCTCCCGGATACGGGTCCGGTATCCCCGGCGCCGCTGATAGTAGAACCACCCGCTGGCCGGGTCCCACATGTTGCCGAGCGTCCACCGCAGCACCCGGGCCGCGGTCTGGCCGCCGGTTCCGGCATGGCGCTGCCGGAGCGAGAAGGTGATCACTCCCTGGGCGCAGCCGTGGATGTCGACCGGGTAGAGGCGGTCGCTCATGAATCTCGCGGCGCCGCTCGGCTCGAACAGCCGTTCCTCGTAGAACTCGATGCCCCGGCGGTACGCCGGCTCGAATTCGTCGCTGCCGGCCGCCAGGCCGTACTGGCCGATCGCGTCGAGTATGAAGCCCGTGTGGTAGTTGTCGTGCGTGATATGGCTGGCAGAAGGCGGCTCCGCATAGAACCACGCGCCGTAGTCGGTCTGCTTGGAGACCACGTAGCGGACCAGCCTGCCGCCCTCCCGGATCAGGTCTTTGTCGCCGGTCATCGCGCCCAGCCGGGCCGCCAGGGCCCCGGTCAGGGCCGACACGTCCATGACGATCCAGTCGATGTCGCTGGGCACGTAGCTGAGGCACCGGCGGCCGTCGTCCTCGAACAACGTCTTCGGGGCCGCCAGCAGGAACCATACGGCCCGCGTCGCCGCATCGAGGTAGCGCTCGTCCTGCGTCGTCTCGTACCCGTCGAGCAGTGCCTGGCCGACGAACGAGGTGACCACGCGGTTCGGGAAGTCCCGCGGGGCGAAGAACCCGACGTCCTGCCAGGGATATGGATACCCCCAGGACAGCCCGTCGAATCCGGCCGCAGGATGGTCGATCAGCCAGTCCAGCAGCTCGCGGGCCTCCCGGGCGTCGTCGGCCGATCCGGTCATCCGGTGCCGGGCGAGGAGGGCCCGGGCGAACAGGGAAAGCCCCTTCGCGTTCCTCGCCTTGCGGACTCCTGCCAGCGGCCGGATGTCGACCGGACTGCGGGTCACCACCTGGATGGCGACGAGCCGGCGCAGCCTCGACCCGCCGGCCAGGCTGGCCAGGAACGGCGAGTTGAGCCCGTCGTGCTTGGAGTACCCGGCATAGTCAGCGGACCGGGCGGTCTGCAGCACCCGGTCCAGCACGTCCAGATAGCGCCCGTCCCCGCGCTGGGCCATGGCCGTCGTTCGGTCCTCTGTCATCGCAACGGCAACCTCGGATCTGCTGGCGCTCTTTCATGATCCCGGAACGGGAAGAGCGGGCCCGGCCTGGCGCAGACGCCCAGTGGGCTAAGGGCTTCGAAGTACCGGTTAAGGTTAGCAGCAGGCGGCACCGCAGTTTGCCCTTGCGCCGGGTTTGCCCGGGGCGTCCCGGACGTATTAGCCGCGCGCCGTGACTTTGGCGCTGTTTTGCCGCGGCCCGGCGTATGCCGCCCCTGGCCTCGGCGGGCACCATAACGAAGCGACTCTGGTAGCGTGGCGCACCGGCAAATTGAGCCACTGTGGCCGTTGATGCGCGGCCGGGAAACACCACCGAAGGCAGGTTGAGGTCGGCATGAAGCAGGTGTTCCGCAGGGTAATCGACCGGCGCGGGCGGGTCCTGGTCGCCGACCTTCCGGTCCCGCACATGGGGCCGGATCAGGTCCTGGTGCAGAGTCACTATTCGCTCATCAGCTCCGGCACCGAGATGGGCACGCTCTCGAAGACCCCGGCCGAGCTCGTGCGGCAGACCATCTCCGACCCCTGGATGCGCGGCGTGGTCAAGCAGACCATCCTCGCCACCGGGCCCAGCCAGACCGCGCGGCGGGTCTGGCATGAGATCGTCACGCCCCGGGAGATCGGCTACAGCGGCGCCGGGACGGTGCTGGCGCTCGGTGACCGCGTGGAAGGGCTCGAGATCGGGCAGACCGTGGCGTACGCGGCGAGCGGCCACGCCGAGGTCGCCGCCCCCTCGATCAGCCACGTGGTACCCGTTCCGGAGAGCGTGGACCTGCGTCACGCGGCGTTCGTCACCGTCGGCGGGATTGCCATGCAGTCCCTCCGCCGCGCCGACCTGAAGTTCGGCGAGACCGTGGCCATCTACGGCCTCGGCCTGGTCGGCCAGCTGTGCGCCGGCATCGCGAAGGCCGCCGGCTGCGTCGTGGTCGGCATCGACATCAACCAGAAGGCGAACGAGCTGGCCACCGCCGCCGGCGCCGCCCTGGTGGTCAACCCCTCCGAGCCCGGATGGAAGCGGAGGATCAGCGACTTCACCGGCAAGAACGGTGTCGATGCCACGGTGATCTGCGCCAGCTCAGACTCGCCGGAGATCATCAACTCGGCGATGGAGATCACCAGGCGGCAGGGCCGCGTGGTCATCGTCGGCTACGTCAAGCTCGACATCCACCCCAAGAACTTCCTGTACCGCGAGATCGACCTGCGGTACTCCCGCGCGTACGGGCCGGGGAGCTACCACGCCGGCTATGAGAAAGGCCGGCTCGACTACCCGTTCGGGTACGTCCGGTGGACGGAGAAGCGCAACCTCGAGGAGTTCATCCGGCTCGTGGCCACCGGGGCGGTCGATCCCGAACCGCTGATCGCGGGGGTCTACCCGGTGGAGCGGGCGCAGCAGCCGTTCGATGCCATCCGGGAGCGGACGCTGCCCGGCGTGGCAGCCTTGATCTCCTACGGATCCGACCCCGACCGCAGCCGGACGATCCAGGTTAGCCCTCGGCCCAAGCGCGACGGAAAGGTCGGGATCTCGCTCATCGGGTTCGGGAACCATGTCCTGGGCATGCACCTGCCCAACCTCAAGTCACTGCGTGACGTCGAGCTCCGCGGCATCGCGTCGGCGACCGGGCGCAACGCCTCCGTCGCCGCCAAGGGCCTCGGCGCCACGATGATCACGACGGACGTCGGCGAGCTGCTCGCCGACGAGGGCACCGACGCGGTGATGATCTGCTCGAACCAGCCGGATCACTACGAGCACATCCGGGCGGCGGTCCGCGCCGGGAAGGCCGTGTTCATCGAGAAGCCGATGGTCACCCGGCTGGAGGACTTCAGCGAGCTGCTCCGGCTGATGGAGGCGCAGCCCACGCTGGTCACGCTGGGACTCAACCGCCGTTACTCGCCGCTGGTGGACGCCCTGCGCAAGTCGCTGAAGTCCCCCGTCGACTTCGTCGAGTACGTGATCGCCCAGCAGCCGTTGCCCGCCGATCACTGGAGCCTCGACCCGGTGGACGGCGGCGGGCGGCTGGTCAGTGAGGGAGAGCACTTCATCGACCTGTGCAACCTGCTGATCGGCAGGCGCCCGGTGTCCGTCACGGCCCGCGCGCTGGGCAAGCTGCCCGACGATCTCCGGACATTGTGCAACTTCTCGGTGACCCTCCATTACGACGGTGCCGCCGCGACGGTGGTCTTCAATGAATCCGGGGTTCCCGGATTCCCCCGGGAACGGCTGTCGGTCTTCACGCGCGGCCAGGTGGCGATCCTCGATGACTTCGGGAAGCTGACCGAATACGGCCCGGGCAAGCCGCGCAGCAAGGGCAGCGGCCTGCACAAGTCCATGGGTCACGCCGAGGAGCTCGAGCAGTTCGTCCGGGCCGTGCAGGGTGCGCCCAATCACCTGCTGTCCTGGGAGGGCTCGTCGCTGGCCACGCTGTGCATGTTCGCGGCCCAGGAGAGCATCAGGCTGGGCGCCGAGATCGACCTGGACCAGTTCCGCCGGTCGCTGCTGGAACCCGGCGACGCCTCGGCCGATGACATCGAAGCACAGCCGTCGCAGGGCGCACAGGACGACGAGGCAGGCGCGGCCGTCGGCATCGGCTGAGCGCGACCGCGCGGGCGCGGGTCAGGACTCGGCCGGTCCGCGGGCTGCCAGCTTGCGCGCCGCCCGGAGCTGCCGCAGCCGCCGGCGGCCCACGAGCCCGGCAGCCACGGCGCCGGTCAGCGCGTCACACACGACCGAGATCGCCCGGCTCAGCAGGGCCACGGTGAGGGCGACGGCGGCGGTGGTCTGCGTGTGCAGGACCGCTATCATCACCGCCTCCCGGACGCCGACCCCGGCCGGGGCGAAGACCGCCAGGAACCCGATGGCCCAGGAGAGCGAGTAGGCGCCGATCGACACCAGCAGCGTGCCCTGCCGGTCGCCGGCGAGCTGCCGCATCAGCACGTAGACCATGAGGCCGTTGCACAGCCAGCCGGCCAGCGCCCACGCCATGGTTCGTGCGAGGCCCTGGTAACTGACGCCCTGCTGCAGCGCGGGCTGCCGGGAGAGCCGCAGCACGAGGCGGAGCAGCCGGTTCAGCACCGGCGGAGACAGCGCCGCCATGCCGACCGGTATCAGGATCAGGATCCAGAAGTACTGAGCGACGGAGCCGGCGTGCGCGAAAGGCAGGACGACTGCGGCGACGACCGCCCCGGAGCAGGTCATCACGGCATAGCACAAGATCACGGACAGTGCGGACCTGCTCCGGGGGATGCCGCGATCGGCCCCGAGTTCCGACTGGGCGAGCACGGGCCAGATGCTGCCGGGAATGTACTTCCCGAGCTGGCCGATGAAATTGATCCGCCATGCCTCGGGAACCGACAGCCGGGAGCCGAGATCGGCAAGCATTTCCCGCCAGACCATGAGGCTGCAGACCAGCCCGCAGACACCGAGGACGAACGCGAGCAGCAGCGTCAGCGCGGACAGCCGCTGAACCTCACGCCAGAGCGTGCTCGCCTCGTCGTCCAAGGCGATGGCCAGGAACGCCAGCACCACGGCCAGGAAGCCGAAGCGGACCGGCCTGGATCTCATCAGCCGGATGAGCAACGACAGCCAGCGCGAGAACGGAGCGCTGCCAGAGCCCCCGGCCGGGGCCTGATCTGGAGCTACGGCAGCGGGCTCCGCGGCATCCGCCGGCCCCGCGGAGCGAACAGGCCCTGGACGCGACATTCCTACCGGGTCGGCTTCTCGAATGCATAACCGACGCGCCGGCCAAGGTAGCCGAGCGTGCGGTGGATCCGGAACTCAAGCTTGGCGCCCCATCTCACCGGTGCCGGGTAGCCCGGCAGCCAGACGTCATCCAGCGGGGCGATGCTGGAGGCGAACCGGACTGGGCGCAGGCCGTTGCGTTCCGCCATCTTGCGGATCTCGATCGGCGAGAAGAGATGGGCATAGCCGTAATGCAGCGTCTTCTCCTTGGACATCTTCCAGATGCCCAGCGCGTAGGGCGGGTTCCACCAGTTGGGCACCGTGATGATCACGTAGCCGCCCGGCTTGGTGGTGCGGGCCATCTCGTCGACCGCCTTCTGGCGTCCCTCCGGGGAGGGTATGTGGTCGATCGTCGACATGGAGACCGCTACGTCGAACGTCCCGTCCTCGAAGGGGAGGTCACACGCGTCCGCCACCTTGAACGTGAACTTCTCCGCCAGGTCGGGATGCAGCTCCCGGCGCAGGATCTGCTCCGCGCCCTCGATGGACTGCGGGCTGAGGTCGATGGCCGTCCAGTGGCCGATCTTGCGCGCGTAGTACAGCTCGTCGATCGGGAAGGAGCAGCCGACGTTGAGGACCGACTTGCCGTCCATGCCCACGAACTCCATGAGCGTGTAGTCGCTGCGCAGCTTCGAGTACATGTACGTGTACTGGTCGCGAGGATCGTGCTCATCGAAGTGATTCCCGAGTTCCTCGTAGGCCGAGTGAGCAACCTCGGAACGAGACTTCGGCTTTGTACTAGTATCAGCCATTATGTCGCGATCTCCCTCGCGGTACGGAACAAGGCATGCCTATCCAAGGCGCCAGGTGTTTACTCAAGGCCATCACGGTAGCAGAGGGCCACCTGACGGAACGGCCGCATCGCGGCGTAACCCGGCAGTGCAGGACAGAGGGTACCAGGGGGCCGCGCCGGGGTCAGGCCCTAGGATCGCCGATGTGAGCTTTCTCCGGACGCGCCCGGCAGGCCCTGCGCCGGAGTCGGCCGACCCCGGCGCCCGGCCCCCTGGCCACAGTGCCGTCGGTGGCCTGCGCATCGGTGACCTGATCGCCGTGGTCGCGCTCATCATCGAGGCCGGAGCCGTCGAGTTCTACCTGCGGCAGCTGCTGACCAGGCCCTTCTATTACGACGAGGCATCGCGGGCGTACGAGATCGCCCAGGGCGGTCAGTTCCTGTCCCACCTGAGCACAGCCGCCGCACCGCTGGCGGCTGGCTGGGTCGCCATCGAGACGGTGGCGCGCCTGGTACTCGGCGACACCGAGGCCGGGCTCCGCGCGCCCATGTTCCTGACGCTGCCCCTGCTGGCGGTGGCGACCTATGTGCTCGCCCGCCGCTGGCTCGCCGTCGGCGTGAGCTTCGCTGTGGCCGCGCTGCTGCTGGCTAACCTATGGATCGTCAACTACGGGCTGCAGCTCAAGTCCTACTCATACGAGGCGCTTTTCGCGGTCGCCACGCTCGGGCTTTACCTGCTGATGCAGCGCTCCACCTGGAATCGGGCCCAGACCCTCGGACTGTCCGCCGCGATGGGCCTCACCTGCGCCTTCTCGCTGCCTAACCTGTTTGTCGTGGGCCCGCTGCTGGTGCTTGACCTGGTCCGGGCTTTCCGGCAGCGGGCGCGGCTGCGCATCTGCGGCGGGGTCCTCGCCGGGGCGATCGCGCTGGCCCACTTCGTGCTGTTCGTGCGGCCCCAGTCGCGCGTGGCGAGCACCGGATTCTTCCAGGACGCCTACGCGCCGCACAGTCTCGGCGCTTTCCTGCGCTTCGTAGCCGCGGGCTTCGAGTCATACTTCCCGTCGATCATCACCGGAGTGGTGGGCGCGACCAATGCGCCTCCCTCGTATCACCTGCCGCCCGTCGCGCACGCCTTCCTCGCCGTCGCCCTCGTGATCCTGCTGGCCGCTGGGGTAGCGGCGGCGGCGAGGGACCCCGCCGGACGGGCGCTGATCGTGGCCGCCGGCGGGCCGTTGCTGCTCGAGCTCGTGGGGTCCGTGACGCGCCAGTGGCCCTTCGGGCTGATCCGCGTGAATATCTTCGTGGTGCCGCTGCTGTACATCCTGGCAGGGATGGGCGCGGTATGGCTGGCCCGCGCCGTCCGCGGGCCGCGGCCGGCCGACGGCATCACGCCCGCCAGCGTCGCCTGGCCCCGCGCGGCCGGCATCGCGGTCCTGGCGGCGGCGCTCGTCGCCGCGGGCACGGCGGCCGGCCTGGCCACCGCGAAGGGCTTCGCCGAGACCAGCCGGTTGCAGGCTCAGCCGACGATGTTCGGCGGCGTCAAGGCGGCGGTCACCGCAGCCCGTGCCCAGGCGGCGCCCGGCGACTTGGTGATCATCCGGTCCGACCGGCGCCCTTCGCTCTGGTACGCCGCTCCGTGGCTTTATTACATGGACATGTACCAGGGCGACCCGGCCGAGGTGGCCGGGCTCCCCCGGATCCCGGCCAGGAACACGACCTCGGTTTTCCGCGTCACGCCGGCCGCCGTTGACCGGTTCGTGGCCGCGCACCCGCGCAGCCCCGCCATCTTCCTGCTGGAGTTCAATTTTCCCGGCTACCGCTTCCCCAAGTGGGCTCACCAGCAGTCGCTGGACACCCTGCGCCAGTTGGGTTACTGCCCCGTCAGCGACGTCTGGTACCCGGTCACCGGGCACCTTACGGTGCTGAACGCCGGGTGCTCCAAGAGCTGAGGGACTCCCTCGCTCGCCGCGGCGTCAGGACGGCGCATACACCAGGATGGGGTCGGGGCCGACGCGGATCGCCGTGACGCGGTGCCCGGCCAGGTCATGGCGCCAGGCCCGGATTTCGGTTCGCGTCTGATGCGAGCGGACGATCCAGATCCGCCCGCGGGTTCCGGCAGGACCCGCAGCGACCTTGGCTTGCGCCAAGGCCAGCGCGTTCGCGATGTCCACGGCCCGGCGCGCGGTCAGCACGACCATCCACGGCAGGCCGGGGTACGCGACGACATGGCCGTTCGGACCGTCACCGGCTGGAAACGAGGGCTGCCGCGGGTAGTAGTAGGCAAACCCGTAGCTGGCCCCGTAGCTGACGATGACGACGTCCCCGGGCCGCAAGTGCGTGCTCAGGTAGGTGACCTCGGAGTGGATGTCCTCGACTGGTATCGAGTGAGACCTGATGTAGGTGTCCGCAGCAGGCGCCCAGACGGCCAGCGCCAGCACGGTGACCAGCACCGGAGCCCGCCGGTCGATCCGGGCTGCCAGGCATCCCACCGCGGCGACCGCGACGGCGATGAGCACGGGGATCATCACGAGCCAGAAGGTAGAGGTTCGGAGGTCCCCGAAAGGGTACTTGCGGGCCGCGCTCGCGACGATGACGATCACCAGCATGACCGGGAACATGGCGGCGAGCGCGAAGCGCCGGAGCCAGATCAGCGCCGCGATGCCCGCAAGCACCAGCACCGCGTTGAGGAGCAGGAAACGGAATCCCATGTACGGCGCGAGCTGGTGCAGCCGGTGGAGGACGAAGGAGACGGCGCCGGACGCGCTCCGGGTGGGCACATAGAACGAATCCCAGTAGTCGGTGACCTTATGGCCGATCTCTGGGCGCAGGACGATCTCGTAGATCGCGAGGCTCACGGCGAGCATTCCCGCTGAAGCCGCCGCGACCTCGATGATCCTGCGATAACGCCGGTTGATCAGGCACTCGAGCGCCAGGGAAGCCATGGCCGCCACGCCGACGAAGATCAGCGTGTTGGCGAACAGCAACCCGAAGGACGCGACGGCGGCGATCGCGACGAGCCGCCTGCGGCTCCATCCGTTCTCGATGCGCGCCACGAGGATCCATATGAGGAGGCACGCGAACGCCTCGGCCGTGTACTCCTTCAGGTCGTCCCGCAGCAGCATCGCGGGCGACAGCAGCACGGCGGCACCGGTGAGGACCCCGGTGGTGAAGCGAGTCAGCCGAAGCTCGCGCCCGAAGAGGTAGCCCGCGGCTGCCGCCAGCATCGTGAACGCGAGCGGCACCAGCCGCAGCCTCTCGGCCCCGCCGAAGGGCACCAGCCGCAGCAGGAACGTCCATCCCAGGGGCGTGATCAATCCCAGTGAGTGGGTGAGCCCGATCCTTGCCCGGACCGTGTCGGCCACCCATGCCTCGTCGACCCAGAACGACTGATGGAGCAGGTACGGCACGTCGTGAACGAGGAGCACGGAGAGCCCGAGCGCGACGGCGAGACAGGCGTCGAGCACGCCGGGCTGGCCGGCCCAGCGGCGGAAGCCCGGCGCGGCCGGCGGGCGCGCGGCCGCAGCCTGCCGGCCGGGGGCCGCGGAGGCGGGGAGATCCTCCTGCGGGGTGGCGCGACGTGCTCTCGGATGAACCATGAGTCAGGGAGCTGCGGGTCTGTGGCCGCGCCGGGGAGCGTACCGCTCCCGGAGCAGGATCCACAGGGCTTCCGCGCCGTCGCGCCAGGTGAGCTTCTTGCCGGCCTCCCGGCTGCGTGCCTTGTAGCTGATCGGAACCTCGTACGGCCGGTAGCCGCGCCGCAGCAGCTTCCCGGTGACCTCGGCCTCCATGCCGAAGCCGGTCTCGCGGATGTCCAGCTTGCGGTAAAGGTCGGCGGGCATCAGCTTGAAGCAGGTCTCCAGGTCACTGATATAGCAGTTGAACAGCACGTTCGCGAACGTCGTCACCCCCTTGTTGCCCAGCACGTAGGCGTAGGAGTAGGCGTTGTGGCTGCCGAACGTCCTGGTACCGTACACGACCTCCGCCTCCCCGGCGAGCACCAGCGCCAGCAGCGAGGGGATTTCGGCGGGCGAGTACTCCAGGTCGGCGTCGCACATGATCACGTAGTCGCCGCTGGCGACCGCGGCCGCGGTGCGGATCGCCGCGCCCTTGCCCTGGTTCCGCTCGTGCATGTGGACCTTCACCTGCGGGTCTTCGGTCAGGGACGGGTACAGCTCCCTGGTGCCGTCCGTGCTGCCGTCATCGACGATGACAAGCTCTATCTCGCAGGGAAAATCGACGTTGAGAACCTCCTTGATCGCGGAGGCCAGAGTCGGACGTTCGTTGTATACAGGCATAAGGATCGACAGTTTCACGGTGGCAGCCTACGCGGGCGGGCCGGGTCGACGGAGCCAGGGTCTCGCAGAATCAGATAGATTGCCTCGCAGGCCTGGGCCTCAGGCTTTCGGCATAACCGTGTTGTGAGCGAGGGAGATCCCGTGAGCCCGGATTCCATGCTTGGTGGTGCTCAGATGCCGGCTGGCGTGCCGCAGCGGATCCTGGTGACGGGGGGCTCGGGTTTCATCGGTTCGCACCTGTGCCGGCGCTTGCTCGCGCTGGGACACGATGTGCTGGTGGTCGACAACTTCTACTCGAGCAGCCGGCACAACGTGGTCGACCTGCTCGATGAGCCGCGCTTCGAGCTGATGCGCCACGACGTGACGTTCCCGCTCTACGTCGAGGTCGACCAGATCTACCACCTGGCCTGCCCGGCCTCGCCGGTCTATTACCAGCGTGACCCCGTGCAGACCACGAAGACCTGCGTGCACGGCTCCATCAACATGCTCGGGCTCGCCAAGCGGCTGAGAGCGCGGATCCTGCTCGCCTCCACCTCCGAGGTGTACGGCGACCCCGCCGTGCACCCCCAGGCCGAGTCGTACTGGGGCAACGTGAACCCGGCCGGCGTCCGGTCCTGCTACGACGAGGGAAAGCGCTGCGCCGAGACCCTGTTCTTCGACTACTACCGCCAGCACCAGCTGCCGGTCAAGGTCGCCCGGATCTTCAACACCTACGGCCCGAACATGCTGGCCAACGACGGGCGGGTGGTGTCGAGCTTCATCGTCCAGGCCCTCCGCGGCGAGCCGCTCACCGTGTTCGGCGACGGATCGCAGACCCGGTCGTTCTGCTACATCGACGACCTGGTGGACGGGCTGATCCGGCTGATGAACTCGCCGCCGGAGGTCACCGGCCCGGTCAACCTCGGCAATCCCGGCGAGTTCACGATGCTCGAACTGGCCAAGAAGGTGCTGGCGCTGACCAGCAGCGACTGCCCCATCGAGCACCACCCGCTCCCGTCCGACGACCCGGCACGCCGCAGGCCCGACATCGGCCGGGCCCGGGAACTGCTGCAGTGGGAACCGGCGGTGCCGCTGGACGAGGGCCTGGAGAAGACCGTCGAGTACTTCCGCCACTCCCTGAGCGGCTAGCGCCCGGGCGTCGCGCGGGTCATCCCCAGGATCCACGTCGTCCGGTCAGGTATCCCCGCGGGACCGGACGATCAGGTCGGCGAGCAGCGCGAGCGAGGCGATGAGCAGCCCGGTCACGAAGATCAGGACCGTGTTGACCGCGAAGAGCAGCGGGTGCACGACCATGTCGTAGATGCCCTTGGCGATGCCCAGGCCGAGCAGGAAGAGCGCGACAGGCATGAGCACCTTGAGCGGGTTGAAGTACATGACCATCCGCAGCACCTGAAGGATGTAGCGGTAGGCGTCGGTGATGAAGCGGAATTTCGATGTGCCCGACCGCTTGGCGTACCGGATCGGGACGTACCGCACCTCGTGCTGGTTGGACAGGAAGGCGAGAGTGATCGTGGTGACGCAGGAGAACCCGGGCGGGAGCAGTCGCAGGTAGGGCATCGCGACCTCGCGACGGAACGCACGCAGCCCCGAGTTGAGGTCCGGGATCTCGGAGTTGGTGAGCTGCTCGGCGAGCTTGCGGATGAACCACTTCGCCGGAACCCGCAGCACCTTGTGAGTGCCCTGCTCGCTGGTCCGCGCCCCGACCACCTGGTCCAGTGACGAGTCCTTCTCCAGCATCTGGACGAGTTCGGGGATGCGCTCGTTCGGATACGTCATGTCGGCGTCGGTCCACACGACGATCTCGCCGCGGGCCCGCTGGGTGCCGATCCTGCGCACCGTACCGGAGCCGCCGTTGCGGTAGAAGTGGACGATCTCCAGGCGCGGGAAGCTGGACGCGGCCTCGTGCAGGCGGGCCAGAGTCTCGTCGGTGGACGCGTCGTCGAACGCGAGCAACTCGTAGTCGTATCCGCTCGCATCCATGGCAGCGCAGATCCTGGCCACCTCAGCCATGACGTGCTCCTGCTCGTTGTAGCACGGCAGGATGATCGAGACATACGGCTTGCGCGGGGACGGTTCGCTCACGGGGGCCGAGACTACTACCGTTTCCCGCAGCACGGCGTCTGTGCCGTCGACAGGGGCGGTCACGGCGCCGGCTCCGACATCCAGACGTTGACGTCGAGCGGCCAGGGGTTCAGCGGCGGACCCGTCAGGGTGTGCGCGTCCCAGCTGGACCGCAGCGCCATGACCTGCCGGATCGGGCCACCGTAGCGCAGTAGCTTTGACCGGCTGGCCGCCAGGAGCACCGGCCGCCGGCCAGCCCGCTCAATGCTCAGCACAGCACGCTCCACCTTCGCCGGGCGCGGATAGCTGACATGCGCTGTCGGGTCGCCGCACATGCCGCGAATCACCTCGCTGAGCTTGTCGCCCACGCCTACGTTGATGATAAGGACCGAGGAGCCGTGCGGGATCGCCGCGCACATCCCGTTCACGGCACCGATCTGCCCCTGGTAGGTGGTCTTGAACGCCAGCCCGTCCGCGACGAGCCTGATCCCGGCCGGGCCGCCGGACCTGACTTTCAGGCCGAACGTCGTGACGGTGGCCGGCAGGACCAGCAGGGCCACGCAGCAGGCCGCGAGGCCGACCAGGAGCACTCGCCCGGTGTCCATCCGCCGCAGCCGCCCGATCAGCCAGTGCGTTGCCCACACCGCCAGCAGGATGATGCCGGGCAGCACGGCCGGCACCAGCCTGCGGCTTCCCCAGGGCTGATCGGGGGTGATCGCCGGCCGGTACAGGAAGGTGACGGTGGCCCACGCGAACGTGGCGAGGGGCAATGTCCACGTCGCCGCCTGCCCTCGCAGGCACCTGCGGGAAAGCACGGCCGCGCCGACAGTGGCGAGCAGCACGGCGGGTATGCCGACGTACCAGAAGACCCAGTGCAGGCTGATTTCGGCATAGGTGCGGGTCGGATCGACCGGCAGGTGATCGGCTCGCTGGAAGCCGGCCATGACGGTCTTGGTGGTCATGTCCGTGCTGGCCCGTACCGTCTGCACATAGGGGCGGACGGCGAAGGCCGCCGTCACGGCGAAGGTCAGCGCAGCGGCCGCATTGGGTAGCCAGTTCCCGCGCACCGCCGGGACGCCCCTGTCCCACAGCCGCGCCGTAGCCACCACGGTGACGATGATCACCAGGCCGGTCAGCAGCGCCAGTGGCTCTAGTGACGACTTGATGCTGGCCAGGTAGGGCTTGGACAGCATCAGTCCGTCGATGCAGCCATAGACCACGCCGACCGCAAGACCAGCGAGCAGCGGCGCCGCCTGCCGGCGCCGCCCGAGAAACAGCAGACCGCAGTACGGGATCACCGGCAGGACGTCGCTCGCCCCGTCGATGCGCACCAGCAGGGTCAGGCCGAGCGCGAGACCGCCCAGCGCGGCGATGACCCTGGCACCGATCCCGTCCGTTTCGAGCGAATCGATGACCAGGCACAGCCCCCCGAGGAAGAGGATCTCCGCTACGGGTTCGCTGTACGTTGACCGGCTGGTGAACTGCTGCGGCAGGGTGAGGGCGAGCACGAGCGCCGCCAGCGGCGCCCACCGGGGACCGACGAGGCGAGCCGCCAGCCCGCCGAAGGTGAGCACCGCGCACGCACCGATCACCGGCGCCGTCATCACCGCCGCCCCGACGCCGCCGATCCACAGGCCGATCGAGAGGATCATCGGCAGCCCCGCCATGAACTGCGGCACCAGGGACTTGCCGACCTGATAGAAGGCGGGGCTGCGGAAGGAGACACCCCTGATGATGTGGCCGAAGGCGGCGCGGTCCTGCGGGATCGGCAGTGAGCCATGGTGCGCGATCCAGTACCCGAACTGGATGTAGGAGCCCGGATCGCGCATCACGGTGATCTGCTGGGAGTGGTAGATCATCTGATCGACGCCGAACGCGACCGCCACCGCGACCACGCCGATCACCGTCCACCAGGGCGTGCGCGCCTGGTCCGGCTTCCGCTGCGGCGTGGCGGCCCGCCACCGGCCGGGAACCCACCGCAGGCCGAACACGACGAGCACCCCGGCCAGCGGCACCGACAGCACCACCATGAGCACCGGAGTGAACTCGCCCACCAGCAGCAGCGGCAGCCCGGCCAGCAGCCAGGCCATCACCAGCAGGGCCGGCAGCACGGACAGGCGCCCGAGGAGCCGGCCGACGGTGTCCGCTGGATCGGCGGGCCGGCCGCCGTCCTCGGCGACCCCGGCCGCCGGGGAGCCTGAAGTCTCAGTCTGGGCACTGGCGCTCATGCCGGGGCCTCCTCCGCCTGGACCGGCACAAGCACTGCAAAGCGCACAGTCCCGCGCCCCCCCAGCCGCACAACCCCGGCCCGGCGCCCGGATGGGCACCCGGTGGCCCGCTCGCCCGGCACTCCCCGGGCAGCGGGCATCGCCTGCATGCTCGTGCCGATCCCCATGGCTGCGGAGACTATCGGACCAAGCCCCGCCGCGAACCGGCGATGTCCCTGTTCGTCAACTTCTGTGCCGCCGCTTCTCTGCCGCCGCGTGATCCACGGCCCAATTATGCGCCTGGTGCTCGGGTCCGTGCGGGACCGGGTCCGGCAGGAGGCGGCGGCAGGCCCGTTCTTTTCAATTACCATGCGTAATCGTTAAATCGTTTCGGGTAACTCACCTTCTGCAGCGCGAACTCTGGGAGCCGGCCAGGACGGGGCGGGCGGGCCGCGGTGCTGAGGGGACGTCATGCGAGAACCGGTTCGTGCTGGCCAGCTACGCCTGCCCGGGCTGGATTCCCTGCGGGCCCTGCGCGCCCTGGCAGCCCTGCGCGCCCTGGCTGGCGTGGCCCGTGACACGCCGGCCGGCCGTGACACGCCGGCCGGCCGTGACACGCGGGCCCGTTCCGCTGTCGCCTGCGCGGTGCACCGCGCGGCGCGCGTTGCCCTGGCACCCACCGCTCCTGCCGCGCGCTCCACGCATGCCGCCGTCATGGCCACGGTGACGGGCACCGCCGGCCTGCTGGTGGTCGCCTTCTCCTGGCTGACCGGCACCGTCGTCACCCCGGGCGGCGCTGCCGGCGGCGGGTCTCTCGGACAGGGCACCGTGGCGTCGGCCGCCGCGAGCAACAGGCTGGCCGACGCCGGACGGGCCATCGCCCGGCCTACCGGACACGCAGCGCAACTGCGCACGTCGTGCCGCGCCGTCCAGCATGTCGGCGACTCCGTCTCCCAGGGCATGGTCTCCGCGGTCTACCTGCCCAGGGCGGCCCAGCGCCTGGACGCCCAGTACCAGGATGTCGGCGTACGGCAGGTCCGCACCTACATCGCGAACAGCAACTCGGTCGCACGGACACTCGCCCGCCGGGTATCGGGCGAGGGCACCCGGAACGTGATCACTCCCGGCCACAGCCGCTGCTGGGTGATAGCCCTGGGCACCAACGACACCGCCGACGTTGCGGCGGGCTCGGCCATGAGTCGCACGGCCCGCATCGACGAAATGATGTCTGCCGCCCACGGCCAGCCCGTCCTGTGGGTCAACGTCGTCTCTCTGCTGGCCACCGGTCCTTATTCAGAGGCCAACATGCGGCAGTGGAACGCGGCCCTGCGCCAGGCATGCTCCCGCTACCCGAACATGCGAATCTTCGACTGGGCCTCGGTCATCAAGATCAACTGGTTCGTCAACGACGGCGTCCACTACACCTCAGAGGGTTACGCCCGGCGCGCCCGCAAGATCGCCGAAGCCCTCGCCAGCGCATTTCCCGCATCCGGCCACAGCCCAGGCTGCTGGGTCAGCTAGGCAGGCGCGCCTTGGCTCAGACCCGCCGGGTCTCCGGCCATTCCCGGGAAATTGGGCCCGGGAGAGTAGCCTGTCTACGGGCCACTCCAGGGCCGGAACCCGGCGAGGGGGCATTCATGACGGAGCCGAATATCACCCAAGAGCCTTTCGTGCTGCTGCGGGGCAGCGAGCGCGGCTCACTGCCGAGCGCCGAGCCGGTCGGGCCCGTGGACGAGACGGAACGTATCGAGGTGACCCTCGTCACCCGTCGGCGCGCCGATCTGCGGCGCGATTCCGCCGGCGTGCCGGTGCGGCTCAGCAGGGCGGAACTTCAGCAGCAGCACGGATCCGACCTGGCGGACATCCAGTTGGTGGCCAGCACCTTAGCTCGGTTCGGCCTCAGTGTGACGAGCCAGGACGCGGGGTCGCGAAGGCTGACAATAGCGGGTACCGCGTCGGCGATGGCAGCCGCGTTCGGTGCGCAGCTGTCCCTGGTCTCGATCCCGGCTCCCCGCGGCCTGGGACGGGCGACGCACCGCTATCGCGAGGGCTCGCTTCGGGTGCCGGCCGAACTCGACGGGATCGTGGTCGCAGTTCTCGGCCTGGACAACCGCCCGCAGGCCCGCTTCCAGGCCAGGTTCGCCGGCCGGGCGGCTGCGGCGGCCGGGACCTCCTACACGCCGCCCCAAGTCGCGCAGATCTACGGGTTCCCGGCCAACACCGACGGCACCGGGCAGACACTGGGCATCATTGAGCTCGGCGGCGGCTTTTCCGCTAGTGACCTGGACACCTACTTCTCCGGCCTGGGCATCGCCGCGCCCACGGTGACGGCTCACGGGGTGGACGGCGGCAGCAACGTGGCGGGCCAGGACCCGAACGGCGCGGACGGTGAGGTGCTGCTCGACATCGAGGTCGCCGGGTCGGTGGCACCCGGAGCCGCCCAGGTGGTTTATTTCGCGCCGAACACCGACCGGGGCTTCACCGACGCGGTGACCACGGCCGTGCATGCCACGCCGACACCGGCTGCGGTCAGCATCAGCTGGGGTCAGTCCGAGGACTCGTGGACCAGCCAGGCCCGGTCCGCACTCGATGCGGCCATCGCCGATGGCGTTGCGCTGGGCGTTACGGTGTGCGTGGCGGCCGGCGACAACGGCAGCAGCGACGGCGTCGCCGGCACCCAGCCTCATGTGGACTTCCCCGCCTCCAGTCCGCACGCCCTTGCCTGCGGCGGGACCAGCTTGCGGGCCGATCCTTCCACCGGGCTGATCACTTCGGAGACGGTCTGGAACGACGGCTCGGGCGGAGGAGCCGGCGGCGGCGGGGTCAGTGATGTTTTCGCCCAGCCGGCCTGGCAGGCCGACGCGGGTGTACCGAAGGAGGGCGGAGCTTCCGGGCGCGGCGTGCCGGACGTGGCCGGCGACGCGGACCCCGCGACCGGCTACCAGGTGCTCGTCGACGGCCAGGCAACGGTAGTCGGCGGCACCAGCGCCGTAGCCCCGCTGTGGGCGGCGCTGATCTGCCGGATGGCGCAGGCCACGGGCCACTCGTTCGGCCTGATTCAGCAGACGCTGTATGCGGGCGTCGTTGCGGCGCAGGCCGCTCCCGGATTCCGGGACATCACCAGCGGCAGTAACGGTACCTATGCGGCGGGGCCTGGCTGGGATGCGTGCACCGGCCTGGGCACGCCCGACGGGACGGCGCTGCTGGACCGGCTGGCCGGCGCGACCGGGCTGGCCGGCGCGACCGGGCTGGCCGGCGCGACCGGGCTGGCCGGCGCGACCGGGCAAGCTAGCGCCGCGGACTAGCTCGGCGCACCGAGCGTCGCGGGAGCGCCGTACCCCCGCAGCACCTCGGGGACGCTGACCGTGCCGCCCTCGTCCTGGAAGTTCTCCATGACCGACAGCAGCGCACGGGCGGTCGCCCCGGTGCCGTTGAGCGTGTGCACGAACTCCAGGCCGCGGTCGCGGCGGAACCTGCAGTTCAGGCGGCGGGCCTGATAGTCAGTAGTGTTCGAGCAAGAAGTGATCTCCCGGTACCGCTGCTGGGTCGGGAACCATGCCTCGATGTCGTATTTCTTGGCGGCGGGCGCGCCGAGGTCACCGACCGCGATGTTCATCACGCGGTACGGCAGGCCGAGAGCCTGAACGATTTCCTCCTCGTATGCCAGGAGCCGCTCGAGGAAATCCGCGGACTCTTCCGGGACGCAGTAGACGTACATCTCCACCTTGTCGAACTGGTGCACCCGGAACATGCCCCTGGTGTCCTTGCCGGCCGCCCCGGCCTCGCGCCGGAAGTTGGTGGTGAATCCCGCGTAGAGGGCGGGTAGCTCGTCCTCCCCCAGCCGCTCGTCCATGTGGATGCCCGCCAGCGCGACCTCTGACGTGCCGGTCAGGTACAGGTCGTCTTTCTCCAGGCGGTAGAGGTTGGATTCCTCGGTCGGCAGGAACCCGGTACCGTACATGGCCCGCTCGCCGGCCAGGACCGGCGGCAGCACCGGGAGGAAGCCTTTGGCGGCCAGGTAATCAATGGCGTAGCGGTACAAGGCCATCTCGGCCAGCGCGACGTCCCCGATCCGGTAGGCGAACCTGGACCCGGACAGGCGCGATCCCCTGGCCATGTCCACCCATCCGCGCGGCGAACCCAGCTCCAGGTGGTCACGGGGCGGGAAACTGAACCGAGGTGGCTCTCCCCAGGTGCGTACCTCCTGGGCGTCCTGTTCGTCCATGCCGTCGGCGGCGGCGCGGTCGGGCAGGTTCGGGATCCGGGCAAGCAGTTCGTCGCGCTCGCGGGCGGCGTGCGACTGCTCCTCGGTCGCCGCTGCGAACTCGGCGGCGAGCTGCCGCAGCTCGGCGATCTCGTCCGGGCCGGGCGGACCTGCGCGGGACGACCTGCGCTGCGCTGCGCGGAGGGCCTCGGCACGCTCGGTGTGCTCGCGCCATCTGGCATCGGCGGCGAGCAGCGCGTCGAAGTCCTGCGCCGCGCCGCGCCGCGCCAGTGCGGCGCGGTACCGGTCGGGCTCCTGCCGCGCGGCCTTGAGATCGATCACGCTGGCGAGTCTATCGGGGCGGGCGGCTCGCGGCAGGCGGCATTTGCGGCGCTGTCAGCGCAGGCCTCAGCACAGGCCTGGGCGGTGGCCCCAGGCGCCGGCTCAGGCGTGGAGGCAGGCTGCGGCGCGAGTTGCCCGGCACTTCGCCCGCCGGCCCGGGTCGCCAGCACCGAACCGCCGAGGATCAGCCCGAACGCGCAGGCCATGGCCGGCGTGAGCCGTTCCCCGAGCACGGAAACTCCCAGGATCACGGCCACCACCGGATTGATGTAGGTGATCACGCTGGCTCGGGCCGGCCCGACCTCCGCGATCAGCCTGAAGAAGATCATGAACGCGGCGGCCGTGCAGATGATCGCCAGCCCTGCCAGGGCCGCGAGCACCCGGGCCGAGGGCAGCGAATCCGGCCAGGTCGCCGCCGCCAGGGGGGCGTAGACGAGTGCGGCGAATCCCTGGCAGACCGCCGTCATCCCGAGGGGCGGGAGGCCCGCGAGCTTCCTGCTGGCGATGAGCGGACCTGTGGCGTAGCAGACCGCGACGAGCAGGACCTCGGTGATCGACCAGGCGTCGCCTCCCACTGCCCCCGGGCCGGCGAGCAGCGCCACTCCGCCCAGTCCGACCAGCAGCCCCGTCCACCGGACTGCGCTCAGCCTCTCCGCTGCCCCGGTCAGCCTGGCGAGCACCACGACGATGATCGGAACCGATGCGACGAGCAGGCCGCTCATCGAACTGGATAGCTTCATCTCGGCGTCGGACAGCAGCAGCCACGGAAGGATGATCTCGACGATCGCGAAGGCTGCCAGCCAGCGCCAGTGCGCGAGCAGGACCGCGAGCTGCCGCCGCCGCAGCGCAGCAGGCAGCAGCAGCGCGGCGCTCACCCCCACCCGCGCCAGAACGAGCACCGGAACCGGGACGCCGGATACCGCAACCTTGATCAGCAGGTAGGGAATGCCCCAGATGATGCTCATCGCTGCGAACAACGCCCAGCCCCGGCGGCTCACTGCAGACCTCCCTTAGTCAGCCGGCGCCGGCGCAGCAGCCTTGTCCCCTAGCAGCCTTCCCGGCGGATAGGCCGGCGGGTGCCTGGGCGCCGCGCCCCATGAAAGCCTACGGCCGGGCACGACCCGCTGCCGCACGCGCCGGAGCCGCGGCACCAGACCCCCCGCACCAGACTCCGGCACCAAACCCCCGCACCAGACCCCGGCACCAGACCCCCGCACCAGACCTCCGGCAGCAGGGCCCCCCGGCACCAGACCCCCCGCACCAGCCGCACCAGCACCGGGCATCAGCCCGGGGCATCCACCCCGCCGTCAGCACCCCCGGCATTAAATCCGCCGAAGTCGGAGCCCCCGACATCCGAGCCGCCCGGGTCGGGGGTTGGTGAAGTCGATGGGGTCGGCGGCTCCGTTGTCGGAACGGGGGACGGACCCGGGCCCGGGGCAGTCTGGGACGGGCCCGGGGAGGGCGATGGCGAGGCGGCCGCCGTGTGATGCCCACTGCCCGGTGGACTCTGCGCCTGCTGGCCGGAGCGGCCAGGCACTGCCTGCCGCGTCGGCTGGGCGGGGCCGCGCCGCGTGCTTTCCGGAGGCGGCGCGATCGCTGCGGCGATCGGGTTGTCGAGGCCCGGGCCGCCGGCCTGCGGCGAATGAATCTTGATTGACACCGAAACCAGCAGGACGTAGGCAATGGCTGCGGACACGATGATCACGAGCGGCGGCACGAAGATGACCGGGTGCATGCGCGTCGCGGTGGCGGCGTTGCGGACCGTGGTCCGTATCCGGTCCGCCGTCACGGCGCACATGACGCCGGCGCTCGACAGCCGGGGACCTTGCCCCATGCGGGCGCTGCTCTGCGCCCGGCTCAGAGCAGCCCTCCGCTGCAGTGTCGTGAGCCCTGGCAGCAGGTAGATGATCGTGTCCTTCCCGCTGGCCACGACGCGGACGTGTAACCCGCCCGGCAGGTCGGCGTATCGGATCTTGATCACGTGTGCTGGACCTCGCAAGTCACATTTGCAGCCGTTATCGACCGATCAATGATCAACGGACGGTGACGAGATTATCACGATGGATAGCTGCAATCCCATCGAATAGGGAAAAGGCATTCCCCCGCCCGTGGGCGCGACGGGCTACGCTCGCAACATCGGGGAAGACCCCGGAACGCCAGGGCAAGGAGGCACGGTGCCCAAGACCGGCGCGAGCGGCAGCGCCCGCGGCTCCGCGGCAGATTCCGTGGCCGGCGCCGGCCTGCCGGACGCGACCATCACGGCAACCGCGCAGCCCCGCGGCACCGCGCAGGACCGCGGCACCGCGCAGCCCCGCGGCACCGCGCAGCCCCGCGGCACCGCGCAGGACCGCGGCACCGCGCAGGACCGCGGCACCGCGGGCGCGGGACAGCAGCCCGGCAGCCGGCCCGGCTTGCCCACTGCCTGGGCCATCGTCGCGGCGACGGCCGGCGGCTTGGCGCTCGCGGCAGCCTTCCCCCCGGTTGGAGTCTGGCCCCTCGCGGCGGCGGGCCCGGCGCTGCTCGCGGCTGCGCTCTGGCGCCGGAGCCTGCGCGGTTCGTTCGCCGTCGGGCTCTGCTTCGGCCTGGCATTCTTCGTCCCGCTGCTGTCCTGGCTGATCAATGTCGCCTGGTACGCGTGGGCCGTCCTGGCCGCCGCGGAAGCCGTGATCTTCGCGGTCTTCGCCATCGCCCAGCGGCTGATCCTCCGGCTGCGTGCGTGGCCGGCGGCCACCGCGGCCTGGTGGGTCGCTGTCGAGGCATTCCGGGACCGGTGGCCTTATGCCTTCCCCTGGGGCAGGCTGGCGATGAGCCAGGCCCAGGCGCCGACGGTGCGGTGGGTGGCGGTCGGCGGCCCGCAGCTGCTGACGTTCCTGGTGGCGCTGGCAGGCACGACGCTGGCCTGGCTGGTGCTCGGACCGCGCTTGACGGTGCTGCCGAAAAGCTCGCTCGCCGCGATCCGCGGCCGGGCCGTTCCCGCGCTCGCCTTCGCCGCTGCCGCCGGCCTGGCCCTGGCCGGCGGCCTACTGCCGGCCAGCCAAGGGGGCGCGGGCGGCCCGGCCGCGGAGGTTGCCGCGGTGCAAGGCGACGTCCCGCACTCCGCGACGCTGCAAAAGCTGCTCCGGGAAACGACGGTCACCGGGAATCACGCCACCGCAACCGAGCAGCTCGCGGCACAGGTGAAGACGGGCTCGCGCCCGGCGCCCGACGTGGTGATCTGGCCGGAGAACTCGACCGACATCGACCCCGGCCTGGACCCGGCCGTCTACGCCACCATCGCCAACGCGGTCAGCGCGATCAGCCGGCCGGTCCTGGTGGGGGCGGTACTGCAAAACCCGCAGCGCAACGCCGGCGAGCTCTGGCTGCCGGGCCGCGGGCCGGTCGCCCTCTACGTCAAGCGCCAGCTGGTGCCCTTCGGCGAGTACATCCCGTTCCGGGGTTTGATCGACAAGTTCAGCTCGCTGCCGTCGCTGCAGCCCGACAACTTCACGGCAGGAAACCGCGCCGTCGTGTTCCGCATCGGAAAGATCAGGCTCGGCGACGTGATCTGCTACGAGGTCGGCTTCGACAACCTGGTTTCCGCAGAGGTCAGCGCGGGCGCGAACCTGCTCACCGAGCAGACCAACGACGCCGACTTCGAGGTGGACGGCCAACTGGGCGAGACCCTGCAGCAGCTCGCGATGGCCCGGATCCGGGCGATCGAGTTCGACCGGTCCGTGGTGGTGGCCGGCACGACCGGGGTCAGCGCGATCATCGCGCCGGACGGGGCGCTGACCGCGCAGACCCGGACCTGGCAGCGCGCGGTGATCGAGGCCCGGGTACCGCTGCTCAGCAGCGCCACGCTGGCCGCCAGGCTCGGCGAATGGCCGGAGATCGTGCTCAGCGCGCTGGCGGTCGCGGCGCTCGGCCTGGCCATCGCCGGCGAGATGGCGGAACGGCGGTCGCGCCGGGCAGCACAATAGGAATGTGGCATTCTGGCGCGCGTTCAGTCGGCCGGCTCGATATGCGGCGCTCGCGGCCGGGACCTTGCCCGCGCTGGCCTTCCCGGCCCCGAACCTGGAGTTCGCCGCGTGGTTCGGGCTGGTCCCCGGCATGCTGCTGCTGCGTGCCTCGCCGTCAGCACGTGAAGCGGCGGTGCGCGGCTGGTGGTTCGGCACCGGGTTCCTGCTCGCTTCGCTGTACTGGCTGGCGCCCAACCTGGGCCCGGGGCTGCTGCTGGTCGCAGCCGTCATCGGCGCGTTGTGGGCCGGCCTGGGGGCGGCGACCTGGGGACTGCTGCGCCCGCCGGTGACGCCGGGGCGCGCGCTCGCGGCGCTGGCCGTCCTGCCGAGCTGCTGGCTGGTCGCTGACTGGGCGCGCTCCTGGCAGGGATTCGGCGGCCCATGGGCCGTGTACGGCGTCAGCCAGTGGCAGCATCCGGTGATCCTCGCCCTGGCCGCGCTCGGCGGGGTCTGGCTGGTCAGCTTCGCGCTGGTCATGGCCAACACGGGCGTCCTGATCCTGCTGGCCGCCCATCGCGTCCCGGCCCGGCTGGCCGGAGCGGCCGCCGCAGCCGCCGCGATCGCGGCCGGCCCGGTCGCCTACGCGTGCACGGCGGCCTCGCCGGTCAGCCGGCACGTCACGATCGCGCTGGTGCAGCCGGGAGTGGTGCACGATCCGACGCTGCGGTCGGAAGCGAGCCAGCGGCTGTCGGCCGGACTGCGCGGCAAGGCCGACCTGATCGTCTGGGGCGAGAGCAGCGTCGCCGTGGACCTGGCTACCCACGCCTCGATGCTGCGTCAGCTAGCAGCCCTGTCGAAGGCAGACCGCACCCAGCTGCTGGTCAACCAGGATTCGATCGCGCCGGACGGCGACAAGTCGAAGGTGGCCCTGCTGATCGGTAGCAACGGCATCGACGGCAGCTATGTCAAGACCCGGCTCGTGCCGTTCGGGGAGTACATCCCGTTCCGCCGGCAGCTCGGCTGGCTAACCAGCGTCAGTAAGGCGGCGCCGCAGAACATGGTCCCCGGAACCGGGGCGCACGTCCTTCGGGTGACGCCGCCCGGCGGCCGCCCGCTGGCGATCGGGGTGCTCATCTGCTTTGAGTCGGCGTTCCCCGATATGTCCCGGGTGGACGCCGACCGCGGGGCTGAGCTGATCATTTACCAGACCTCGGACTCCACCTGGCAGGCGGGCTGGGAGTGGGTGCGGGCACAGCACGCAGCGCTCGGCGCGCTGCGCGCCGCCGAGACCGGCCGGCCGGTGTTGCAGGCGGCGCTGACCGGCGATTCGGCCGCGTTCGACTCCCGGGGCCGGCTCTTGCTCTGGCAGGACTCGTCATTCCGCGGCGTCGCGGTGGTCCGGCTCGGCCTCCCGCCGGTTTCCGCCCGGACACCGTATGACCAGCTTGGCGACTACGTCCCGTGGACCGCTGTGGCGATCGCGGCGGTAGCGGCGGTAGTCGCGCTGGTCCGGGCTGAACGAATACGCCAACTGCCGATTCGTCCGCATCGTCCGGCCGCAATAGTCTTGGACGGCAGCCCCGGGCGCGACAGGTCCGGTGCCGTTGCGGGCACCGCGCGACACGGTGCCGAGACGAGCGGCCCTGGCCTCGGCGGTGCCAGCAGTGACAGCAGCCCGGCGGCCGCGCCGCGATCGGAGCAGTGAACCAGGACCTGGTCAGAGCAGACGAGCCACCGAGAACCCGCATGAGGAGGTCCGGACGTGGGCGCAACCGCCCCCGGGGCAGCGCGCAGGTGCCGGCGGATGGCCGCCGGTGCGGTCTGCGGTGCGCTGGGCCTGGTCATCACAGCCTGCTCGGGTGGCGCCGGCCCGGGTGCCGGCGGAGGCGGCAAGCCTGGCGCCGCGCAGATGCCCTCGGGGGTGGCGGTCTCGATCACGCCGGCTAACGGCAGCCGTAATGTCCAGCCGGGGCGGGGCATCACCGTCACGGCCGCTCACGGCAAGCTCGCCGGCGTGGCCGTGGCCACGGACGGCGATCCGGTCACCGGGACGATGAACGCCGCCGGCACCGTGTGGCACAGCACCAACGCGACGCTGGACGTCTCGCAGCGCTACACGGTGACGGCGAAGGCGGAAGGATCGGGGAAGACGGTCACCCGGGCTGCCGCTTTCACCACGCTCACCCCGTCGCAGACGTTCTCGACGACGATCTACGAGGGCCAGGGCCAGACCTACGGCGTGGGAATGCCGATCATCTTGTACTTCAGCCAGAAGATCACCAACAAGGCCGCGGTGGAGCGGGCGCTCGAGGTGACCTCATCCAAGCCGATCGTGGGCTCCTGGTACTGGGACGACCCGTGCAACATGGCGCCCGCCTGCGCATACTTCCGGCCAGAGAACTACTGGCCCGCGCACACCCAGGTCAGCTTCGCCGGGCACCTGGACGGCGTCGAGGGCGCTCCCGGCGTGTACGGCGACCACACCCTGACCCAGTCCTTCACGATCGGCTCGTCGCTCATCGTCGTGGCCAGCACGGCCACGCACTTCATGGATCTCTACCGCGACGGCCGCCGCTACGCGCACTGGCCGATCAGCACCGGGCGGCCCGGCGACAACACGCCGAACGGGACCTACCTGACCATCGACAAGGGCAATCCCGTGATCATGAAGGGTCCGGGGTACAGCCTGCCGGTGCCCTGGTCGGTGCGGTTCACCTGGTCCGGTGACTACCTGCACGACGCCTACTGGTCGGTGGGCGAGCAGGGGTTCACGAACGTCAGCCACGGCTGCGTGAACATGCCGCCCGCCGATGCGAAGACCTACTACAAGATGGAGATCCCCGGTGACCCGGTGACGGTCACCGGCAGCCCGAAGGCGGGCACCTGGGATAACGGGTGGACCGACTGGTTCTTGCCGTGGGACAGGTTCGTCAAGGGCAGCGCGCTCGGCGAAGTCGTCGAGGCCGGGCCGAGCGGCAGCACGTTCGTCAGCCCCTCAGCCGTGCCGGCGTCGACCGCGACCGTTCCGCTGGGCGCCCCGGACCCGAACAACTGGCGGGCGTCCTGAGGTTCGCGCGCCCGGCGCCCGGCCTTGCTGAGGTTCCCTCATTCGGGCCGCAGGCCCGCGCTCAGGGCGACGGCCACCGCCTCGGTCGCGCTTTGCGTGCCCAGCTTCGCGGCGATGTTGCGGGCGTGGGTCTTGACGGTGTCCGGCGAACGGTACAGGCGCGCCGCGATGCCCTTCCGGTCCAGGCCGCTGACCATCAGCCTCAAGACCTCCCGCTCGGTGTCCGTGAGCTCGCCGAACAGCTGACCGAGCGGCTCCGAGGGAGGGTTCCGCGCGGCCGCGACCATCACGCTGAGCAGGCTGGCGGGAAGCCACGTGCCGCCGAGCACCGCCGCCCGGACCGCGGTGACGATGTGCTCGGCAGGCTCCTCCTTCGATACGAAACCCGTCGCGCCTGCCTGGATGGCACCGATCGCCGTCGCGGTGTCGCAGTACGCGGTCAGCATGACCACCACCGGTGCCGCGGGCTGCGCCGTCAGCAGTGCCGTGAGGTCAACGCCGCTGACCTCGCCGAGTTGCACGTCCATGATCACCGCGTCGGGACGGTGCGCCGCCACGGCACCGACTACCTGGTCCGGGTCGGTGATCGCGGCCACGGGCCCGAAGTCGGGCTCCGCGCGGAAGACCGCCTCCAGCCCCTCGGCAAAGACCTGGTGATCATCGACGATGAGCAGCTTGACCGGTGTCACAGGCCCACCGCACTCTGCTCGCGCTGCCAGCCGCCGGCGTCAACGAGCCCCTCCCGGACCGCGTAAGCGACGGCTTCCAGGCGTGAGTGGGCCCCCAGCTTGCACAGGACGCCGTCTATGTGCGTGCGCGCCGTGGAGATCCGCACGCCCATCGCCCGGGCGATGGCCACGGTGCTCTCCCCGCGCACCAGGCGGCCGAGCGCCTCCCACTCGCGCTCGGTCAGGAACTGGGACGGCCCGGCGGCCAGGCCGCTGCCGCGACGCAGCGCTGCCCGGGCAGACCTCGACAGGATCACCGGCTGTGCCTGCCGCAGGCCCCGCCGCTGGCTCGCGACGGCCTCCGTGACCACCCGCAGGAACTCGCCGAAGTCGTCACCCTTCAGTGCCAGGCCCCGAACGCCCGCGGACGTTGCCTGGCGGAGCATGGCGGCGTCGGCCGAGGCGCTCAGCGCGACGAACACCGTGTCGGGGGCGCACCGCACGGCCCGCTCGATATCCGGGCGCCGCACCGACCGCGGCGGGCGCAGGTCGACAACGCACGCGTCGGCCGGCTGGCTGCGGAGAATCCCGGCAGCCTCATCCACGTTGAGGGCGCGCCCCACTACCTCGTGGCCCGCCCCGCTGAGCAGGGAAGCCAGCGCGTCGGCGAACACCCGGTGGCCATCGCAGATGATGATCCTCATCCCGCCTCCTCGGCCCAGGCCGCCTGCGGGCTCTCGCTCTCCGACGGCCCGGCATCGGCGGCAACCGGGAGCGTGACGGTCACGGCCAGGCCGCCCAGGTCGCTGGGGCCCATCCGGAGCGCGCCGCCGCTGCGGCGCACCATGGCCGTCACGATGTCCAGTCCGAGCGATGCCTTGCCGGACTCGCCGTGGCCGAATCCCCGGCCAGAGTCCGCGACGACCAGCCTGGCCTGGCCGCCGTCGCGTCGCACGGTCAGCAGGACCCGGCCCCCGGGACCGGCAGCGCGGCACGCGTTGTCCACGAGGTTGGCCAGGATGCGGTCGACCGCGACCGGATCAGCGGCCACGGTGACCTCCTGCGCGGCAACGTCGATCACTCCCGGATAACGCCAGCCTGCGCTGCGGGCCGCGTCGGCGGCCACCGCGGGCAGGTCGGTCGGCCCGCCGTCGCGGGGCTGGTCCAGGAAGTATCCGCAGATATCCAGGATCCGGCGGACTTCACCGGCTATCTGCCGCAGGCGGGCCCGCGTGGACGGGTTCGGATCCGACTCCGCCGCGGCCACCTGGGTCAGCAGATTGATCGACGCGGCGGGCACGGTCAGGTCGTGGCACAACTCTCGGAGCACGCGCTGCTCGGCGGTGCCGGGCGCCTCGATCCTGGGTCTAGCGGATTCCCGTTCAATTCTGTGGACCATGTCAGCCTCATAAGGTCGTCGATCGGGTCGTGGCCATCAGGGAGGGCTGATCCTGGCCTGGTCGCACCAGCTATCCACCCCCGGAAGAACCGCATCAGGCTTCCGTCACCCGACAGCACATGAATCGCGGCCAGTCCAGGCAGTTAAACAGCGATTCAGGATGCTGTCAAACGCCGGCTCCCGGGCCCGCCCGACTCCGGTGCCGCTGAGCGCTCATTCAACGGGTTGTGAATCTTTTACCTGAGATTTTTCCTAGTGCGCTTAACGGTACGCTTATGATTGCCTGGCGATTCGTCCGCCAGGCCGGCGCCTGGGCAAGGACGCATCGCGTGGCGGCGCGGTGCAGCCGCGGATCGCGGTCTCCAGCCGGACAGATGGGGTACAACAGATTCCCATGGAAAGCTTCCTGACGCACGCGGGCTACGCCGCGCTGATACTTTTTGGCTTTTTCGAGGCGTGCTGCATCCCGATCTCCTCGGAGATCACGTTCGGCTTCGCTGGCGTCCTGGCCTACCAGGGCCACCTCAACCTCGTACTGGTGATCATCATCGGGACGCTGGCCGAGCTGGCGGGCTCGTACGTCTCCTACGCCGTGGGACGGGTGGGAGAAAGGCCCGTGGTCGACCGGCTGGGGAAGTACGCGCTGATCACCCGCAAGGACATCGACCGTGCCGAGCGGTTCTTCGCCGGCCGGGGCGCCTGGGCGGTGGCCGTCGGCCGGATGCTGCCGGTCATCCGCGCGTTCACGTCGATCGTCGCGGGCCTCGTCGAGGTGCCCGTCGCCACGTTCGGCTTCCTCTGCCTGATCGGCACGGTGCTCTGGGCTGTCGCGTTCTCCCTCATGGGATACGAACTCGGCAGCGCCTGGCACAGCGTCTCGCACTACGTCTCCGTCGGCGGGTACGTGATCGTCGCTCTGGTTGTCGTAGCCGTCGCCGGGCTCATCGCCTACCGGCTGCGCGAGGTCAGGAAGGAGTCCGCCGCCGCCCGGGTCCAGGATCCGAACGTCTAGTGCGCGCCCGGCGCCCGCCCGCCAGATCCGGCCCACCGCCAGCCCGCTACGATCCGGCAGGTGGGTGCTGAGCAAGAGCGCGTGGCGGGTTTCGGGCATCTGGAGGACGGGCTGCGCCAGGCGGGTGACTGGTACCGGTGGGGCCCCTACGTCAGCGAACGGCAGTGGGGCACGGTCCGCGAGGACTACAGCCCGGACGGTCAGGCCTGGGACTACCTGCCCCACGACCACGCGCGTTCCCGCGCCTACCGCTGGGGCGAGGACGGACTGGCCGGATTCTGCGATGTCGAGCAGCGGTTGTGCCTGGCGCTGGCGCTGTGGAACACCCGCGACCCGATCCTGAAGGAGCGAGCCTTCGGCCTGACCGGCGAGCAGGGCAATCACGGCGAGGATGTCAAAGAGTACTGGTGGTACCTGGACGCCGTCCCGAGCCACGCGTGGAACCGGTGGCGGTATCACTACCCCCAGCACGCCTACCCGTATGACGACCTCATCGCGGAGAACGCCCGGCGCGGGCGCAGCGATCCCGAATACGAGCTCATGGACACGGGGGTCTTCGACGACGACCGTTACTGGATTGTCGAGGTGCACTACGCGAAGGCAGACCCGGACGACATCCTGATGGCGATTCAGGTGACGAACGCCGGGCCGGATGCCGCCACCCTGCACGTGCTGCCGACCGCCTGGTTCCGTAATACCTGGTCCTGGGATGAGGGCCGGCCCAGGCCGGTCATGGCCGCGGCCGCTGGCACCGGGCCCGGCGCGGCGGCGGTCAGCGTCCAGCATCCGTTCGGCACCGAGCTGGAGTTCCTGGCCGGCGCCGGACCAGCCGGGAAGATGCCCGCCCTGCTTTTCTGCGAGAACGAGACGAATGTCGCGCGGCTGTTCGGCGCCCGGTCCGCCGCCGGGCGGTATCCGAAGGACGGCATCAACGACCACGTGATCAGCGGCGCGGCGACGGTCAGCCCGGACCGGCGCGGCACCAAATGCGCGTTCTGGTACCAGGTCACGGTCGCGCCGGGCCAGACCGCGCAGCTGCGCCTGCGGCTGCGCCCGCGCGCGACGCCGGCCGGCGACGGCCCCGCCGGCGACGGCCCCGCCGGCGACGGCCCAGCCGCCGCGCCCGGAGCGCTGGGCGCCGACTTCGACCGGGTGATTGCGCTGCGGCGCGCCGAGGCCGACGAGTTTTACGCCGGCCTGACCCCGGCAGGCGCGTCCCGGGACGAGGCCACGGTGATGCGCCAGGCTTTCGCCGGGATGCTGTGGAGCAAGCAGCTCTACTACTACGACGTGGCCCGCTGGCTGGACGGCGACCCGGCCCAGCCGCCGCCGCCCCCGGGCCGCGCCGCGGGCCGCAACAGCCGGTGGCGCAGCCTCGACGCCTTCGACATCATGTCTATGCCGGACAAATGGGAATATCCCTGGTTCGCGGCCTGGGACCTGGCATTTCATTGCGTGGCCCTGGCGCACGTCGATCCCGCTTTCGCGAAGTACCAGCTCATCCTGCTGTGCCGGGAGTGGTTCCAGCACCCGAACGGGGCCCTGCCCGCCTACGAGTGGGACTTCGGCGACGTGAACCCACCGGTGCAGGCGTGGGCGGCGGTGGAGGTTTTCGCCGTCGACGGCGCCCGCGACATCGATTTCCTGAGCCGGGTCTTCGACAAGCTGCTGGTCAACTTCACCTGGTGGGTGAACAGGGAGGATGCTCTGGGCAACAACCTGTTCGAGGGCGGGTTCCTGGGCCTGGACAACATCGGCCCGCTGGACCGCTCGCACCTGCCGGTCGGCGGCATCCTGGAGGAGTCGGACGCTACCGGGTGGATGGGGTTCTATGCCCTGGCGCTGGGCACAATCGTCGAGATCCTGAGCCGCTCGGGCCAGCGGCCGGGAACCGACCTGGTCCTGAAGTTCCTGGAGCACTTCGCCGGCATCCGCGACGCGATCGACAACCAGGGCCTATGGGACGAGACCGACGGGCTCTACTACGACCGCCTGCTGACCCCGGACGGGACCGCCGTGGCGGTCAGGGTCCACTCGATGGTCGCGATGATACCCGTCCTCGACGTCTGGGTGGTTGAAGAAAGGATGGTGCGGCGCTCGCTGACAGTGGGCAAGCAGTTCGCCGGCCTCCTGCAGGCCCGCGGCCTGGCGGACCCCGCGCTGCTGGCCGAGGCTGGGCAGATGCGCGGTGCTCCGGGAGAGCAGCGGCTGCTGCTGAGCGTGGCAGGCCCGGCACGGCTGCGGCGATTGCTCGCCAGGCTCTTCGACGAGGCGGAGTTCCTGTCACCCCGCGGCCTGCGGTCGCTGTCGGCCTGCCACCGCGAGCACCCTTACGAGATCGACGCGGAGGGAGTGCGGGCGACGATCGACTACGAGCCCGCCGAGTCGACGACCCCCATGTTCGGCGGGAACTCCAACTGGCGCGGGCCGGTCTGGTTCCCGCTGAACTACCTGGTGATCAGCATGCTGGAGCGCTACCAGCGATTCTTCGGAGATGACCTGACGATCGAATACCCGACTGGATCGGGTCGCCAGCTGACGATGGACCTGGTCGCCGCCGACCTGCGGGACCGGCTGATCTCGATCTTCGTGGCCGGGCCCGACGGGCAGCGCCCCTGCTTCGGCGGGGTCCGCAGGCTGCAGGACGACCCGGCATGGCGCAACAACCTCGTGTTCAGCGAGTACTTTCACGGCGACAACGGTGCCGGGCTCGGGGCGTCACACCAGACGGGATGGACCGGCTTGATCGCCGACGTGATCAGGCGCCGGCACGGCGCGGTGCCCAGCGTCGGGGACGTCCTCGCCGACATCCGCGCCGGCACCGGGAACGGCGCCGGCACCGGGGACGGCGCCGGGGAACGGGTCAGCCCTTCCGGCCGTGCCCGCCAGGGAAATCGCTAGGCACGGCGAACTCGGTCAGCCGGGCGCGGCCGGGGCGCAGGTCCCGCCAGCTGCCGGTGAAGCACAAGACGGCGACCGCGCCCGTCGGGAACTTGATCCTCACCCGCCCGAGTGCCGCCAGGCTCCCGTCGCCTGGCGCGGCGA
>Ga0335078_10001787_pt1 | contig 32488 bp, 20 predicted proteins | sample Lox_Sample_32_FD_206711 | JGI IMG/M metagenome (GOLD analysis project Ga0335078, IMG submission 206711) | Soil microbial communities from Loxahatchee National Wildlife Refuge, Florida, United States - Lox_Sample_3.2 | ecosystem: Environmental > Terrestrial > Soil > Wetlands | place: USA... | reverse complement strand
TCACGCGACCGCACGCGGCCTGATGAAAACCCGGATCGATGAAGTCCGGCCCCACCTTGAACGGCTGCACGCGCAGCCCCCGTCTTGCGAGCGCAGCCATCAATGCGGTCGCGATGGTGGTTTTACCTACGCCGCTGTGCGTGCCGGCGATCAGCATGCGCGGGATACGCCGATTCATGGCCGCACCTCGGGCCGCTTGATCACCACCGGAATCCCCGCGACCACCTGAACCACCTCTCCGGCGATTCGCGCCGCTTCCTGATTCATGCGGCCTTGCAGATCGCGAAAAAATCTTGCGACCGGCGATTCCGGTACGATCCCATAGCCGACTTCGTTGGTGACCAGGACAACTTGGGCCGCCGGAACGAACGCTACTCGCGCGAGCTGCTCCAGAGCGATGCGTTCAATCGGACTCGAGTCAGCGCGATATTCCCAGCAGAGATTGCTCAGCCAGAGCGTGAGGCAATCAACCAGGATGCAATCTGCGTCTCGGTGACATTCGACCGCGCCCGCAATGTCGAGCGGTTCTTCGACAGTAATCCAATGCGAGGGACGGTCGCGCCGATGCCGCGCGACGCGCGCTTCCATCTCCGGATCCTCGGCGCGCATAGGCGCGACGTACACAACATGCGAAGCATCCGCGCAGAGCGATTGTGCAAAGCGGCTCTTCCCACTTCGTGCGCCGCCGATGACGAGCGTGACCATTGCCGAGGTACCGCGCCTCTCAATCTGCCCGCACGACGCTGTTGCCGAAAATCGGAGGAAGTGAGCCGGATTGCCCGGTTCATCCGCTCTCCAGCGAAGCGTGGCGCAAGCGCCAATTCACCGAGGCAGGTCTCCTGACTCACAGGTCATTGCGACTCCGGCTGCCTTCCCACTCCCGAAGGAGCAGTGGCTTCATGCCGGCCGCTCGCTGTTCACAGTGGCGCGACCGTGCGGGATTTTCACCCGCTTCCCTTTTCACTCGCCGATCAAGGCGAGCACCTCGGACAGTCACTAGGGTTAACACAAACGCCGCGCGCGGTCAATCGATCTTCTTGGCTGACGTGACGGCGACTTATCGGGACGGATCGGTAAACACTGCGGCGTCAGGAGCGATTAATCGTCGCTTCGGTGAAAAGGTGAGGCATATCACGGCGCTCATTCTGCTGGGTTCGCCTGCGGAGCTAAGTGCTAACGGCCAGATGCGAGCTTTTGGAAAGAACGCCGATTCGGGCCAACTACGGAGTCGCGCGAACTTAGACGAGCAACTCACAAACCCCGGAATTCGCGGCTATAATTAGACAAAAAGGCGGTGCACTATGCATCTTCGCTCCATCCCGCACGCGCTCTGGGTTGGAATCATGGCGACGATCTTCGCCGGTTCAGTATTCGCGCAAACACCTAATAAACAGACAGCACCGTTTCTAGGATGCCAGGGTGATGGCATGTTGAAGTCGCTGTCGTACCAGTAGCTGTCGCTCGGCGAGGCATCGGCACTCGAACAACAGCTTGCTGCACACGATGAATCGGTGCGCGACAAGATGCTCAAATACTATTGGGACAACGGTCTTCGCGAGCAAAGGCTCGAATCGATTTTTTGGTTGATTCAACACCACCCCGAGTCTCAGCTGCTCTCCCATCAGACCGCCCAAATCACACCCGAACTGTCCGCGAACATGCTTAAGGTATGGTCCCCGACCGGACTGCCAATGAATGCCCCGGCCGATTTCGATCGCGCCGCCGCAATGTGGGACGAGCAGGTAAAGAATCATCCACTAGATGCGCGGGTACTATTCAACGCCGCACGCATGATCGGCTTCAGTCACCCAAACGCTAGCGCGCGCTAGAAACCGACCGGCCTGAAATTGGAAGGCGAAAATTTACTTCCATTGTTGCCTTCATCGGAATGACTTCGCCATGACGAGTTGCCGGCTTGAAACGCCATAGCTTTAGACATTTGACCCCTTCCTTGTCCAAGCCCATACGGAGCCCTTGGGCTACTGTGATCTCGGAGGGAACACCATCAACGCCGATCACCAGCGACAAGATGACCGTGCCCTGAAGTTTCGCGTTAAGGGCGGCTTTCGTATATTCAGGTTCGGCTCTATGGATGACACTAGGATAGGTTAAGGAGGAGATCTCTTGCGCCTGCAAAGAGGCTGTGGCAGTTGCTACTAACAGTACCGCTAGCCTCACGCTCTGGATCATATCGCTTCGCGTTGCTCCGTTCCTCCACCGCTGACGCGCCACATGTCGACTGGCCTACCCAACTAAGTTCGCGGTTGGTGCCGAAGTATTTACCACTTGGATGTACACTGGCCATTACGCAATTGACCTTAGCCCCTCTTCACGGCAGCGAACCATCCATCTGGACCGCCGAAATCGCCGTGATGTTCAAATTCGCGCGCCCGTTGGGCTGGACCGTCACGGTGACGGCCTGTTTGTCAAAAAGTTTGCGAAACTCGGGATCTTGCGGTGCGCCGTCGGGCACGTCTTCCCAGGCAAAAATCTTGTATTGGCCTGGCGGCAAATCCACGATCTTGAACTGGCCCTTTTCGTCGGAGAAATCGGATCGATTGAAGTCCGGCCGGCTGGCGTGGTCGCCGTCGGCAATCGCGTCGACGCGTGCCCGCGCGACGAGGCCACCTTTCAAGTTCTTGACTGCGCCTTGCAGTTCACCCGTGTCAGCGCCGAGCACGAGTGTCAAAGGCTCCAGCTTCTCTGCGGCGTCGATGCGCGGTTGAGCGAGCGGGCGATCTCGCATTCGAATGGACTTCAAGTAGATGCCCGGGGCGCGATCAATCGAGATATCGTAAGCCAGCGGTGCGGCCGGTTCGAATGTGAAGGAGCCGTCGGAGTGGACGGCGGTGCTGGGGTTGAGCGCCGCAAAGTTGCGAAACTCCGATTGCAGGTGAACGTGCAGGTCGCCCAAGCTCCGCGGTGCAGTACCTTCCAGACGCACCGTGCCGGCGATGACGGCGCCGGGCACAAAGTCCAGCATCCCGCCATCGATGTCCGCGTTGGTGACTTCAACATGCCGTCTGGCGTAGCTTAAGCTTTTGTCGGGCTGCTCCACGGTGAGGAGCGCCTCATACGAGCCGGGCGGAACGTTGCCAAAACCTATTTCGTTTGGTGAGCCCCACTCTTCGGTTGGAACGAAACCCTGGATGTTGAATAGTTGTGATCCGGCTAGTGAGGGGGTGATGCCGGGCGGAAGTTCGAAGCGGACCCGGTAGGCACCGCTCGATTCGAGCCCTATGTCGAAGCCGCGTATTTGGTCGCCGGCGCGCAATTCGATGGGCACGGCGCGGCTCGAATCTGCGGTTCCGGGATAGTAGGTGACCGTTGCTTTGTCGAGCAATTCGAACGGAGCTACTTGCAGTCCGGTGGCTTTCAGGTAGTAGGTCCCGGCGCGAAGTCCGAAGAGGCGAAATTCGCCGCGGTCGCCGGATTCGACCTCGAGGACAGTTTGGAACTGCTTTTTGCCTCGGACGTAGACGTAGCGGAGTGCGTCCACCTTCGCTCCACGCGCCGGTTCGCCTTCGGCATCGACAATTCGTCCGGCGATGACGCCGAGCGGTGCAACGCGGAGGGTTAGCTCGTTTCTCGACTGTCCCGCATCGATCTTGACGGTCGGTCCGGGAGCGCCGGCCGCGCCAGTAAATTCCAGGACGAAACCGGCGCGCTCGACTGCGATGGCATACTCGCCGGGAGCGACATTAGGAATCGAGAAACGTCCTTGGGCGTTGGTTTCGTCGGCGTAGCTCGAAGCGTGGTCCGGGTCGTGCGCACGCAAAATCACGACGGCTGTAGCGACCGCGTCGCCGTTCAACGAATTAACAACCCGGCCCGTAACACCGGCGGAAGCTGATGCGGAAGAAGCGGAAACAGCCTGAGCAAGGAGGGCCGCGATCCAGACAGAAATCATGGCAACTTACTCCGCTCGCGTGTGATCTCGTCGGCCGTAATCACATTCAATTGCACGGAGACCTTGGCATTCAGTCCAACGCTCACCGTCGCGCTTTTTGCGTCGAACAGCTTTCGGAATTCGGCGGAGTCCGGGCTCTGGTCCACATCAATCTCCCAAGCGTAGACTCGGTAATCCCCCGGCGCCACGTCTTTGACGTGAAAGTTGCCGGCAGCATCTGTGGTTGCTCGTTTCAAAAGGTCTAGTCGCCCGCCGTATTCGCCTGAAGGGGCGATTGTGACTTCGGTGCCGGCCGATGGCTGGCCGTCCGCTGTCTGGACGTTGCCCTCGATGGCGCCTCCATCGGAAGCAAGCAGGATGTTCAAAGGCGCACTCGCGCCATTCGTGAGATCTATCTCGCCATCTTTGATTTCGCGGCCGCCGAGATGGATGGATTTCACGTAGTAGCCTTCTGGTGGAAAGCGGATATCCAGATAGCAGATCTCCATAGGCGCGGATTTGATTTGGAAGCTGCCGTCGGCGGCGGACGTTCCGCCCACGCCAAAAATGCTCTTGGCCGGATCGAGAGCCACGTAGATGTCTAATATGTTGGGCCGCGCGCCTTCGACCGAGATGGTTCCGGAGATCTCAACTTCGGGCCTCTCTGCGAAAACGAGGCCGTTTACGTCGGCATCGGTAATGTGGACGGATTGGGCGGGATAGGGAACGTCGCTTTTCCCGATGATGAGGTGAGTGTACGAGACGTCGTAAGAACCGTTTGCCACTCCGGGGATATCGAAACTGCCGTCGCTTTGAAGTCCCGATTGGGAGATGGCGCCCGCGTTTGTTCCAGCCGCATCCACTCTTAACTGGTCGAGGAATTCCTGCTGGCTCGCGGTTTGTCCGGCCACCTTGCCCCGAATGTGATAGGCGGGCGCTTTGCGCAGATGGAAATCGAGATCGCTGGCGTGAGCGCCTGGAGCGACGTCGATCGGCGTAGCTTCGGAGATCTGGCGCGCGTTCGGATAGAACGTGATCGGGTAGGCTTCCTCATGGCGCGTCCAACGCGTATGCGCCGGAAGATTGTGCAGAGGGGGGCCGGCGGCTTGAAGGTAGTAGCGGCCTGGCGCGAGATTGAGGATCTCGAATTCGCCCAGGTCGTTGGTCTGCACCTGGGCGGTACCGCCGAGCCGCCTTCGCCCGGATTCATAAGAGTAACGCAGAACTGTGACGTGGGCCCCCTGGATTGGATCGCTGTTTTCAGTTTGCACGTGGCCGCTGAGTACGCCGAGCGGAACCAGCTTTACGACGACACCCGAGAGATGCTGCTCTTCGGCAACCTGGAAGGGCGCGGGCATCCCATATCGGCCCTGTGTGTTCATATAGGCGTCGTGCTGCGCGCCGACGACGTAAGAACCCGGCTCGACAGTGTCGAAATGGAAACGGCCGCTTGCGTCGCTTAGAGTCGTCACGGGCAGGTGACCTTTTTCACCCGGGCCGGGCTGATTCTCAAGCCTGACAGAAGCTTTCTTGATGGGCTCGCCGGTGGCGGAGTTTACCACGGTGCCATCGACGCTTCCGGGTTTCGACGCGGGCGACTGCGCGCGCAGCAGTAGGGCCACTAGCGTCAAAGGGGGCACAATAGCCGCGAGCCTCATGACGTCGCCTCTTGCAACTACTCTAGCGGAAGCCCGCCGTGAAAAGAATCCCGGCAGAATAACGTCCCAATCGTGGATCTCGGGGCTGAATTTGTTACGGCGTTTTGAACCATTGAAGTGTGATCGGCGCAGAATGCGGGCTTCGTGGCTTCTCAACGACCAGATCGTTACCGTCGATGCCCATAAACATTGGCCCCTTCTGCCAAATCAACTTCCACGTACGCGCAGCGCGATCGAGTTCATACAAATCGCCGCCTTCTCCTGAAAGAAAAACGCGGTCGTCATCTGTCATTGCCAGGCGCATGGGGTAGATATGAAGATCTCCCAACCGGATGCGGTCAAGTATATTTCCGTTCCTGTCTAATTCGACCCATTCGAAACCTGCCTCCCCCGAGTGAGCCACCACATCAACGCGGTCTCGAGTCACGGCAATCTGTGTCCCTAATCCAGATCCAGGTTGCAGTCCAGCCGGAAACGAAAATCGCGGAAGGAGCGCGTTTAATTCCTTTCCGTCGGCCGAAAATTGCCGGACAATCCTGTAGTCCTCGCGACCGTTCTGCCAGCCCAGTGTCCAAATTGAGCCGTCCGGCGCGATCGCAAGACGTCCTGGGGAGTAGCTGCCGGTGCTGGCAAATTGCGTTTGCTGGCCCGTGCGCTCCAAAAACAGCAGGCCGGACAGGAATGTGGAATGGTCTCCGATCGCGCCCGCTGCAACAACAGCGGTGCCGTCAACATTGAAATCCATGTCGCGCACTACGGGTTGGCTACTATTAGGCACTTCAATGCTCTTCTGATACACGAAATTTCCGTCAGGAGCCCACGCCGAAAAACCATACATGCTCAAGGATGCCGGCGTGCCTCTCCCCGTGCCGGGGGGGAACGTAATCAGATAACCGTGCCGGAACACTTCGATGCTGGAATTGGCGAACGGCACAGCCGGGGTCGTTAGTTCGCGAACCGGCATCTCCGCCGCGCAAAGGGAGACAACGATGACGATACCAGGCAAAAGCGATTTCATCCGCCACATTCATTGTTCATGAATTAAGCGGAAAGTCAAAGCCAGACGGTGGGTGCGGGTCGTGCCCCCGAGCGCTGCGTCGACATTCGATAACATCGATTAACGCCCGTGTGTGTTTTTATCGATTCCATTTGGTCGTATCGTCTCCGCTGCTGATTTGGGCGGTTCGCGGTCCGCATCGCGCCATAGCTCCTGCTTAATCGCCTAGTGTAGAGTGATCTCGTCGTCGTTCAGGATCACTCTCGTGAAACGCCGCTCACGGAAAACCATATGAGCGCGTAGTCCCTATGCCGCGGGGGTGCCGTTGCCCGGACAGCGCTATCTCGCCGCGCCGCCGAAAAGCAGACGGATCAACTCCAACCCTTCTTCCTTCGTGTGAATTCTCGACTCCAGCTGCGCATCCTCCGCCGCTTCCAGCATTCGCGAAAACTCCGGCCCGGGACGGTACCCCGCCGCAATCAAATCCTCGCCCGTGACCAACCTCGCCGGACGCAACACCTCGGCCGGCGCCTGCTCGTATTTTGTCTTCGCGAAATGATAATTCTCCAGATTGCGATGACTCGACCAGCAATCCAAACGATGCAATTCAAGATGTTCTTCAAAATGGTTCAGCCGCATCATCCGCTTCAGAGTGCTCTCGCGCATCTGATGGACATGGCTGAATCGCATATGATTGGCGATCAGCGCGATCACTTGTTCGATCTCGGCATTCGAAAACCGCAGGCGGTTCAAAATCTCGCGTCCGATCTTCTCGCCCAGCTCGACATGGCCGTCGAAGCGAATCCGGTCGGCCATGCGAAACGTGCCTGGCTTGCCGACGTCGTGCAGCAGCACTCCCCACGCCAGCGTCGTCGTGGGCGAACGCAGGCCATCCAGCATGATCAGCGTGTGCGTCCACACGTCGCCCTCGGGATGGAACTGCGGCGGCTGTTGCACACCTTTCATCGCCGCGATCTCGGGCAAAACATCTTGGAGCAATCCAGAAACGTCCAGCAGCTCGAACCCGCGCCGTGCGCCGCCTTCGGTCAGAATCCGATTCAGCTCATCGCGAATCCGCTCCGGCGAAACTCGGGCGATGCGCTGGTGCATCTTTTGAATGGCGGCCAGCGTGCCCGGCTCGATCTCGAAACCAAATCGCGCGGCGAAGCGAATCGCACGCAGCATCCGCAAATGATCTTCCTCGAAACGCTGCTCCGGATCGCCGATCGCGCGGATCACCCCGTTCTTCAGATCCGCAAGCCCGCCCACGTAGTCCACGACATGCGCCGCCGGATCGTCCGCGTGTTCGGGATCGAGCAGCAGCGCGTTGATCGTGAAGTCGCGCCGAAGCACGTCCTGCCGCGCATCGGTCTCAAATGTGACGCGCCCGGGATGTCTTCCATCCTCGTAGGAGTGGTCGCTGCGAAACGTCGCCACTTCCACGCCGTTCACAAGGATGACTCCAAACTGCGCGCCCACCAGCTGCGCTTTCGCAAAAATCTCCAGCAACTGATCCGGCGTCGCGTCTGTGGAAAGGTCGTAATCCTTCGGAGCGCGCCCTAAAACCAGATCGCGCACGCACCCGCCGACTAGCCAAGCCTGATGTCCTCGCGCCCGCAGTTCGCTCGCGATCGAAATTGCCTGGGTGCGCCCTGCTATTGTCGTCACTATCCTCATCGTAGGATAGAAGCCGCACCTCAAGCTAAAATGGATCTGGGTTATTTTCCCACTGGATGTCACTAGAAGGTAGCAGGCCGTCCACGACCACCGCCAAAGTCGTGGTGGCAACCACTGTAGCTCTGTCGTTTATCAGCTTTTGGCGGGGCGCCGCGATTGTTCTTTCCGATCTTGCATCGTCTGCCTACTACGCCGGCGGCATCGCCGAAACAGCCGTAGGTCCTGCCGCGCCCTGGTTCGTGCTGGCCGTCATGCTGTTCAGTTTCGCAGTGCGATCCGTGTACCTGGAAAGCTGCAGCATGTTCGTGCGCGGCGGCGTGTACATCGTGGTGAAAGACAGCATGGGGTCGTTCATGGCGCGGCTGTCAGTGTCGGCGCTGGTGTTCGACTACATCCTCACTGGGCCGATTAGCGTCGTCAGCGCCGGCCAATACCTCGGCCATTTGCTCGACGAAATCGCGAAGATGATGGGACAGTCGTTCCCCTTCAACGTGAACTATTTCGCGGCTTTCTTCGCGGTCGCGGTAACCGTTTACTTCTGGTGGTCGAACATCAAGGGCATTCATGAATCCAGCGGCAAGGCGCTGCGCATCATGCAAATCACCACCGTGATGGTGGTTGCGTTCATCATATGGGCCCCCCTCACCATCCTTCTGCGCGGCCACTTCGCCTTGCCACCCGCGCCCGTGCCGCGCAATCTGCAATTCAGCCCTGAGTCGCTTGGCTGGTTCAAGGGAACTATCTGGCCCGCGATTCCGATGGTCGCGCTCACTATCGCCTTTGGACACGCGTTGCTATCGATGAGCGGATTCGAGACGCTTGCGCAGGTCTATCGCGAGATCGCTTACCCCAAGTTGAAGAATCTCCGGATCACGGCCAATATCGTCTGCTGGTACGCCGTGATTTGCACCGGTATCATCACCGTACTGGCGGGGATGATCATCAGTCCGGCCGACATCCGCAATCTGTACGCGGATAATCTGCTCGGCGGTCTCGCGATGCGACTGGCGGGCCCCGAGCTTCTCAAGCTGTTGTTCCACATTTTCGTGGTGATCGTGGGCATCTTGATTCTTTCTGGCGCCGTGAACACATCGATGATCGGCGCCAACGGCGTTCTGAATCGCGTGGCCGAGGACGGTGTGCTGCTCGATTGGTTCCGCAAGCCGCACAAGCGATTCGGCACCACCTTCCGGATCATTAATTTGATCACCTTGCTCCAGGTGGCCACCATTATCTTTAGCCGCGGTGACATGTATCTCCTCGGCGAGGCGTACGCGTTCGGCGTCGTGTGGAGTTTCTTCCTCAAATCGCTCGGCGTGCTGGTGCTCCGATACCAACGCCACGATCAGGAATACAAGTTCCCTTTCAACCTGCGGATCTCCGGCGTGGAAATTCCAATCGGGCTTGCCGTTACCACGCTCATCCTGGGCTTCGTCGCGATTGCGAATCTGTTTTCCAAACGGATCGCCACCATCTACGGCTTGGCGTTTACGCTGGTGGTCTTCATCGTGTTCACGATTTCCGAGCGCGTCAACGAGCGGAAACGGCAGACCCGGAGCCTGAGCAAGAAGCCGCTCGAAGAATTCAATCTGGAGCATCAGCCGCAGGTAAACGCCACCGCGCTGCATGCCCGGCCGGGCTGCGTACTGGTCGCGGTCCGCGATTATCACAACATGGAGCACTTGAGAAAAGTGCTGCAAAAAACCAATCTCCGCCGACACGACATCGTCGTGATGACGGTGCGAACCATTTCGGCCGGCGCCGGCGAATACGATCTGTCCGACGATCAGATCTTCAGCGATTACGAGCGCGAACTCTTCAGCCACGTGGTTGAGATCGCCGAGAAAGAAGGCAAGCCAGTCGAATTGCTGGTGGTCCCCGCCGTGAATCCATTCGACGCGATGGTGCAATCGGCCGCGAGACTCCAAGTCTCGCGATTGGTAACCGGCGTTTCCGCTCGCATGCCATCCGAAGAACTGGCGCGGAGCATCGGCCTGGCGTGGGAAGGCCTCCCGGAACCTCGGCATGCGTTTTCGCTCGAAATCATCAGCCCCGACCGGCCATCCATCTTTGTCAATCTTGGCCCGCACCCGCCGCGCCTTTGGCCAGAGGATGTCGATCGTTTGCACGGCTTGTGGCTGCGCTTGAGCGACGCCGAAGGCGTGGGCTCGAAGCTCCATCATCGCGACATCGTCGGTCTGGCGTTGCGCCGCCTGGAGCGCGACTTGAAGGACGGCGGCAGCGAAAAGGTAGTCGACGATCTGAAAAACGACCTTCGCAAGAATTAGCCGCTATCGCGAATAGTAGCCCTCCCGCGCCTGCATCACGAGCCCGGGCCTCGTCGTCAGCTTGATCGAGCGATACTTGCCCGGCGCGCCCGGCTGCGTAGGCGTGTAGCCGATGCTGTACTGATTCCGAAGCGCGTCCTCGATTTGTGAGTAGGCCTCCTCAATCGTTCGGTTCGACGAGATCTCGAAATATGCGCCCCCGGTTTCGCGCGCCAGCCGCTGCATCGCGCTCTTGCCTCTACCGCCAGCGATCGCATGGATGGCGGCACGGCCGGGCCGGTAGATCTTGTCATGTCCGGCGAACAGGATCGAGTAGATGATCGTGTCGGCGCGCTGCGCAAACTCGATCGCGTTCGCGATGCTGGTCTGATCGCGAAACGACACGCCATCCGACAAAATGATGAACGCTTTGCGGCCGCGCTCAGGACGCATCAATTTCTCCGAGCACGAGCGCACCGCCTGGAACAGCAGCGTTGCGATCATTCCCGGCACTCGCAGCCGGTCCAGCGCTGCCTGTAGCTCCTCGCGCGACGAAGTGAACCCCTGCAGCACGTCCACCGAGGTGTTGAACTGGGCGACGAAGGCCTTATCACGATCGGGTCGCAGCACCTGATCGAGAAATTTGTAGCTGGCCGAGCGCTCCGGTTCCAATACATCCTGCTGGCTGCGGCTGGTATCGACCAGCAGCCCGAGAATCAGCGGCAGATCGGATTCGCGGGCGAAGTACCGAATGGTCTGGGGCGCGCCGTCTTCGCGCAAAACAAAATCTTCGCGATTCAGGTCCTTGACAATCGCGCCATCGCGATCGCGGACGGTCGCGAGGACCGTTACCACATCTACGCTGCTCGAAAAATTTGCCTGTTGTGCGCAGACCGGGCAAGCTGAGGCCAGCAACAAACTCCGTCGAGAGATTTGCATGCGTCGCAGTACTGGACGGCGGCGAATCAGGCCGGGTTGCGCGCAACGATACGCAACCTTCGATAATCGAGCGTCCAGACACCATCGTGAAATAGCTTGTGCCGCAGACGCGCGCCAATGGCATCGCGCGCATCGTGCGATTCTCGATCGCTGAGCCCGTGGAAAAATGCACCGGCGAAAGTATGCAGCCAGTTGTCCAACCCGTCCTCTCCATCGAGCGGCGTAGGCCGGTCGAAGAGAAACGCCTGCTGAACTTCCAGTCCGCTCTGCTCGAGCAGCGGTGCGAATTCTCCGATGCTGGGGAATCGCCATGGGCAGAGTTCATCGGCTCTGGAGCCGAGCACGTCTCGCAGCGCCTCGATCACCGTTGCGATGCAGCCCTTGCCTCCCAGCTCCACGACCATTCGACCGCCGGGCCTCAGAGCGCCAGCCATCGACTTTGCAGCGCCAGCTTGATCTCTCACCCAATGCAGCGCGGCGTTCGAAAACACCGCATCGAACTTCTCCGGGAATCGAAAATCGGACGCATCGCCTTGCTCAAAACGAAGCCCCGCAAAGTTTCGGCGCGCTTCCGAAAGCATCTCCGACGATTTATCCAGCCCGATGACTTGGGCGCCGGATCGCGCGATCTCCGCGGTGAGCTGGCCGGTTCCGCATCCGATATCCAGGATCCGTTCGCCCGCGCGCGGTTGCAGCAATTCGAGCAGACTCGCTCCGAAATGCCACACGAAGGAGTGCTTGTGCTGGTAGGCCTGTGGATCCCAGGCGGGAGTCACGCCTTCTTGCCGCGAACCTTGGCCTTTTTGGCGCCGGCAGTTTCAGCTTCCCCGGCCTCGGCGACAGTACCGTCCACGGGGGTAGGTGCCACCGCCGAAAGCACTTCGTTAAACAGCTCCGCTTTCTTCAGATCTTTTTTCGAAGGAGGCGCCTGTTCGTGACGATAGTCATGGTCGTGATAGCAGGTACGGCATCGAACTTTCGCGGGTGCGCTCTCTACCAGGGAAACGATGGCGTGATTGGTGACACGCCGGCACTTGATGCAATGATCATCAATAATATCGCCTAGACGGAAGTCGGACATATGGAAAACCTGGGGGCCTTTCGCGAGTATATCAAAGACTGGAGCCTGATCCGCTCCACCGAAGTTACTAACGCGGCGGCGGCGAGGACTTAGTCCACTCGCCGATCCAATCCAAGAACGAGTTGTACCACAGCACGCTGTTCTGCGGCTTCAGAACCCAGTGGCCTTCGTCCGGAAACTCCAGCAATTTCGAGGGTACTTTTTGCATTTGCAGCGCGGTGAACAACTGAAGCCCCTGGGTGTACGGCACCCGGAAATCCTGTTCGCCATGGATCACCAAAGTGGGCGTATGAAAATCCTTGGCGTAGTAACTGGGCGACCATTTGCCATATACATCGGGATTGTCCCAAGGCGTCCCGCCGAACTCCCACAACGGGAACCACAGTTCTTCGGTTCCCCCGAACTCACTGCGCAGATCGTAAACGCCCGCATGCGAGATCAGAGCTTTGAAGCGCTGCGTGTGTCCGAGCAACCAGTCGATCATGTATCCGCCGTAGGACCCGCCCGCAGCGGCCATGCGATTCGGATCGGCGTAGGGCAGGGCAGCCGCGTAGTCGGTCGCAGCCATGATGTCGTCGAAGGGTTTGCCGCCCCAATCTTCTTTGATGTCCTCTGTAAACTTCTGCCCGTAGCCGAACGATCCACGCGGATTGGGCATCACCACTACGTAGCCCGCCGACGCGAAAACCTGCGCGTTCCAGCGATAGGTCCAGCTTTCGCCCCACTCGCCCTCTGGCCCGCCGTGAATCAGCATCAGCACAGGATATTTCCTGCTGCTATCGAAATTGGGCGGCTTCACGATGAAGCTCTGGATGCGCGTCTTGTCTGGGCTGTCTACCCAAAATTCCTCAAGCGGCGTCAGCACGTATCCCGAGAGCAGCGCGTCGTTCAAATGGGTAAGAGCGGCCGGTGCGCCTCCGCTCGATGCGGCGCGATAAATTTCAGTCGGCGCGGAGCCGCTCTGCCCGGAATAGATCAGCGTCTTGCCGTCGGCACTGAACTGCATGTCGTCGTAACTGAACGGTCCACCGACGATCATCCTGGTAGCTCCGCCGGTGGTGGGAATCATCTGAATGCTCTGCCGTCCGCGATCGATCGTGGTGAAAAACAGCGCGTTCGAATCCGGGGACCACTTGAAGCTCTCTACGGAGCGGTCCAGCGTTTCGGTGAGCACGTTCACTTTTCCGGTCGCGCGTTCCAGCACCACCATCCGCCAGCGATCGCTCTCATAGCCGTTGCGCGCCTGGCTGCGATAGCCGAGCCATTTGCCATCCGGCGAATACTGCGGGCCGGAATCGGCGCCGGGATTCAAGGTGATCTTGGTGGAGTCGCCGCCGTTGATGGGAACAACGAACAAATCCGTGTTGGTGCTGGTCGCCGCGACCGCGTCGGCGTTCATCGAATAGCAAACCTCTTTGGAGTCCGGCGAGATGACGTAATCGTCCGGACCGCCGAGCGAGAACGGCGGGACGTCGTGATTTCCGGGCGTCAGGTCTTTGAGCGCGCCGCCGTCGGCGTCCATCGAAAACAAATGCGAGCGGCGCTTGTCCTGCCAAGCCGTCCAATGGCGGTAGAGCAGCGTGGTGTAGCTGCGGGCCTTTACCTTGCTGGTTTTCTCCGCATCGAGACGCGCTTTGTTGCATGCGTCGTCTGGACAATCGGGATACACCGCGCTAGTGAATACCAGCTTCTTGGCGTCGGGAGAGAAGAGCACGCCGCCGGCTTCGGTGGACAGGTTCGTAAGCTGGCGCGGCGACGAGCCGTCCGCGTTCATGATCCACACCTGCGAAGACCCGCTGCGATCGGAAATAAACGCGATGTGAGTGGAATCGGGCGACCACACGGGGCGCTCGTTGTCCTCGCCCTGCAAGCTAATCTGGCGCGGTGTTCCGCCCGATATTGGAACCGTGTAAATCTGTTTGGGCTTGGTGTTCTGGCCCAGATCAACCGACTGGACCGTGAACGCGACGGTCCTTCCATCGGGTGAAAGCTGCGGCTCGCTGATACGCGCAATCTTCAGCAGCGCGTTCACGTCGAACGGTTGCTTCTGCGCTGCCAGACTCGCGGCGAGGACTAGCAAGAGGCACGACGACCATGTCACCCGCATATGCCTCGATTGTAAGCCAGGGCTCCGCGGCGCTGCTGTTCATCACTGAAATCGCTGGGCGCTAGATTTCCCGAGGGGAGGGAGTGGGGTTTGTCTCGAGGCGGGTTCACTAGAGTCCAGCGGCGCGGACTAGCTTCGGGTCGCCTTCAAAGAGGACGTATTCATAGTGGCGGGCTTCGTTCTGACGCATCAGGCGGCGGCTGTGGGATTCGATTTCGGAAAGTGAAAAAACGAAGCCATCGGCGGCGGGATCGTATTCAATTCCTTGGCGTTTGTGGAGCTCGAGGAGCGCGGCGGCTTGTTTGAGTTGGCGTCGTTCGAGCTGGCGGCGGTCGGCTTGGATCTCGCGGAGTTGGTCGAGCGTGTTGTGGAACTGGCGGGACAGGCGGTTGCTTTGGACGCCGATGGTTTGGAGAAGACGGTGAGCGTCGAGGATTCGGAGGCCGTCCTGGCCGGAGAGCAGGCGAGCTTCGAGGAGCGGGATGCGGTTGAGGCGCCAGGCGGTGTCGGCCAGTTCGCGGACGAGTTGGGTTTCAGTCGGTGTGGCGGGTTGGTATTCAGCGCGGAATTGGCTGAGGTGGATTTCGTAGGCGGCGGGGTCTTCGGAGGGCAGGACGGCGGTGCGGGCGGTGAGGCCATGGGTGAGGGCGTTGCGGGAGGCGCGGTGTTTACCGGCTGCGGTGCGCGGGCCTGTGGAGTGGGCGGCGTTGAGGCGATTGGCGGCGGCGCGTGGGGTGGTCATCTGGTTGAGCCGAGGTTCGCAGGTTGCGAGACAGGGTTGCATTTGGAGTTGTCCTTTCGAATTGGACATAGCATGGGCGGCGAGGCCGAGCGCGGAGGCACGTGCGGGAGTTGTTGAAAGGGAACGGACGATGGTGGGAGGGATGGTGGTGATTTTAGTTTGTGGCGATCTGAACTTGACGGATGGAGATCGCCCGGAAGTTCGATCTATGGGAGTCTATCCCGCGAGTGGTGTTTTCGAGATGTGATCGATGCTAACCCTGATGAACCGCGCAGGTCCGCGTATGGGAAGGGATTCGAGCACTTCCGCGATCGCGGGCCGCTCGACGAAGTGGGCACGGATACATCGGAGGTCATCACACCGACGCTCGGCAGCGCGAATCATATCGAATCCGACGCTCTACGACAACGCATTCAATGCGCTGGCGGACTCGCGTCGGGGGAAGCAGTGATCTTGCGAAGTAAGCTCACTTCGTATACACCGTAAGAAAAACGGATGCGGCGATGAAGCCCGTCCTCAGGTTCGTTTCTTCGATGTTAAGCGAGGGATTCGGTACGTTCGCCGGCAACTGAACATCGATCTGATCGAGACCATTGATCAGTCCCGGCGCGGTTCCCGCGTAGAGCACGGGCAGCGGCTGAAAGCTGTTCGACTGAAAGATCAATATGCTGTCCTGAAATGCGTTGTTTGCAGACGATGAGATGGCGCCGTTTGGCGTGAAGGAGCCAGAGGTGGAAGGCGCCCCGAGCCCGGTAAGGTAAATGGAGACTGGCGAGCCGACTGGGGCAGGATTGGATGCACTGTTAACCGTGCCGTCCTGATTCACGACGCCAAAGACACCGACTGAGCTGATGAGCGGCACGATGAGAGGAGCGAGTACTGCCGTCGGAGTGGTGATCGTGATGGTTGCCGGGAGGGCGAATGCAAACGGTACCTGGAGATTGATCTGGCCCGCTCCAACGTAAAGCAGCGGGGCAGGCACGCCGCTCGATCCGGCGCCACTGAAGAAGTCGACCTCGACGCCGCCGAGCTTCGTGGGGAAGAGACCGTTCTGGTCGGGCCCGCCAACAATGCCCGTCGATGGCCCCAATGCCGTTCCATACAGCGTGAGGAGTTCACCTGGGGCCACGCCGGCTGCCGCGTAGGGGACGGCGGAGTTCAGAATCGCGAACACGGCTGGCGCTGTTAGCGCAGTCGCGGGGTTCAGACGGAGCAGGTTTCCAGCTGTTGCAAGCAGCAGCAGGTTTCCGTTCGAGTCGAAGGCCGGAAGGTCCGTAACTGTGCCAGGCAGCAGAGCGAAGATTTGCTGAATAGCCGAGGCGCTCGAGTTCAGTTCGAGCGCGAAATCTAGGCCTGTGATGGGAACGTTGGAAAGACCGGGGAAATCGACGGACTTTGTGTTTCCGGCGATCCAGACGTTGCCCACAGAATCCAGCGTCAGTCCGTAGATTCGCGCTCCGCTCGAACCGCCCAGATTCGTCGCGTAGAGCAGTTGGGTTGCATCGGAACTGAGTTTCGCGACATAGCCGTAGGCTCCGGGATTGGTGCTCGGGACGTTCACGGTCGGTTGGAGCACGCCGGGAGTAGCCGCGATGGGGCTCGGTGCGTAACCGGTGATGAAGACGTTTCCCGATGAGTCAATCGCTGCTGATTGTGCAGAACTGAATGTTGCTTGCGCGAACGCCGTGTTGATGACTCCGAGTTCAGTGGACCAGACAAGCTGCGAACCGTCTGCCGAAATGCGTGTGACATATGCGCCGCCGCCAGTGTTATATACATTTGCGGTAATCGGGTAGTTGGTGGCGTTTGTGGCGCCGACTATCGTGACGCCCCCGCTCGTATCCACAGCGATCGCGCCCGGTGTCGAATACACCGCGAACCCATTACAGGAAGTGCCCCCGACGCAGGGGCTACCATTTCCTCCCAGCAGCCGGCTGAAAAGCAACTTCGAACCGTCCGCAGAAATTTTGGAAACGAACGTGAAGGTGAGAGGAGGCGCGCCCGGCGCGCCCGTTCCGAATACCGGACCGGTCGTCGGAAAATTCGGATCCCCAGTCTGCCCGGCGACGTAAGCGTTTCCGGCGGTATCCAGCGCGATGCTCCTCGGAGTGGTTTGCGCAAGCTGAGGGTTGGCTGGGCCCGGACCTCCGAGGAACGTTGAGAACATGACATTCAGACTGGGATCGAGTTTGGCAACGAATCCGGTCGGCTGGTAGGCGGGCTTCTGCGTGAACAATGGACCCAAGAGGGGAAAATCGTCGGAGTCGGTAGTTCCCGTGATCCAGATATTGCCGCTCCCATCCATCGCCGCACTGTAAATGATTGAGTCGCCGCCGCCCAGAGCCAAGTGTGAGAGCGCCGCGGTTACGTTTCCCGACGCATCGGAAAGCGATAGAAGTGGCGGCAGCGTCTGATTGCATGCAGAAGTGCTGTCGCAGGTTAATTGAAGCCAACCATAAATCGCTACGCCTCCCTTCGCAATCGGCAGTAAGCCGACAGCAACGGCGTTGTCGTAAGGAAGGAAACTTAACGATGAGGTTGCCGCACTCGACAACAGGGGGAGCAGAAAGAAGAAGACACGCGCCAGTGTCACCCTGCGCTGCTGAGCATGTTTGTTGCTACTCCAAGTGAAGCTGCTGCAAGGTTCAAACGCGAGTGCCCGTGGCAGAGCGACACGATGTCCGAGTCACCCCGCATCCAGCCTCTTTTGGAAACAGCCAAATCGGCGATCAGGGCGAAGGCGGTTTGAGGTTCTAGCGCCGGCCCCTCGCCAACGTTACGCGAATGGAATTCAGCGATAAATACATCGAGCCCGTTGAGACTTTCGACAATGTCGGCTCCATTGTCGGTCTCGGCGAACCGATTCTGCATATCCGCCTCGCACTTTGGCTCACTCCCGACACACAGTGCGTTGTGGGAAGTTGAGCGGCACTTGGCCGGGAAACGCCCATTGCTGAGATTTGACGAATGATTCCGGGCCGCGAATCATTCTAGATTCGTTTCGGTTTTCGAGCACCGTGTTTATTGAGGCAGCATCGGCGCGATGTCCGAGGTCAGGTCGGGACTTTCACACTTTATCTGGCGTGATGGCGCTACAGTGCCAATTGTCCTTGATACTGCATGTCGGAGAAGTGGAACTTGTGCTCCACTTTGATCCCGCGTATTTGGAGAACGAAATCGACTTCTTTCGTGCTGGAGGCGATGCCGGGATTTCGCGGAAACAGGAAGTGAATCTCTGATCCTCCACCTTCCACCTGCACATCCTGCGCATACAAAGCGCGGCCGCCTTTGGGTTCGAGTTGAGCCGCATCGAGCAATTGCGTGCGAAGCCGATCCTGCGAACTGTCGCGATCCCGATCGGAATCATCGCCGTTGTCGTACCGGCTGCGGGTGCTCGGCATGTGAAAACCGAAAACGGCGATCACATAATATTTCTCGGTTGCGTCGGCTACCTTCTTGGCCTCGTCCGCGCTGGCCGCGCCCTGACGCTTCAAGGCCTGCTGCACCGGAAGCGCGCTGTCCCAACGAATGGTCAGATTCATCGACTCACCGCCGCCTCCGCCCGGATACCCGCCGCCCCCGCCCGGGTAACCGCCGCCTCCGCCTGGATAACCGCCGCCTCCGCCTGGATAACCGCCGCCTCCGCCTGGATACCCGTAGCCGCCGCCACCCATGCCGCCGCGCCGTCCCATACCGCGCCCGTTGGACATGGGCCGCTGTGGCGACACGGTCTTTTCCTTGGCCCATGGCGAATCGGTCAGGACTTTGTTGATGTCGTCGTCAGTCCACTCCGCGGAGTCTTTGTTTTTCCACGGCTCGGACGCCAACAGAACAACGGCGCATGCCGCACCCGCGCATAACATCCCCACAACACGTTTTTGATGCATCTTGCATCGCCAGACGCTGTGCATACACTTGCCGTTACGCTAAACTCTTGTTTTGCTCTAATTTCGATTGTCAACTTTTGTAAGGGAGTTCGACGCGCCGACACGTTTTCCAGTTAACCTGAAGTTCGCTTGGTGCGTCGTTAATCTATTCGTCTCGACCATGAAATCAAGTTTTTCCATTTCCTTGGCTGGTGCGATTCTGAGCGCCGGTCTGATCGCGGGTGCCCATGCCGGCACGCCCGACCCGATCCAGATCCTGCAGACGGCGCCGCTGCGCTTCGAACCCGACGCGAACGCCGCGGGACGATTCCTCGCGCGCGGGACGCGATTCGGTCTCGAGTTTACCGGCAGCCAGGCGACTTTGCATGCGCACGGACACTCGGTATCGCTGAATTTTGTGCACGGCGATCCGCACGCGCGCATCGAAGGCCAGGAAATTCTGAAGTCCAAGACGAATCTCTTTCTGGGGAACGATCCTTCCAAGTGGCGGCGCGGCGTGGTGAATTACGGACGCCTGCAAGTCACCGGCCTGTACCCGGGCGTCGATCTTGTCTACTACGGCAACGGGGGAGAGCTCGAATACGATCTCAAGGTGTCGCCCGGCGCGGATCCCGGCCGCATTCGTCTGCGGCTCACAGGTGAGCAGGCAGTGCTCGATCGCGACGGCGATCTGGTTGCCAGCCTGATTCAAAAACTACCGGTCGCATATCAGTTGAATTCCAAAGGCGAGCGCGTTGCGGTCGAGAGCCGATATCGCCGGAATCGCGACGGCTCTTACGGATTCAAGCTCGGAGCCTATGACCGCGGCCGCGCGCTGGTGATCGATCCCGTGCTGACGTTCTCCACGTATCTCGCCGGATCCGGTACTGACGTCGCGCTGGCGATCGCGCACGACCAGAACGGACTCATCTATGTCGCCGGCACAACGAATTCCGGCGATTTTCCGATCAACGGTACGCCCACGCAAGCGACAAACGCAGGTAACACGGATGTTTGGGTCGCGCAGATCAACCCGGCTGTTCCAGTTGGCCAGGGATTCTTGTTCACCACCTACGTTGGGGGAACGAGCACTGAGACTCTTGGCGGGCTCGCCGTGGGACCGAAAGGCGACATTTATCTCACCGGATCGACTGAGTCGGTCGATCTTCCGCTGACGACCAACACGTACCAGAACAAATTGGAAAACACCGCGTTCTTCAACGCGTTCGTGGTCTGGATCAATTCCAGCCAACAGCTGGCATATGCCAGCTATCTCGGCGGCAGTACGGCGAGCGATACCGCGAATGCGATCGCAGTGGATCCGCAAGGCAGGATTTGGATCACCGGCGGCGCCCAGTCCACTGATTTTCCGATGGTCAATCCGTACCAGAGCGCCCTCGATCAAGGCGTGAGCCAGGATATTTTCATCGCCGGATTTGATCCGTCGCAATCGGGAACCGCGACACTGATCTACTCAACCTATCTCGGCGGGCAGAGTTGGGACACCGGGCGGGGCATTGCGGTGGCCGCGGACAATACGATATGGATCGCGGGCGGAACCTACTCGTTCGACATTCCACTTCAGAATGCCTACCAGAGTCGCTACTTAGGCGGCGGCGAGGCCTACGTGGCACACGTGGATCCCAGCATGGGATCGAACGGCTTGCTCTACGCCACATTGATTGGCGGAGGCAACCTGGAAGAAGCTCGCAGTATCGTTCTCGATCCCACCGGGCCGGTGATCGTGAGCGGCTATACCGTCTCTTCGGACTATCCGGTGACCAGCAATTCGCTGCAGCCCGTTTACGGCGGCAACACCGACATGTTTATTAGCATCCTGAATCCGACCGCGAGCGGCAGCCAACAGCTGGTCTATTCCACCTATTTCGGCGGTTCGGGCCCCGACGTCGGGTTCGATCTCAAGCGGGACAGCTCTGGCATTCTCTATGTCTCCGGCATGACGCAGTCTCCCGGTCTGCCGGCCACGCAAGACGCACTGCAATCGGCTTATGACGGCACCATGGATGCGTTTGTTCTCCGGCTCAATCCGTCCAAACCTGGCTCGACCGGTCTCGATTATTTCACCTATCTCGGCAGCCCCGGAATCCAAATCGGGTACGGCATAGATTTCGATTCGGCGGGCAACGTATACCTGACTGGTTCCACCACGGGCCCCCTCTTCGACGCTCTGGGGGGCGCTGCGTTTAACACCACGCCCGGCAAGAGCGATGGGTTCCTGGCGGGGTTCTCCGTTTGCGCCTTCACCATTTCGCCGTTAAGCGCTGAATATCCGGAAGCGGGCGGAACGGGGTCGATCAGCATCGCTTCTCAAGGCACCGATTGCAATTGGACTGTGGTGAACCCTCTGAGTTATGTAACCGTCACGCCCACCGGCGGAAACGGGAGCGGGACGGTGATCGTCGCGGTGGCGCCGAACAACACGGGAGCCGCGAGGCAGGGAACCATCACGGTAGCCGGCACTTCGTACTTGATCGGGCAGCCAGCTTCGTCGCCCGCCGCGCGGCGCGGTCCGGATCGCCGCTAGCCGCTATTTGATAGTGAGCATGGACGTCTTGGACGTCTGCCCGCCGATTGCCACGGTGATTGGATACGAACCCGCGGCCAGACTCGATGGCACGGGGATGTTGAGCTGATACAATCCTGCGAAGCCCGGCGCCAGGCCGCAGAAGCTGGGCGTGATGGCGGTGGTTCCGAGCGTCACGCTGGCCGACGCGGAGCACATCGCTAGAGGCGACGCCGGCGCGGGATCGCCGCTGGCCGGTTGATTGCTGACCGGTCCGAGGCCGTTGGCGAACAGCTGAATCGTGGTGCCGCGCGGCGCGGGATTGGACGAATTCAGAACCTTTCCGCTCAAGTCTTCGGCCGCCACCTGTCCACTGATTTCGAAAAACGCCGGTGAGTAATTCGCCAGCGGTATCGTCACGACGTTGCCGAATCCGATGCCCGCTCCGTCGTTGAACAACACTTTGATTTGGGCCGCGCTTTGCCCCTGCAATTCCCACGGCACTTGAAGATTCACTTGCCCCGGACTCACGAAGAGCATGTGACCGGGCAGGCTGAGCTGTGCCGCGGGCACATCGAAGCTGGTGGTAACACCGTCGATCGTCAAGGGAAGGATCGAAGTGCTCTCACCGTCCGTCGTCACGGCGAGGTTTGATCCGAAAATCGAGATGTACGAGCCGGGCGCGACGGCCTGTCCGGTCATGAAACTGGCCCCGTTGAGCACGCTTTGGGTGGAGATCTGGGGCTGCGGGATCGCGGTGGCCTGGAAACTGAAGCCGAGCCGTCCGCGCGATGCGGTGAAATTGTAGGTGTTTCCAGGTGTGCTGCCGAGGAAGACTTCCGCGGACGCGATTCCGTTCGCATCCGTGACGCTCTGGATGCTTTGCAGGGAGGAATCCTGGTCGGCGGTGAAACTTACGGTGATGCCTGGGATGCCGACGCCGCCAGCGTCTATCAAACGGACGACCATTGGTCCGGCGTCCTGCCCGGCGAGCGTATCGGCGGGTCCGCTGAGAACGATGAAATTGGCCACGGCCGGGCTTCCAACCAGAAACATGTAGGGGACATAGAGTGGCGACGCGCCGCCCTGGATGGTGACGAATCCGGAGAACGAGCCGCTGGTCCCGAGCGTTCCCGAGATGGTGAGGTTCACCGTTTGGGTCGCACCGGGCGCGAGCGTCAAGCTTTGATGATCGAGCGCGAGTGAGGTGCCGCTCGCTGAGACCGCCGGGGTCAGTACGAGCGTCAGATTCGCGGTGCTCGATCCATTGTTGGTGACTTGAAAGGACTGCACGGCCGGAAGCGCCGTGGGCACGCCAAAAGATAATGACGACGGGCTCACGGTGATGTTCGACTGCACCGCCAGGCCGGCGTTCAGCAGGCCCGCGCCCAATTGCTGGATTCCAATCAGGTCACCGTTCTCGTCAGCCGTGATTCCCTGCGCAGTGTTGTTCACCAGAGCTGACTTGATCTGCGCCGGGGTGTAGTTGGGATGCGCCTGCTTGACCAGAGCGGCCGCGCCGGAGACGAGCGGTGTGGCGAAGCTGGTGCCTTGGCCGGAGGTATACCGGTCGGCGCTAAATAACTCGCCGAGCGGATCGTAATCCTGAGCGGCCAGATAGATCTCGCCACCGATATTTTCCGCGCCGCCTGTGGCGACCAGATCCGGTTTGATGGCGTTGGTGCCCGTGGCCGGTCCGGTCGAGGAGTAGAACGAGAGCAGGTTGACCATGTTGGATGAGTTTGCGATTTCGATTGCCGTCGGCGGGATGTTGACTGACACGCCGGAGTTCGAATCGACCAGCGACTTGAGCGCGGCGCCGGCGGCGTTCGCAATCATGATTGTGGGAATGGTGGTGGATCCCAGGCCGATCGGCGTGATGGTCGGTGTGCTATCCGCCATATAGAGCACCACTCCAATGGCGCCCGCGTTCTGCGCGTTCGCGACTTTTATCGCGAAGGAACATGTTCCGCGCTCGATAAGCGCGAACGATCCGGCCAGCGATCCTGTAAATGCGTTACAGCCTAGGCCGGTGCTGTCGCCGATCGTGGTTACATCCACCAGCGGTCCGACCTGGCCGTTGGGTGCCGGCCCGTCGCCCAGATTACCGGGGATGCTCTGCAGGCTGGACGGCACGCTGGAGCCGGACGCTTTCAGCGCGTTGGAAATGTAATGAGAGTTGGTGGTGGAGCCGACCGTAATCGCCGACGGTGCATAGCCGGGACTGCCGACGCTGCTCAGAGTGGGACCAAAAGAGCTGGATGCTCCATCGCCGTCGTTTCCCGACGCGATCACGACCACCATCCCGAGTTTCACCGCGTTCTCCACCGCGGCCGCCAGGGGATCGCACGGGACGCCGGCGGGTAAGCCGCACGTGGCGCCGGTGTCGAGGGGACCGCTGAACGCGAACCCACCCAACGACAGCGACGCGACGTCCATGCCATCGGCTTGCGCGTCTTCGATCGCCAGGATGATGGCATCGTCAACGGCCCCATCGTTAACGCCGGGCGATCCAAACACTTTGTAATTCCCCAGGAACGCTTTGGGAGCGACGCCGTTGAATGTGATGCCTTCCGGTCCGGTGTTGGAAACGCCCGCCGCCGCCGAACCGGTGCCCGTACCGTGACCCACGCGGTCGCGCGGCGTATAGTCGTCGGGCGTTGAGTCCGGAGCTGGGTTCGAAGGATCGCTGCCCGCCGCGTCCAGTGCCGCGTAACTACGTGCCACGATCACCTTGTGGTTGGTGTACGCCGAGCAATTGGCGATGCTGGTCTCCGTGCCGTTCGGAAACGCGGTCTTGCAAATCGGGAAGCCCGCCGGAGGCGTTAGCGTGCTGTCCTGGAAGGCGGGGTGAGTTTGATCGATTCCCGTGTCAATCATTGCGATCTTGATTCCAGCGCCCGCGTTTTGAATGCCGCCGACAGCAGTCCACGCTGCGGGTGCGCTTACCAGTCCCACAGCCTTGTTCAGGTTCAAATGATAAGTGCGGCCGGCCACCACGCCCTTTACCCCGGGAAGCGCCTTCAATACATCCAAGCGGCTGCTGGGCGCAACCACATAGATCGCGTTCAACACCGTCTTGGTCTCGGCCGTCACTTGGATGCGGAGTGACGCAAGTTGGCTCTTAAGCGTGTCGTGCCTGGCCTGGAGCTGCTGCGCGTAATTCTGCGCCTCAGCCGTGCGAGCTTGTTCGCGCGAGGCAAAGCGCCCGGCCAGCGGAGCGTCTTCCAGGATCAAAATGTAGTGCTGCTTGGACTGCGCGAGCAGTGCGGTGGCGCCGAGGCAGAACAAAGCAAGTACGCGAAGATGCTGACCAATGCGTTGCGGCATGACTATTTTGATGAACCCCACGAAAACGAAATTTCCTGCATCACTGTAAAGAACGTAAAGATTATCCCTAAATCGAAGGATCTGCCTAATGGGGTCTTTCCCTAGAAATGCTAAGCTTTTCCGCTTAGCTTGCGGACCGCCGCAGGGAACATTACGGCGACGCCCAGGTACAAGACCAGCTAGAGCGCGGGATTAGTTCCCAAACTTTTGAACACAAGTCTAGCATGTCTCGTATCGCAGGTTGCGGTAACCGGCGCGCCCCATCGCACTGGATACGTGAGAGCGGAAGAGTTGGTACGATAGCTCTAACAACGACGGAACAATGCCCGCTTGTCCCGCGTCCAACGGCCTAACGAAGGGATGAAAGCGATCCTGGTCAACTGATCCAATCTTGCGAGGCACCTTCATGTCCCGAAATCGACTTATGCATTCTTTACGACCATATCCGTGGCTGTCCTGCGCGGCCCTGCTCTGCTGCTTGTCGCCAGCGCTCCACGCGCAATCGGGCCGATCCGTGCCCGCGCGGGTTTTGATCACGCAGCCCATCGACCCCAGCCAACTTGTCACGCTAGCGGGAAACACGCGCTCCGAGGCAACCGTCGAGAACGACCGCGGAAGAGTGCCGGACAATTTCGCGTTGGATCATCTGATGCTCGAACTGAAGCGCAGTCCCGAGCGCGAACAGGCTTTTACGAATTTCATCGACCAACAACAGGATCCCACGTCGCCGAATTTTCACAAATGGCTGACTCCCGCGCAGGTGGGCGAATTCTTCGGTCCGTCGCCGAAAGACATCGCCACTGTAACAGCATGGCTGCGCTCCAACGGCTTCACGATCAACCAGGTGCAGCCGAGTGGCATGGCCATCGATTTTTCAGGCACCGCGGGCCAGGTGTCCGCCGCGTTCCATACGGAAATCCATTCGCTTTCCGTCAACGGCCAAGCGCACATCGCGAACATGAGCGATCCCAAGATTCCGGCCGCGCTCGCGCCCGTGATCGCGGGCATCGTCTCCTTGCACGATTTCCGCCCGCAGCCAATGTTGAAGCCTCGCAGGAATCTCAGCGGCACGATCAATAACATCCCGCTTCAATTCGTCGCGCCTCCCGATCTGGCAACCATTTACAATTTGAGCGCCGCCTTCAATGCAGGAATCACCGGCAAAGGCCAAACCATCGCGTTAATAGAGAACACGAATCTCTTCCGCGCCAGCGATTGGACGACCTTTCGAACTGAGTTTGGCCTCAACTCATATACTTCCGGGTCGCTCCAAACAGTCCATCCCGGGAGCTGTTCGAACCCTGGTGTGAACTCGAACGATGGTGAAGCGGCTCTGGATGTGGAATGGGCTACGGCCGCGGCGCCGGACGCAACACTTTTGCTCGCCAGCTGTGCCGACACGCAAGCCACCCCCGGAATCGTGATTGCACTCCAGAACCTGGTTAGCTCCAGCCCGGCGCCGCAAATGATCAGCGTCAGCTACGCGGGCTGCGAAGCGGGCATCGGAGCCGCTATGAATGCGGCCTTCAACAGCGTGTACCAACAGGCAGTTTCCGAGGGGGTGTCGGTGTTCGTCGGTGCGGGCGATTCGGGCGCGGCCTCGTGCGACCAGAACATGGTTGCCGCCACGCACGGAATCGGAGTCAGCGGCTTTGCGAGTACTCCGTATAACGTTGCGGTGGGGGGAACCGATTTCGCCGACGCCTACCAGAATGTTGTTTCCACTTACTGGAGCCCCACCAACAGCGGAACCTTTGGCTCGGCGATATCCTATATCCCCGAGATTCCTTGGAACGGCTCCTGTGCGAGCGGGATACTTGCGAACTTCCTGGGTTTCCCGACCGGGTACGGCGCCAGCGGACTTTGTGGCAGCACACTGGCGGAAGCGGAAGGACTCCAAAACACCGGCGCCGGTAGCGGAGGACCCAGCGGGTGCTCGAGCGGCGCCTCCGCCCAATCGCTCGTGGTTGGCGGCAGTTGTCAAGGCTACGCGAAGCCTTCCTGGCAAGCCGGCGTGTCCGGTATTCCGAACGACGGTGTGCGAGATCTGCCCGACGTTTCACTGTTCGCTTCCGACGGGGTGTTTGGACATGCCTACGTTTTTTGCTTCACCGATCCCTCGAACGGCGGAGCGCCTTGCAGCGGCAATCCAATTGATTGGGCCGCGGCCGGCGGCACCTCGTTCGCCACCCCGATCATGGCGGGCATCCAGGCGCTGGTGAACGAACATCTGGGCGGCTCGCAAGGAAATCCAAACCCGGTGCTCTATAAGCTCGCGGCCAGCTCGGTCGCGTCCCAGGTGTTTCATCCCGTGCCAAACGGTGACATCGCGGTGAACTGCGCGGGTGACAATAGCTGCTTCGGACAGAGCTTCGTTGGCCGGGGACGAGGCGCCTTTCCCACTGGCTACGTCACCGGCAACGGCGGGCTTTCCACCAGCAGCAGTGCATTCGCTCCGGCCTTTGCAGCCGGCAACGCATACAGTTTGGCCACCGGGTTAGGTAGCGTGAACGCGTACAACCTGATCATGAACTGGACGAAGGGACAATAAGGATCCGCCCATGTTCAAAACACTTCTATTTATGAGTGGCGCGCTGCTCGCGGTTCCGGCAATCCGGGCACAGAATTTCGATAGCAGCGGCACGGCCAGCCTGCGCGGAGCGTATTTGTTCCGCTACGTCACGTTTTTCAACGACCAGAATGGCAATGTCACGGAATCGTGCAGCCTCACCGGAACGATCTCGTTCAACGGAACAGGAAACTACAGCATTTCGTCGTCAGCGCAGTTGTTCGATTCCGCCGGAAGCGGGCAAGGGAGCTGCGCTTCGCTTGGGACCGGGACCTACGGAGTCCAGCCGAACGCGATCGCTCAACTGGACAGCCCCATGTTCGGTACAACGCTGTACGGTTCGTTCACCAGCCCCGTTCTCATGGCCAGCTCCACGGAAGACGATTTCTGGGATTTGTTCGTGGCCGTCCAGGCACCGTCATCGGCGTCGAACAGCCTGCTGTCGGGCGCATTTACAGTCGGAACCATGGATTTTCTGAACGCCGACATCGGCTTCGCGCGGCAAGGGTTCTTCACGCTGAATGCGGACGGCGCGGGGAATATCGCGGCGTTCATGCTGACCGGTTCGGAGGCGAATTCGAGCGCCAACCAACTTACGCAAAGTGTTGGCGCGTCCACTTATTCGCTCTCCGGCTCGTCGGGTGGAACGGTAACCTTTCCGGGCAGCTCTAGCGATCAGGTTCAGATCGTGGCCGGATCGAAATCCTTGTTCGTGTCGGCCGACGGCAACTACTTGATCGGCGGTTCACCCAGCGGCTCCGATATTTTTTTCGGCTTTCGCGCATCCACCGGGAACTCATCGAACGCCTCGCTGAACGCCACGTACTTTATGAGCGGGATGGATGCGAGTCTCGATACCCTCGGATTCACCGGTAATTTTTTGGATTCCTTTTACGGTTCCGTCAATACCAATGGGAACGGAAATCTGATCTGGCACCAACGCTTGCAGGACATTGTCGACATCGTCACCTTCGATAGCACGTTCGACACACCCTTGACGATCGCCTCCAATGGCACCTTTTACGACGGGACGTTCAACTATCTGGTCGGTGCGAATGGAGCGGCGTTCATGCTGATAGGCTCCGGATCGCAATTTTCGTTTGAGCTCGCCGTTCGCGCTCCCACCATTACGCCTACGTCTTCGGTTTGGATCAATCCGGTCGGAATTACGAACTCGGCAAATTTCACGCCGATCACCAACGCATACGCGCCGGGCGAACTCGTGGACTTGTTCGGAACTTTCCCGGTTGCTGCGAATGTCGACACTCTGTTGCCGATTCCGGCACTGCTGAGTGGAGTGGAGGTCCTGGTGAACGGAAATCCCGCGCCGGTGTACGCGGTAGGCCCGAGCGAGATCAGCATCATCATCCCTTACGAAGTTTCCACTGACTTCTTCTGCACATTTCAAGTCCTGGTGAACGGATCGAAATCCAATATCGTGACAGTGTATGAGGACGCTTCGTCGCCTGGAATCTATACTCTTGCGCAGAACGGATTGGGTTCGGGGGCGATATTGCATTCGAACTTCACCGAAGTGAACGATTCCAGCCCGGCGGTTCCCGGGGAGACAGTTCTTCTGTTCGTGAACGGTCTCGGCACCGTGACGCCCGCGGTTCCCGATGGCGCGGTGGGGCCGTCGAATCCGCTCAGCGATAGCGACGAATTCGACCTGGGCGAACTTGGGGTAATTCTTGTGGATGCGGCGGGCAACAACGCTACTGGAAACATCCAATTCGCTGGGCTGGCACCGTGCTGCGCCGGCCTGTATCAAGTGAACTTCACGCTGCCGAGCGCGCGCAGCCTCGGCAGCGGCGACGCGGCCATCTTCTTCGAGACGCTCGAGGCACAGAATGCAATGGCGACCGTCGCCCTATCAAGGTTTACGGGAGCGGCGGTACCGGGCGCGGCCATGGTCAAGCCAACCGGCCGGACCCTGGCGAAGATGGCGAAGGCGACACCGCGTCCCCGCGGAATGAAAACTCAACGTCGAGCGCTACCGGACAGAGTACTCGCGCGCTAATCCGAAGTCTCAGACCGACGCGACCGTTGCGCCGGTCTTCATCGCGGCCAGTTTCTCCGAAGCTGCGCGCTTTACGCTCTCGATGTTCTGCTCTTTGATCTTTTCGTAGCCGCGGATCTGATCCGGCAGCGCCGCGATTTCGAGCGCCTGCGACAGGTTGTCCGGCGTAAGGTTGGCCATCACGTTTTCGATCAGCTCGCGGTACCAGGCGATCAACGATCGCTCCAGCCGCCGGTGCGCCGAGAGGCCGAAAATATCCAGCGGGGTTCCACGCAGTCCCTTGCAGTGCTTTAGGACCGTCAGCGGCATCTTGAACCACGGGCCCAGCGTAAGTTTCTTGTTCAGTCCAAAACTGCGCAGCAGCGGCGGATGCAGATTGTAAGAGATCGCTTCCGGCGCTTCCCACATGTCGCGCACGCGCTGCTCGAACTCCGGCTTCGTCATGAGCCGCGCGACTTCGTATTCGTCCTTGTACGCCATCAATTTGTACAAGTACTTCGCGACCACTTCGCGCAGCGCTGGCTCCTGGATCCTATCGAGAAATTCTGTGTACTGGCGCGCGTAAGAGTCGTTCTGATAGTCACGCAGCTCGGCCACGCGATCGAACACCGGCTTGGGCTTCTCTTCGCGCTTGAGCTGATTCTCCACCCAGGCGGCGTCTTCGTAATACTTGCGGCCCCAGACGAACCATTGGCGATTTTTGTCGACTTCGACGCCGTTCCACTCGATGGCCTGCTCGATTGCCTCGGGCGAGATCGGAATCAGGCCGCCCTGGAACGCGATCCCGGTCATGAACATGTTCACGGCCATGTGCGTTCCAAACAGACCCTCCGACAGCCGGTTCGCATCGACGAAGATGTTGCGGCCGCGATTGGTGAGGGCGTTGATATGGTCGAGAATCACGCCCGGTCCCGCGATCACGCTACGGTTCCGAATGGTGTCGATGGAGGGAACCATATCGGTGTTCAGAATGGCGACCGTGCGATCGGGATGCGCCGTGGCAAGATTCTTGGGCTCGGAGATTCCGAGCAGATCGAAGCCGAGAATCAGGTCCGCGTTGCCTGCGTTCACCTTGGCGGGCGCCTCGATCGGCTGATCGCTCAGCAGCAGATGCGAGACCACCGCGCCGCCCTTTTGCGCGCTGCCGGTTTGGTCGAGCGTCGCGACGTGCAGGCCGTCGATCCAGGCCGCCGTGGCGAGCAGAGCGTTGATCGTCACCACGCCCGTGCCGCCGATCCCCGGCCCGATGATCCGGTATCCAACACCCGCTTTCACCACGCCGCGGGGCAGCGGAACTTCAGCGGCGGGAAGCTGCGGCAGTGATTTTTTCTTGAGACCGGTGCCCGGTTTCAGCTCGATGCTGACAAACGACGGACAGTCACCCAGCGCGCAACTATAGTCTTTGTTGCAGGACGATTGATGAATCCGCATTTTCTGGCCGAGCTCGGTCATCACCGGCGTCAGGCTCATGCAGTTGGCTTGCTTCACGCAATCGCCGCAGCCTTCGCAGACCTCTTCGTTGATCGCCAGCCGTTTGGTAGGCTCGGCGTAGATTCCGCGCGACCGTTTGCGGCGCTTCTCGGCGGCGCACTCCTGGTCGTAGATCATCACGGTCACGCCGGGAACCTTCTCGAGCTCGCGGAGAGTACGCGGTAGTTCGTCGCGCGATCGCAATTCGGCGTTCGACGCCAGATCGCCGGCGTTTACGTATTTCTCCGTGTCTTCGGCGAGCACGATGGTTCGACGCACGCCCTCGGCCTGGAGCTTGCGCGTGAGATCGGGGATGGGCAGCGCGCCCACCGCGGCCTGCCCGCCTGTCATGGCGACATGGCCGTTGTAGAGGATTTTGTACGTGATGTTGACCTTGGCCGCGACACATGCCTCGATGGCGAGATACCCGGAGTGGAACAGCGTCCCGTCGCCGATATTCTGGAAAATATGCTTCTGGTCGACGAACGGCGTCATCCCGATCCAGGGCGCGCCCTCGCCGCCCATGTGGGTGAGAAACGAAAAACTGCGGCCGGGATCGTTCAGCCGCATGGCCATGGTATGGCAGCCGATGCCGCCGCCTGCGATCTGACCTTCGAGCAGCATGGTGGACCGGTTGTGCGGGCAGCCCGAGCAAAATGCCGATGGCCGGGAGCCGATGGTCTTCGAGCCGACCTTGATCGGCTGGGCGGTCGAGGGCAGAGCGCGGGGCGACTTGCCGAGAACATCCGCGAGCGCTTCGGCGATCTTGTCGGGATCGAGCTCGCCGGTAGGGGGGAAATGCGATTTCCCGAGCACGGCCGGCCGCGACGGCAGATCGTACAGAATTTCGCGAAGCTGCATTTCAAGGAAACTGCGCTTCTCCTCCACGACCAGAACGGTCTCCAGCCCGCGCGCGAAATCGCGCACGAAGTCGGGATCCAGCGGAAACGGCATCCCGACCTTGCCGATGCGGATGCCATCGCGAATTCCGAGATCGCGGAGCGCCTGCATCAAATCGAAATAGGATTTCCCGGTGGCGAGCACGCCGATGCGTGCATCCGCTCCATTGTGCCGGTTCACGGCATTCAAGCGCGCAAACTGGCGCACCGCGTCCATACGGCGCACGTTCACTTCGTGTTCCAAGCCAAGCGTGACAGGCGCGACGATGCGGACGTCGGTATGCCGCTCATACCCTTCCGGCCAACGTATCGCCGGCCGTTCGGAATCCAGCTCAACCGTCCCGCCCCCGTCGCACACGTCGGTCACCATTTTCATCGCGACCCACGCGCCGCTGAATCGTGAGAGCGCGATGGCTAGCGCGCCATAATTCAGGATCTCCTGCACGTTCCCGG
>Ga0335078_10001786_pt1 | contig 32496 bp, 28 predicted proteins | sample Lox_Sample_32_FD_206711 | JGI IMG/M metagenome (GOLD analysis project Ga0335078, IMG submission 206711) | Soil microbial communities from Loxahatchee National Wildlife Refuge, Florida, United States - Lox_Sample_3.2 | ecosystem: Environmental > Terrestrial > Soil > Wetlands | place: USA... | reverse complement strand
AATGCATGGCGGGGGCGAAAGTTTTGGAGGCCGAAGCAGTCGATTTAACGGGGTGAAAGCGAAAACCCCGTGGTGCGAATCCTTTTGCGCGGCTCGTGCATCGCAAGGCCGAGTCGCTACAATCTTTATTTGGCAACGTGCGCTTTTCCAGCCCGAGGCTAAAGGCAGCAGCCAGGAGCTTGAGGAAATGTCAGAACCCATTACGCTGGAAACCCAAATCAGCCAGCAAATCGTCGCTGCCATGAAAGCACGCGATGCCGAGCGGGCCGGCACGCTGCGCATGGTCAAAGCTGCACTCATGAACAAGACCATTGAGAAGCGCGCGGCACAAAAGCAAATCGAGGCGGCGTTGACCCAGCCGGAGTCGGAGCAGGTGCTGGCCAGCATGATCAAGCAGCGCCGCGACTCCATTGAGCAGTTCACCAAGGGCAACCGTCCCGAGCTGGCCGCCAAGGAGCAGGCCGAGATCGTCATCATTGAGGAGTTCCTGCCCAAGGCGCTGGACGAGGCCGGCCTGGCGAAGCTGGTGGGCGAGGCGCTGGCGGAACTCGAAGCCTCGCTTGGCCACAAGCCGACGCCCAAACACATGGGCGCAGCGATGAAGGCGGTCCAGGGCAAGCTGCAGGCTGGGAGCGTGCGCGCCGAGGGACGCATGGTCAGCGAATTTGTGAAGAAGAACCTTGGCGGCTAATTTTCAGGAACCTCAGCGGGCGTAGCACGCACTTGACAGCCTGGGTTACACTTGTCGGCAGCGAATTCCCCTTTCCTCGGGCCTTCTCCCCTGAAGATCCCCACAGAACGGGTCGCATAGCTACTCAAACGATTGCGGAACGGGCGAGCTTCGGCCAGGACGCGGGACCCAGTCTCTGTTATCGAGCGCTGAAGGCGTTGGTCAGTGAAAGGGTAACTATTGGCCAGGCAACGCACACTCATGGTGAGAGCGCTCCTGATCCTCTGTGGAATCGGGCTGGGGACGGTCATCGCATGGTTCACCGCGCAAGCTCTGCAACTGAAATCGGGCCAGGATGAGCTGCGGCACTATGCTGCCCGGGTGCTCGAGAACGGGGAGGGAATCGCCCGGGAATCGCGGGCTGCCTTCAACTCCATCGCAACCGACAACCTGCCCTTTTGCTCTGACCAGGAACTGACGTTCATGCGCCTCATCGTTTTCTACTCCCCGAACATCAGGGACCTAGGGAGGAGCAAGGACGGGAAGCTCTATTGCACCACAGGGCGGGGCCGGTTGAAAGATCCATTGCCGGCGCCTCGGCCCGACGCTCAAGATGAGACCGTCGCCTTTTACGCCAGGACGAGGCTCGCCGTTGCGCCGGACGCTTCCGGCATGGTGATTGCAACCAGCGAAGTTTCCATCGCCATGAATCCCCAGGCCTACGAAGACAGGTATGATGCTCCGCCCATGATCTATACCATCCTGTTCTACGTCCGCGACAGGCGCCAGTCGTATTACGCGCTGGGCCATCGCGAGCCGCTCACCAACGCAGAGGTGATGGCGCAGCGGATGATACAAATCGGCGGTTCCTTCTATCAACCGCTGTGTTCGAACGCTTACAGGATATGCATTGTGGCGGCTGAGCCGCGCGCGGCGGTGCTGGCGCGCAGAGAGGGTCAGTTCGCCGTGCGCCTGGCCATCGGGGCGCTGCTGGGCGGCCTCATCCCGCTCACATTGATGCTGTACTTTTCGCGTCAGCGCTCGCTGGCGCGGCAGTTGCACCGCGCCATCCGCAGGGGCGAACTTTCGGTGGCCTACCAGCCTGTCGTCGATCTCAAGACGCGCGCCGTGGTGGGCGCCGAGGCCCTGGCGCGCTGGGTCGACGGCTCGGACGAGAGCATTCCCGCCGATCGGTTCATCGCTGCGGCCGAGCGTTCCGGTTTCATCTACGAAATCACGCGGTGCGTGCTCAGCCGCGTGGCGGAGGAGGTCGGCGATCTTCTGCGGCGCGACCATTTCCGTGTCACCGTGAACATCACCATGCAGGACTTGAGCAACCCCGGTTTCTTCGACCACCTGCGTTCCTGCGTTGAGAGCGCGGGCATCGAGCCCAGGGCACTGGGCCTCGAACTCACCGAGCGGTCGACGGCCGATCGCGATGCCGCCACGGAGGCCATCTCGCGGCTGAAGGCCCTGGGCCACAAGGTCTACATCGACGATTTCGGCACCGGCTACTCATCGCTCGCCTACCTGCACGAGCTGGCCGCCGATGCCATCAAGATCGACCGTACCTTTACGGCCACGGTGGGAACCCAGGCGGTGACGGCTTCGGTGGTGCCGCAGATTTTGGACATGGCCAGCCAGCTTGATCTCGAGGTGGTGGTGGAAGGCATCGAATCGGAGCAGCAGGTTGAATATTTCAGCAAGACCAGCCGGCAAATCCTCGGCCAGGGGTGGCTTTTCGGCGAAGCCGTGCCGGCCGCAGAGTTCAAAGCCCAGTTCCATGCGGCCTTCATTGAACCCGTTGCCATTCAATCTTGATTTATTGCCATTTGACACCAGAAAATCGCCATTCGCTGCGATGGCTTTTCGCCTTGCCGCCGAAACTTATCCCTCCAGACGGGGTCCAATTGATCAACCCATTCCAGCCTACCGGAATGGGCGGTTCAGCCTGCCAGGCATGTGCCTGCGCTAAGCCCGGATCTGCGGCGCACCTTGACCGGGCAGCGCCAGCAGGACGGACTGCGAGGGAGCGATGAAATCCCAGAGTCTTGTGCGCCAGCATTCAGAACCCCAGAATCACCCGCGCCAGCATTCCAAAACCCCGACACATCTGCGCAGCTCTGCCTGTCTGCCCGCAGTGGCCATCCTTGCGATCGCTTTAGGGCCGGCGCTCATGGCCGCCCAGCAGCCTTATCCCAATTCGCCCAACGATAATTACGGCAACCGCGATCCGTATGCGCAGCCCACTGCGCCAGGTCCCTACGAGCAGCCGCAGTATGCTCAGCCACAGCCTCCACAGTATGCCCCGCCGCAGCAGCCGCAGTACGGCTACGCGCAGCCCTCCCCGCAAGCGCCCTACCCAACACCCGATCAGCCGTATCCGCAGCCGGATCCCGGCCAGCCGGCAGCGCCGGTGCAATCGCTCAGCGCGCAGGACCTCGAGCAGCTTCTGGCGCCCATTTCGCTCTATCCCGACGCGCTTCTGGCGCAGATTCTCACCGCGTCAACCTACCCCGCGCAGGTGGCCGTTGCCGACCAGTGGCTACAGCAGATGCGCGCCCAGGGCTACAACGCGCCCGACCAGATTGCCGCCGGCGCCGACGCCCAGACTGACTGGGATCCAAGCGTGAAAGCGCTCACCGCGTTTCCCGACGTCCTGGACATGCTGAACCACAATCTCGAGTGGACCACCGCTCTCGGCAACGCCTATTTCAACCAGCCGCAGGATGTGATGCAAACCGTCCAGGTGCTGCGCGAGCGCGCCGAGCAGGCGGGCAACCTGCAGTCCACGCCGCAGGAAGAAGTGAACAACGACCAGGGCTACATTCAGCTGGCGCCCACCAATCCTGAAATGGTCTATGTTCCCACTTACAATCCGTGGGTTGTGTATGGCGGGCCGATGGTTCCGTATCCCGGGTTCTCTCTGGTGGGCGCGCTGGGTGCTTTCTTCGGAGCGTTTCCTGTTCGCTACGGTTTGTGTTTCGCGCTGGGCGCTTTCGAGCGCTTCCCCTTTGGCTGGCTCTCGTGGGGCTTCGACTGGCTGGGGCACGCCGTGATGTTCCATCACGCCGGCTACTTTACGATGAGCGCCTCAGTGCGCGATTGGGGCCTGGCGCGCGGCGGACCGCGCGCCTACAACGGCTGGTGGAGACAGAATGCGCGGGCGCCGGGCGGATACAACCGCGGTTATGAGCGCGGCTACAATAACGGGTACAACGGTTCCCACCCGGCGGGCATGGCGCAGGGCTATGGTCAGCGCGGATCGTCTAACGGCTACGCGCAGGGGCGGCCGGCTGAGCCGTACCGCCAAGCTCCATCCAACAGTTACAACCGCGGCGGTTATCAGCAGCCAGGTTACGGCGCCACGCGGCCGGCGCTACCCGGGCAGGGATACGAGCGGACTGCCCCGCAGACTTACGCGTATCGCCCGCAGACGTACCCCAACCGTCCGCAAACGTACTCTTCGCCGAATTCGTTCAGCAGGCCGCAGACTTACAGCACGCCGAACTACGGATACGGATCTTCGAATCGCCCGATGCAGGCGTATGCCAACCGGCCGGGCTATTCGAATCCGTACGGCTCGTACCGCGCGCCTGAGCCCAACCCATCGCGCGCGTTTGGCGGCCGCTCGCCGGAATCCTATGGCGGGTATGCGAGGAATGAGTCATCAGGCGGCTTGCGCGGCTTTGGCAATGAGAAAGCGCCCAGGAGTTTTGGCGGCGAGCGCGCGCCGAAGAATTCGTTTAGCCAGCCCAGGGGTTTCGGGGGCGGAGGGGGGCATTTCAGTGCGCCGAAGGCCCCAAAAGAGAGCCATTCCGGCGGCGGTGGCGGGGGCCATCACCACCGGTGAGTAACGCAGAATTCTGCATTTGAATCCCAGGCTGCGAGTGGTCGCGCTGCTGGAACGACCTCCAGCGGATTTTCCGTTTCTAGCGGGGAAGATCGGAGATGTGCAATGTCAATCGCAGAATGGATGGCCTCGGTGCAAGCCGGGAGCGGCGGATCCCTGCCCAGCAATCCGCCTGCCGCAGGGTATTTTCTGATCGCACTGATGGCCGTTGTGCTGGGCTTCATGGTTCTTGTCTTGTTCCGATCGAGCGCGCGACGATCCCCGAGGAGTAAGGCTGCCGGGCGGAGCCCTCAACCCATGGGCGCCCCATCACCGCAGCCCCCGCAGGCAGGTCTTGGTCTGTGGGGTAGATCCGAGCGGCTTTTTTGATTTTGTCGCCGGGGCGCGAGAGCAATTCGACGTCCATTTCAATGCAGTTCTCCACTGCCCCGGGACAACCTCCGGCGCCATTCCCGTTTCTCAATGGAATGACGGAGAGACGCAATGTCGCTCGTTGAGGCACTGGCTGCGTTCCAGCAATCCAGAACCCACGAGACCCCAGGCGCCAACCCACCCGCCGCCGGGTATTTCATCGTGGCACTGATGGCCGTTGTGGCCGGGTTCCTGGCTTGGGTCATCATCCGGTCGAGCGCGCGACGCGCTCCGAAAGATTAATCGCCGCAGGGCCGGGCTGAGAACGTCCTCGGCGGCGAACGTCAGCAGCGGCTAAAGCCCGCGAGATTATTGGCCCATTTTGGCACGACTAAAAGTCGTGCCCTTTCAAAACCTGCGTTTCCCCAAGGGGTTTCGCGGGTTGACTGGCTTCCTATCTCTTGTTCCAGTTCCTCACCTTCGGATGCGCCTGGTGCAACTCGCGGTGCAGTTCGTCCACCTTCTCGCGGGCCTTCTGCAGCGCCTTTCTTCCCGCAGGCGTGATGCGGTACATGCGCCGGCGGGCTTGCGCGGACTTCCTGGGCAGCGGCTTGAGCAGCCCCGTGCGCACCAACCCGTGCAGAAGCGGGTACAGGGTTCCGGGGCCGATGCGATAGCCGTGGAGCGCCAGTTCGTTCATCATGGCCAGGCCGAAGATCGGCTCCTCGCGGGCGTGCAGGAGCACGTGCATGCGGATCAATCCGTAATAAAGCTCGCGCTTGTGCTTCTCCACAGATAACACTATACAGCCGTTCACACAAGATTGGCTTGACGAAATATCGATATTCGATATATGGTTTGCCGCAGATGAGCTTTCCGGCGCGACACACTTCACCAGCTGCGAAGAAACCTTCAGGGCGGCCCGGCACGAGATGGTTCCAGCTCGCCGCGCTGGCGCTGGCCGTGTTGGCCGCGTCAAGAGCCGCAGCGCAGGGACCTCCCTACCAGACCGATGATCCGGTTCCGGTCGATTACAAGCACTACGAGTTCTATATCTTCGGCGCAGCGGATGGAACACCGGCAGAGATGGATTCAGTGGGGCCGGCTTTCGAGTTCAACTGGGGCGCGCTTCCGCGCGTGCAATTGCATGCCATCCTGCCCTGGGGCGTGGTGGCGCCGTCGAACAATCCTGTCTATCTTCCCGGCGGCACCGGCCCCACCTATTTTGGATTTACCGACATGGAACTGGGCGCCAAGATCGCCTTCATCAAGGAATCGAAGTACATTCCGCAGATCGGCAGCTTCACCATGTTTGAAATGCCCACCGGCAACTACGACAAAGGCCTGGGCGTGGGCAAAGTCTGGTACAAGCTTCCCATCTGGTTTCAGAAAAACGAGGGCAAGTGGCTCTTCGACGGCGGCGGCGGCTATCAGGTGGTTCCACAGTCCTATTACCGCGATTTTCCCTACACGGGTTGGCTCATCAAGCGCGAGCTCAGCGAGCAGTGGGAGCTGGGCGCGGAGCTTTTCGCGCACGGCCGCGAGGGCTTTGCCGCTCCGCAAACCGAGAAGTCGGCGATGATCGACGTGGGCGGCTACTATCATTTCAAGCACAACACCAACGAGCAGTTTCTGTTCTGTTACGGGCACTCCATCGCGGGACAAACCGAAAATTACGCCTACGTGGGCATGTACTGGACCTGGGGAAAGGATGACAAGAGCGCGGCGCCGGACGACAAAAACGCATCCGCGCACGCGCTCTTCCCCGGACCGCCGAGTCGAAGCGGCTTCTGACGAATCGCTTTGCCAGGGCCCGACTTTATACGGGAAGGAAGGAATCGATGACACCTGCGCCCGACAAGCAAGCTGATTGGGGACTTCTGCTGCTGCGCCTTCTTGTGGGTTGGGTATTTCTTTCTGAAGGCATCCAGAAATTTCTTTTCCCCGCGGCTCTGGGCGCGGGGCGGTTCGCAAAGATCGGAATTCCGGCTCCGGCAATCACCGGACCATTTGTCGGGGTTGTGGAATGCGTCTGCGGCGTGCTGCTGATCGCGGGCTTTTTGACCGCATTCGCCGTCATTCCTCTGCTCATCGACATTGCGGTAGCTATCGCGACCACCAAGTTTCCCATGCTGTTGAAACAGGGGTTCTGGGCCGCGATGCACGAGGGACGCACGGATCTCTGCATGCTGTTTGGTCTGCTCGCAATTCTCCTTCTCGGAGCAGGAAATCTTTCACTGGACGCGGGTATCGCGGAGAGTAAGCGGCAACGAAACGCCTGACAACGCTACCGCGAACGGGTCATGGGCTGGCTCAATTGGCACGGCGCGCGGCACGATGCTTCGTGCCCCGCTTGCGGAAAGGAAGATCGGAATGGAAATCACCACACGCAGTTTCTGGACGATGATTCACGGGATGGGTTTTGGCGCGCTTTACCTGATGGCCTGCTCGGGCGCGCTGGTTGAGCTCTACCGCCGCTACTGCCCGCGCAACGCGGCGCCCCCCACCGCCCGCGATGAAGTTTTCCTGCGCGTCTATCTCACCGCGATGGCCCTCATTGCCTGGCTCACCGTGCTCACCGGCGCCTACATCATCTATCCGTGGTACCGCGCAGTTCCGCCGCCGGGAACCGCGAACCTGGCCGCCTTTCCGCAACGCCTGCTCCTTTCCAGCCCTTTTACCAGCGGCTGGCACTCCATGGGCATGGAGTGGAAAGAGCACGTGGCCTGGATCGTGCCCATCTGCACGACCATGGCCGCGGCCGTGGTTCTCCAGTACGGCCGCAACCTCAAAAGCCATCTCCAGCTTCGCAACCTGGTTCTCAGTTTTGTGTGGATGGCCCTCTTCGCCGCCGTCGTAGCCGGTTTCTTCGGCGCCATGATCAACAAGAACGCGCCCGTCGAAGGCGGAACAACCATCCGCATCATGCAGGGGGGCCGGCGATGAGCGCATCTACAGCACCCAACGGTCGCGATTTCCCCAACGGCGGCGGCGCAGCCTCGGTGCTGGCAGCTGGCATCGGCTCGTTTCTCGTGGCCTTGTTCGCGCTTCTCGCCGACAAGATCGCGTCCATCAAAAACCTGATGGCCTTCTACAAGCCCACCGGTCCGCTTTCGGGCGTCACCACCTGCGCCATCGTTGCGTGGCTGGTCACGTGGGCCATCCTGTACGTGCGCTGGCGCAACCGGAGCGTGGCCTTGGCGCGCGTGGGTACAACCGCGCTCATCCTGCTCATTGCCGGCGTGCTGCTCACGTTTCCGCCCATCGCTGATTGGTTCTGAACATTGAGCGAAGGGAGTGAATGAGTGAAGGCTCAGTCACTTCCCCCACTTATTTCACTTTCTTCACGCATTTCACTTTTTGGCGCACAAAGAACGCCGGAGCTGGCGTGCGGCCAGCCCCGGCGCGATTGACTAACTATGTCCAGCTTATTGCCAGGCGGTTGCGGTCATGTCGGTGTGGTTGTTCCCGTCAATATGACGAGCCACCAGCACGTCTTGACCGTTGAGTTTGAGCAGGATGCCCACCACGCGAATCTGGGTGTTATCCGTTACGTCGTTGAACGCGCCGAATCCATAGCGGAAGTCGCAACCCGAGCCCAGGTAGACGAGGATGGGCGACGGGATGACCTGACCCGCAAACCCGGTCACGTTCATCTTGAAGAAGCCCTGGCCTGCGTTCTCGCTGCCCGCAGCAACAGTGCCGACATAGCCCCAGTTGTGCAGGTGGATGCGCTTCACATCGAAGGAGCTTCCGGCAGCACCGGTTGGATCGGCTCCGCCCACCGCAATCTCCTGGCCCGGCGTCAAGGCCGCGTCGTTGAAGAGAATATTGGTGAAAGCATTGTGCATCCAGTAGATGCCGTAGTTCTCGTTGCCGGTGATGGTTACGTTGGCAAGGCCACCCAGCGGAACCGCGGCGAGGTCGGAGGGCAATACCGCGCGCACATAGAACTGCATGGCGTTGGCCGCGCCCGTCGAAGGCGAAACGTAGGTGACCAGGCCGCGCGCGTAGAAGTTCGTATCGGTGAGAATGGCGATTTCGTCCGCATCCAGGGTCTGGTCGGCGGGATCGAACTGGCCCGCCACTGCCACCACGGCCTTGGTGCCATCGTTCAACAACTGGGTTTCCGTCGCGCCGCCATCCCACTCCGTCGAATTGGAGATGTTGATGGTGAACGCTTCGCCGTGCGGGCCCGTGATGACAAACGAAGTAGCGGTTGCGCTGGAAGGCGGCGTGGTCACCGCTCCGACGAATTCGTCAATGTGCCCACCCGTATCGGTCCGTGCCACTGTGCTGACGTCAAACGTCGGGTTGATCGTGCCCGTTGGGACGCCGCCGCTGGTCACGATTGACTGCCCAAGATCGAGGTCGATGCGCAGGCCCACCGGCACTCCGCCCTTTTGGCTTACGGTAAGAGGGTTGGGAAGCATCATGCTGACACTCGGCGATGACAGCGTGGCGGTTTCAGTGCTGATGGTAGGCGGCGTGCCCGGGCTCAGGTAATTGATGCTGGCTGTTCCCAGGGTGATGGTTACGCCGGTGTAGGTTCCGGGCTGAACGTCGTTCATATCCACCAGGCCCTGCAAGCCGTTGTAACGGGCAAAGTCCACGGTGGTCGCGTTCACCAGAAGGTTATTTGAGGTGGTCGATGTCGATGTATTCGTCAGCTCGATGGTTTCGATCTGTATGGGAACGCCAACGATGGAGGCCACCGCCGCGGGTGCGTCGGTGCCGACCACGAAAACCGGCCCTCCCGATACGCTCTGTTGGGTTGCGGTAGACATGGTGGAACTGGTGCAGCCCGCAGCCATCAGGAGCGCTGCGCTTACAGGTAGAAGCGCCAACTTCAAAAGCCTTTCACTCAATTTGGGGGACATTCTCGGTACGTCGCTTTCTGCGGGCTGCCGTGACTTGAGCGGAAACGGCCGCCGGATGAAACCGGCCCACCGTTTCCATCGCCTGGAACGCCGCCCAGGTTTAGAGCCGTACCGCGTGCGCACAGGAATGAGCGAACTGGCTAAGCCCTCAACTTCGGCGGGGGAAAATAAGTCGTTCCAAGGCAAGCTCACGCACGGAAGCGTTCGCGTGAATTTAATTTCGACGGCAACTTAAGAGACTTAAAGTCACTATCCTGCCGTCGATAATTTCAGACCCCAAAAGATTCTAAATAGTTGCGGGATGGTTGCATAAATTTTTCGGGGGCACAGGCTCAGGCGCCGTTACCGATGTAATTCGACCCAATCTAGTGCCCATTTCGGGCCATTGTGCGGGGGTTAGTCGTATTTCTTTAACCAGATGTTGCGGAAAGATACCTTGCACGGCGCGCCCTCGATCTGCAGCCCAAACAGCCCGGAAACATTGTTCGTCGACGCCACATCGTCATCCACCAGCACCGCCATTAACTGCCCATTCAGAATGTGCAAAATAATGCCACCTCGGGCAATGATCGTATATTGGTTCCACTCCCCATCTTTCACAAAAGCGCCCAACTGCGCGCGGTCGCCGATGTTTCCCACCAGCCGCGGAAACTTGCCCGGCTCCGACTCCACCACCTGCCCGCGCCAGGCGATGATGCCCAGCGAGGTGTTCTGCGAATAGAGCTGCCCGCTGTACTGCTTGGCGCGCTCGCTGACGGGATACCAGAAGTCGGCCTGCGGCCCGATCATCACCCAGCGCGGATCGAGTGGCGGCTCGCCCTTGCCGGCGACGCGTCCCGGCGGAATGCCTGTGCTGCTGCGGTACTGCACACCGCTGCCTCCGCCCCATTCCACTTTGATCTCCAGCTTGAGGTCGAAGTCCTTCGCCTGCACGCCGTGGTAAACCAGGAACGTGTTGCCGGCGTTTTTCTCTTTTGTCGACACAGCGACGATGGCGCCGTCTTCAACGCTCCATACGCCGGGCATGCCATCCCAGCCGGCAAGCGTTTTGCCGTCGAAGAGCGAAACGTAACCGGCATGGTCGTTGAAGTCGAGCGGATCGGGCTCAATGAAAGCGCCATTCCGCTGCCCCGAAATATTCGGCTTCACGGTGTGCAGATCGACTGAGCCTTGCGGCTGCGCGGGTTGAGACACTGCGCTGCCGGACTGCGCCGGCGCTGAATTCGGCCGGCTCTGCGCAGCAAGCCGCAGCGTGGCAAGCAGGAGGGTGGGCGCCGCAATCACGAGGAGCTGCCGCCAGGGGACAAGCACCGGTTTTTGTCGCATAAGAGGTTCCGGAAACGCGATGACAGAGCGACAGGCCGCGGGTCTAACTCCGCTGACTCTGCTAACCGCGCCAGCTCCGCTGCTCTTCAATACACTTCTGAACGCACGCCCGCGGGAATGGGCGCAAGCTTCAGCAGCCCCAATTCGCCGGCCAGGCGCTCCAATTTAGCACGCGTGGCGGGCGCGGGCGGCACCAGGGGCAAGCGCACGATATCGCTGCAGCGGCCCATCAGGCTGAGCACCGTCTTAACCGGCCCCGGATTCGACTCCCAGAAATTCGCCTCAAAGAGGCGCGAGAACCGCCGTTCCAATTCGCGCGCCTCATCCCAGTGGTTTTGAAGCGCGGCACGAATCATGCACGCAACCTCGACGGGCGCCTCATTCGACGCCACGCTGATGAGCCCATGCGCGCCTTCGGCAATCGCTCCCAGCGCCAGGTTGTCGTCGCCCGAGAAGATCTTGAATTCGCGCGGTATGAGGTGCACCAGCTTGGCAAACTGGGTCAGCTTTCCGCTCGCCTCCTTGATGGCCTCAATGTTGCCGGCCGCGGCAGCCAGCCTGGCCACGGTCTCCGGTTCAAGGTTTACCGCCGTGCGCCCCGGCACGTTGTACACGCACACGGGCAGCGGCTCCACTTCGCGGGCCAGCGCCAGAAAGTGCTGGAACTGGCCCTCCTGGGTGGGCTTGTTGTAATAAGGATTGGCCGAAAGCACGGCCGCGACGCCCGGCACCCGGCGTAGTTGCGCAGCCAGCCGCACCAGCACGCGCGTGGAGTTGTGGGTGCACCCGGCCCATACCGGCACGCGTCCCGCGGCCGCATCCACCACCAGCCGCACCGTGCGCAACCACTCTTCTTCGTCGAGCGTGGCGGCCTCACCCGTCGATCCACACGCCACAATGAAGTCAATTCCCGACTCGATTTGCCAGTCCACGAGCGCCCACAGCGCGGCCTCGTCCACGAATCCATCGGCCTTGAACGGCGTCACAATTGCGGTACCACAACCAATAGTTTCCATAACAGCTCAAGTTTATACCCGTTCGCCAAGCGCCGGCCGGTGGAAGAACTGTGCGAAATTCACAGCAAATTCAGGCGACTTTTCACACCGCTCAACCCTGCGCCGGGCTGTTATCATGCGCGGGTGAGGATCATCTGCCCTCTTCCCCGCCTTTGAAGGAGCCCTCAATGAAAGCGAACCGGTCCCGTTTCGCATTTCCACTCGCGTTGCTTGCGCTGCTGGCCGCGCCGCTCGCGGTTGCCCAATCGAGTCAAACCATTGCGCTCACCGTTGACGCCACGCAGTCGCCGCGCAAAATCCTGCGCGCGCACCTGGTCATTCCCGTTCAGCCCGGTGCTCTCACGCTCTATTTCCCCAAGTGGATTCCGGGCGGGCACGGGCCTCAGGGTCCGATCACGGGCCTCACCGGGCTCAAATTTGAAGCCGGAGGCAAAACCATCCCCTGGCTGCGCGACACCCTCGACGTTTTCACCTTTCATCTCGACGTTCCCGCCGGCGCAACCCAGCTCGACGCCCACTACGACGTCATCGAGCCCGAAGGCATCTCGGCCACTGACAAGCTGATGGTGCTGGAGTGGAACGAAGCCCTTCTCTATCCCGCCGGCACACCCTCAGCGCAGCTCACCTACCAGGCCACGCTTGAATTGCCCGAGGGGTGGAAGTACGGCACCGCGTTGCCGGTCGCCGGCGAATCGGGCAACCGGATTTCGTTCAAGCCCATCTCCCTCGAGCATCTGGTCGACTCGCCCGTGATCGCGGGCCAGTACTATCGCGCCATCGATCTGACGCCGCCCGGCGAGCCCATCCACCATGAGATCGACATGGTGGCCGACGCCGAGGCCGACCTTGCCATGAGCCCCGAAATCCAGAAGGACATGACCAATCTCGTCGCCGAGTCGGGCAAGCTGTTTGGCGCACGCCATTATCGCGATTACCACTTCCTGTTCACGCTCAGCGATCACGTGATGCACTTCGGCCTGGAGCATCACGAATCGAACGACAGCCGCCTGCCCGAACGCACGCTCATCGGTCCCGATGCGGGCGTTCTTCTCGGCGCACTGCTGCCACATGAGTTCGTCCATTCCTGGAACGGAAAATTCCGGCGTCCCGCCGACCTGGCCACGCCCGACTTCGAAAAGCCCATGCAGGACGATCTGCTGTGGGGCTACGAGGGCCTCACCGAGTACCTGGGCCCGCTGCTGGCCGTGCGCAGCGGCCTGTTCACGCCCGAGCAGTATCGCGAATATCTCGCCAACGCCGCCGCCATGCTGGGCCCGGGCCGCCCGGGGCGCACCTGGCGCCCGCTGCAGGACACCGCGACTGCCGTCGCCGGCTTTGGCTACGGCGGCGCGGGCTGGACCAACTGGCGCCGCACCACCGACTACTACGACGAAGGCAACCTGATGTGGCTTGAAGTGGCCACCATCATCCACAGCGTGACCAACGGCCAGAAGTCCATTGATGATTTTTGCCACGCGTTTCACGGCGGCGCCAACAACGGTCCCGAGGTGAAGACTTATACCTTCGATTCGCTGGTGGACACGCTGAACGGCGTTGCGCCTTACGACTGGGGCGCGTTCTTCCGCAAGCATCTCGACTCCACCTCGCCCGACATGCCCGACATGGGCCTGGTAAATGCCGGCTGGAAAGTGGAATTCAACGACAAGCCATTGCACCTGCCCGGCCGGCACGGCGTCACCAGCGACCTGTACTCCATCGGCCTGCAACTGGGCGCAGACGGCACGGTCGTCGATTCGGTTGTCGGCGGCGCAGCGTTCGAGGCGGGCATTTCGCCAGCCATGAAGGTGGTCGGCGTCAACGGCCGCGTCTACACGCCCGACCTGCTCGAAGACGCCATCAAGGCGGCGAAGGATTCCAGCGCGCCCATCACGCTGCTGGTGGTAGACGACGATTATTACCGCACCGCAACCATCGAGTATCACGGCGGCGAACGCTATCCGCACCTGGTGCGCGACGACTCGAAACCCGATTACCTGAGCGAGCTGAGCAAACCCCGCGCCGGCGGACAATAGACGAGGGCGACGGAAGAATCCGCTCGTGATTCCTTTCGAGAGCGAATTGTCTCAGTTCGCCGACGGCCGCTCCATGTGATCGATCACTAGAACCTGCACAGGCCCCTTCGACGGCACCAGCTTCAGGCCAAGCTGCTCTTCCAGTGCCGTAAAGAGCGACGGCCCCGCGTTCGCCGGGTCCGCTGCGCGTTGCTCGTCCGGCGTCCACTTCAACTCGAAATCGAACTTCTTCTCCCCAAGCCCGGTCTTGTCCACAATCAGCCGGCCCGCCGACTCCGGCAGGTTCTCGACGATCACCGATATCGTCGCTGCGTGCGCCGTTATCGCGTAGCCTTTGCCATACATCATGGTCATGGAACCCTTCTGTTCCGTGGGCGCTTCTTTCATCTTCAATCCGCTCTTCGCAATCACCAGATCGTAGACGGGCTCTTCCTTCGTCACTTCATGCGCCTTGAACTGGCAGCGGTCGGCCAGCAACGCGCGCAGCATCGGCTGCTCGAGCTTATCCCGCTCTTCGTACGGCAGATTCTTCCAGGACTCGGCCGTCTCCGCATCCACCTTTGCGTCAACGTCGTACGGATCGGTTTCCGCCCATCCCGGCATCCCCGAAACCTGGCTATCCATAATGATGTCGTAGGCGTCGTAAACCAACGACTGCAGCGGCATGTTCCTGATCTGGAAACCGTCCCGCAGGGTTTGCCACGAGTTGCTGTTGCTGCCCGTCTTTGCCGGCTTGATCGACACCACTTCGTACTGTGGAGTCTTTGTGCCGGTGCTTGCAGTGGCTGCGCTCCCCTGGCCCAACCCAGGCGCTCCGAGCGCAATCCACAGAATCGCAAGCTCAGTCTTCATTGAAAGCATGCCCACCTTAGAGCTGATCGAAGATCTCGCGGAAGTCCCACGCGCCGGATTTGCCGGCCAGCCACTCCGCGCCGCGCACCGCGCCCAGCGCAAAGCCGCGCCGCGAGAGGGCTTCGTGGCGCAGCTCCAGCGTGTCGTTGTCGCTCACCGCGCGCACGATGTGTTCGCCCATCGATGCGCCCACGCGATGCGACTCGATGGAAACATCGCTGCCGGGCCGCGCCGTCTGCAAGATTGCCCTGAGCGTCAGCGCGGTGCCCGAAGGCGCATCCAGTTTCGTCACGTGATGGGTCTCGTCGACTGAGAATTTGTATCCGTCGAGCCTGGCCAGCTCGGCCGTCAACTGGAAGAGCTTCTGCACGCTGATGGAAAAATTCGTCCCGAAGAGCAAGCCGCCGCCGCGCTGGGCAGCGAGCGCTTTCATCTCGTCGAGCCGCGCATACCAGCCCGTGGTGCCCACCACGATGCGCCCGCCCAGCGCGAGGACCGCGCGCATGTTCTCCACCGCCGCCGCCGGCTCGGTGAAGTCGATGGCCACGTCGACTCCGGCTAAATTCGGCGCCGTCAGCGCGGCCGCGCGCTCGTTCTCCTGAATATCGAAGGCGCGCACGCCGTGGCCGCGCTCGCGCGCCACGTCGGCCACGATGGTGCCCATCTTCCCTTTGCCAAGCACAAGAATCAGCATGATTAGCTGCTAGCTCCTAGCTTCCAGCCCGTAGCTGTTAGCTTTTAGCGCGTGTACTCCTGAATGCAGGTTTCGTGGAAGCACGCGCACGAAAAACAACCCCAGGTCCTGCGGCTTCGTCCGCCGCCCCGACACCCCAGCGAGCAAAAACGCTCGCCGGAGACCCCGCTGCGGCGGACTTCGCTGAGGATGACAATCCAGGGCCCAACCCGATAAGCATAGCGCGCGAAAGTGGCAGCGAGAAGCTAAGAGCTAACAGCCGTTTTTCTCGCTTCCACATCGAACACCGCCGGGTCGGGATCGCGGAAGAACGCCGCGTGCAGCGAGCGCACCGCCTCGTCAGCGTCGTCCTCCTCGATCATGAAGCTCATATTGATCTCGCTCGCTCCCTGCGAGATCATGCGCACATTGACGTGCCGGATGGCCGCGAACACCTGGGCAGCAATGCCGCTCTGCCCGCGAATGTCTTCGCCCACCATGCAGATGAGCGCCTTCCTGCCTTCGTATTTCACGTCCGCCAGCGTGCTCAGGTCGGCGGCAATCTCGGGCAGGCTCGAATTCGAGTCCACGGTGAGCGAAATGGAAACCTCGCTTGTAGACACCATATCGACCGCGCATTTGTGCTTGTCGAAAATGGCGAACATTTTGCTCATGTAGCCGTACGACATGAGCATGCGGCTGGCTACGATGTCGATGATACTCAGCTTCTTTTTCACCGCAATCGACTTGAACGGGCTGTTGCAGTGCGGCGCCACCGAGATGATGCGCGTGCCTTCGCTAGCCGGGTTGCGGCTGTTGAGCACCTGCACGGGGATGTTTTTCCTGACCGCGGGCAGAATGGTGGCCGGGTGCAGCACCTTGGCGCCGAAATAAGCCAGCTCCGCCGCTTCTTCAAAGCTGATGACCTTGACGCGCAGCGCGTCGGGGCACACGCGCGGATCGGCAGTCATGATGCCGTCGACGTCGGTCCAGATCTCGATAGTCTCCGCATTCAGCGCGCCGCCGACCAGCGCGCCCGTGTAGTCGGAACCGCCGCGGCCCAGCGTGGTGGTCAGGCCGGCCTGGTTGGACGCGATGAATCCTGCCATCACCGGCACCTTGCCCTGCGCCGCCAGCGGCAACAGCTTTTCGGGCGCGCGCTTCTCAATGACGTCGCCGAGCGGCGCGGCTTTTTGAAACTCGGAATCGGTGATGATGATGTCGCGCGCGTCGGCATGCTCCGCGTCGATGCCGCGCTCGCGGAATGCCGCCGTGACAATGCGACTGGAAAGGCGCTCGCCGTGGCTGACGATGAGATCGGAAATGCGCGGCGTCAGCTCGCGAATCGCCGCCAACCCGCGCAGCACTTCGTCGAGTGCGTCAAATTTATCGTCAATGAGCTTGGCCAGCGCGGCGCAGTTTTCGCGCTCCTTCACCAGTGCTGCCGCGGTGTCGCGATGGCGGCAGCGCAGGCGCGAGCTGATGGCCAGCGAGCCGGAGCGGTCGCCCTGCGAAGCCGCCGCCGCCGCTCGCAGCAGCTGGTCGGTGACCTTGGCCATGGCGCTCACCACCACCACGGGACTTTTTCCCATGGCTACGCGTCCGGCCACGATGTCCGCGATGCGCGCGATGGCGGTCGCATCTTCAACCGACGTGCCGCCAAACTTCATGACCACCAGGTTCATGCGAAATCCTAAAACGAGCTTTCAGCCATCAATCATCGGCATTCAGCCGTGCCCCATCGTTTCCGCGCTGTTTGCGGAGAGCGGGATCGCAGAATCTCAAGCTCGCGCCGAAGCCGCGGCCACCGGCTCCAGCTTTCCCAAACTGGCCAACATCTCGGCGTTCAAAATCGTCGCACCCGCAGCGCCGCGCACCGTGTTGTGCGACAGCAGCACGAATTTCCAGTCAAGCACATTGCAGGGGCGCAGGCGGCCCACCGTCACCGTCATGCCCTTGCCGCGATTGCGATCGAGGCGCGGCTGCGGCCGGTCGTTTTCCTCGCGCCACGCGATCGGCTGCCCGGGCGCAAAGGGCAATCCCAACCCGGCCAGCGGCTTGAACTCAGCCCACGCGGCAAGAAGGTCTTCGCGCCGCACCTCACGGCCCAGCTTCTTGCCCAGCTTGATGGAAACGCACTCGGTGTGCCCGTCGATCACCGGCACGCGGTTGCAATGCGCCGTCACCATTGCATGGAGCGGAGTCACGGAGTGGCCCTCCAACCTGCCCAGGAGCTTCAGCGTCTCCGCTTCCATCTTTTCTTCTTCGCTGGCGATGAACGGGATCACGTTGTCGAGAATGTCCATCGAGGCCACACCGGGATAGCCCGCGCCGCTCACCGCCTGCATGGTGGTGACAAAAATCTGCTCCAGCCCGAAGCGCTCCTCGATGGGCTTGAGCGCCAGCACCAGCCCCATCGCCGAGCAATTCGAATTGGTCACGATGAACCCGCCCGACTCTTTGCGCCAGGGCTGCTCTTCGATCATGTGCAAATGATCGGCATTCACCTCGGGCAGCACCAGCGGCACATTGGGAGCCATGCGGAATGCGCTCGAATTGGAAATCACGGCGCAGCCGGCGGCGGCAAACTTCGGCTCCATCTCCCTGGCAATCGCCGCATCGACGCTGGCGAAAATCACCTTGGGCGCGCCCTCAGGCTCGGCCGGCGACACCACCATCTTCGCTATCCGCTCCGGCAGCGGCGTGTCGAGCCGCCACTTGGCGGCATCGCCGTACGCCTTCCCGCTCGACCGGTCGCTGGCCGCAAGCCACGTGACCTCGAACCAGGGATGGTCTTCGAGCAGTTGAATGTAGCGCTGGCCGACCATTCCGGTCGCGCCCAAAATGCCGACGGGAACCTTCGTTTTCATGGCGTTGTACTCAACCAGTGTACAAGAGGAAGTGTTCAGGCGCAGCACCCCGCCACGCAGGCTGTCGCGCCCCTCAAGCCCCGCCATTCCCCGCCGATAGAAGCAGCAGAGGAGCACGGCTGGATGAACCTGCGCCAGATCACCGCGTGGGGTGCGTCGCATCCTTCCGAAAAGAAGGCGCCCGAAGTCCCCAACTCCGAGCGCTTCCTCACATTGCTCGCTGAGGGGGCGGCGGCGGGTGTTCCCGAGATTGAAGGCGAATCGTACAAGGAGTTTCGCGCCGGCGTGGCCAAGCTGGCGCTGCAACTTCCTGACCGGCTTCCCGACGACGAGAAACTGGCGTTGATCCGCGCCGTGTTGCATGAATTTGAAAACTACCGCAGCCGCAGCGAAGCCGAGGTGCGCAACCGCACCACGGAGTGGCGCGCGCTGGTTTCGTTTCTTTTTATTGAGGTGCTGAAGAGCCTGGGCATCGACCCCTCCCTGGCCAATGCCGAGCGCCAGCTACGCAAGCTCGCCGCTGTCACCGGAGCGCAAAGTGTGACCCAGTATCACGAGGAGCTGGAGAAGTTTCTGCATCCCGCAGGCGCCGATTCCGGCCCGGTCGAGGCATCGCAATTCCGCAAGGCGGATCACTCCACTGAGAATAACAACGCGGCGGGCCTGCGCGGCGGCGGGAGCGCCATCCAGCAGGTGAAGGGCATTATGGAGCGCGGGGAGAGGGGATTCATCGTGCTCTTCCGTCTCAGCTGTTTGAACATGATCAACCAGCGCTTTGGGCCCGAAGCCGTGGAAGACTGCCTGATGGCGGTGGCCGCGTTTCTGACCCAGAGCCTTAACTCCGACGATGCCATCTACCACTGGAGCGACTCGTCGCTCCTGGCCATCCTGCAGGGCCGCGGCAACGAGCAGATTCTCACCGCGGAGCTGGACCGGATCGCCATGCAAAATCGCGAAACCACCGTCAACATCGGAGGCCGCGCCACCATGCTGCGCATTCCCATCACCTTCGACATCACCCCCATCGACCGCCTGCAAGCGCCCGACGACCTTTGCAAAATCACGCTGCTCACCAACAGCAGGAGACCGCGATGACCGAGACTTCACAAAGCGCATCGATCGAGGCTGTAGCGGGAGCCGCGGTCGACATCAACCAGCTTCCGCTGCCTTATCTCGAGATCGACGCACAGGGCATCATCCGGCGCGCCAATCATGCGGCGCTTGTCCTGCATCCTCGCGAGCAGGGCGAGCTCATCGGCCAAATGGCTTTTTCTCTTTTGGCGGGCTGCGACCGCGAGCCCAGCTTTGCCTCGTTTGCCGCCCTGATGCACTCCGGCGGCGAAGAGCCTCCGGCGGTTCTGCGCTATCTCTACGACCGCAGTGGACGGTACCGCGCCTACCAGCTCTATCGCAGCGTCATACGCGACGCCGCAGGCAAGCCCGCCGGCATGTGCATCCTCGGCGTGAACGTTTCCGAGGCGACACAAGCCCTCGAAGAGACACGCCGCCGGTGCCTGTGGCTCGAGAGTGTTCTCGACTGCCTGCATGAAGCCGTCATTGCCACCGATGCCACCGGCGTGATCACAGGCGCCAATCCTGCCGCGGAAGAGCTTCTTGGCTGGAAGACCACGGAACTGGTGGGCAAGACCGTCGAGGAAGGGTTGCAGTTCCGCAGTTATCAGGCGGGCGACAAATCGCACATCACCTTTGCCATGGGACTGACCCGCCCCTGCAATGGACTCAGCACCCTTGTCGATCGCCATGGCCGCGAAGTCGTCGTCCGCATCTGGAGCTCGCCGGTGCTCGACAAACAAACCGGCTCTGTGACGGGAATTGTGCTGGTGTTCTACAAGCCCGGCAACGCCTTTCCCATACCGGGTTGACCGCCAGCCTTACCCCATGGCAGCGACGACCGCGTCGGTAAACTGCGAGGTGCCGGCGGCTCCGCCTACGTCGCGCGTCAGCGTCTTGCGCTCCGCGTACACCATCTCCAGCGCCTTCTGCGCCTTGTCAGCCGCGGCCGTCTCGTCCAGGTAGCGCAGCATCAGAATTGCCGACTGCAGCAACGCCGTGGGGTTGGCCACGTCCTTGCCCGCAATGTCGGGCGCCGATCCGTGCACCGCCTCGAAGATCGCGCATGCGGCGCCCAGGTTCGCGCCCGGCGCCAGTCCCAGCCCGCCCACCAGGCCCGCACACAAATCGCTCACGATGTCGCCGTACAAATTCTCGAGCAGCAGAGTGTCGTACTGGAAGGGATTCATCACCAGCTGCATGCAGGTGTTGTCGATCAGGTGCTCGCCATAGGTAATGTCGGGGAATTCCTCGGCCACCTGCCGCGCGCAGCGCAAGAAGAGCCCGTCGGACAGCTTCATGATGTTGGCCTTGTGAATGGAGTGAACTTTTTTGCGCCCATGCTTGCGCGCATAGTCAAAGGCGAAACGTGCAATGCGCGTCGAACCCTTCTCGGTGATCACCTTGATGCTTTCCACAACACCCGGAACCACCTCGTGCTCCAGCCCCACGTACTCACCTTCGGTGTTTTCGCGCACGATTACCAGGTCGACGCCGGGATACTTGGTGTCGAGCCCCGGCAAATTGCGAATGGGCCGCAGGTTAGCGAACAGATCGAACTTCTTGCGCAGCGTGACGTTGATGCTTTTGAAGCCGCCGCCAATGGGCGTCGTCACCGGCCCCTTAAGCGCCACGCGGTTGCGCTCGATAGACTCATACAGCGCCGCGGGAATGTACTCGCCGTGAATCTCAAAGGCCTCAGCGCCGGCGGCGAAGCGCTCCCACTCGAACCTGACGCCGGTGTGCTCGAGAATGTGCACCACCGCCTGCGTCACCTCCGGCCCGATGCCGTCGCCGGGAATCAGCGTTACTTTGTGCGTTTTTCGTTCTGACACTTACTTCTTCCCCTTGCCGCCGCGGTGCGAGTCCAGCAGCCCCTCCAGCTCTTCCTTGAACTCGTTGACGTCTTTGAAATCGCGATAGACGCTCGCGAAGCGAATGTACGCTACGGTGTCGAGGCGTTTGAGGTGCTCCATGATCAGCTCGCCGATTTCGGCCGTGGTGCGCTCGCGCTCGGGCGCGTCTACCAAAAAGGCTTCGGTCGCGTCCACCACTTTTTCAAGCTGCCCCGACGACACCGGCCGCTTTTCGCAGGCCCGCAGCAGACCGCTCAGCACTTTTTGCCGGTCGAAGCGCTCGCGCCGGCCGTCCTTTTTCACCACCATGTAGGGAATCTCGTCGATGCGCTCGTAGGTGGTGAAGCGCCGGTTGCAGCGCTCGCACTGCCGCCGCCGCCGGATCGAGTCGGCCTCCTTGCTTTCGCGCGAGTCCACCACCCGGTCCTGCCCGAAACCACAATATGGGCACTTCATTCTAGGAGAATTTTACGGCATCGCAGTCGCCGGCTGACCTGCTGACTCGCTGACTTGCTCCCTCGGTCCCTTCATCCCTACGTCCCTGCTTTCACGCGCTATGCCCCGCGCACTGCATCACGCCCAGGAACTTTGCCCACGGTCCCACCGCGTCTCGATATTGGAAAGCCATTACGCGCGAAATCTGGTGCAGGTGGGTCAAATCGTGCGCCGCCCACGTGGCGAGCAGTTGCGACAGCGTGACCGCACCGAGTGCGGGATGCCATCCGCGCCGCTGGAGATCGGCGGGCGTGAGTTTCAGGGCGCGCAGCCCGCCCAGGCTTTTGGCGCGCGCCTGGGCAAATTCGCCGAGCAACTGCGGCAGTGTCTTGCCGCGGGGCAAGCGCGCGTGACCCTCGCGGTCGAAAGGCGGAAACGGTTGCGCCTCGCCCGTTTGCAGAATGAGCCGGGCCCGCGGCATCCAGTTGTCGTGCTCGCAGTGGATCAGGTGCGCTACCACTCCCGTTACGTTCCACGTATTCCCGCCCTCGTTCGTCTCCGTCCACATCGCCGGCAGTCCGCGCAGCAGCGCATCCAGCGCCGCCGGCGTGCGCTCCAGCAGCGCCATCGTGTTTTCGAGCTCGTGCTCCATTCCATGCCTCCCTAGGCCCACTACCCCGTTTACTACTCCCTACCGGCTATTGGCTACTCCCTGCTTTAAAAACAACAACGGCCTGAGAACTCGCGTTCCCAGGCCGCTGCCGGTGATCTGTTGGGATTGGACTGAGGCGGTCGCGTTTCGAGCGATTGCCAGAGCCATGGCGACGATCCCGCCGCCGGGTCTTATCTGGAGCCAGAGACGCTAGGCCTCAGGCCTCAGTCACCTCACGTAAGGTACAACTGGGTAAATCAATCTTCATAGGCTGGATCAACCTCCTTTCCCGTGTAAGCCCAAATTAAGGTCTACGCGGTGAGAAGTCAAGCGGCGCTCCCCGAAGCGGCATCCTGCCAGCAAACCCTATGCCGGCACGGCTCGAGGCGCTGCCGCCTGCGGCGCAAGCGCACGCGCTTTGAACACGAATGACGTGAAGAACTCGATCATGAGGCCGAAAACGGCGTTCCCGATCATGGTGAGGGCCGCGAGTTTCATCCCCTGCATGTAGAGAAACCAGGAAAAGATGGAACCCACGGCCATCCCCATCAGGATTCCGTGCCACGCCCAATGCAGCTTGAGGGCGCTGATGCCGATGACGAATCCCATCACCGTCCGGTTCAGCAGGATCCATACGAGATTGATTGCGGTAAAAGCCAGAATGCCGCCTTTGAATGAAATGGTTGCGCACAACGCGCCGGCTACCAGGCCGAACAGAGTAGCGATCGTAATCCGTTTCATGCATCCTCCGCGCGCCAGGCACACGAGTGCCCAGTGCTCGAAAGAGGATACGCCGCCCTGCACACATTGGTTCCGATTTTTGTGTTTTGGCCGGCCGGCGAAGCCCGGCTGAGAGCGCTTCTATTCTCCAGAGCCGACTGCATCAATGGCGGCGGGAGACGAGGAAACATCCCTCGGGGGCTAAAGTGGCCGCGTGAGAACTCGAGGCGGAGGTCGAAAGTCTGCATGCAAAGGCCCGCGGCTAAAGCCGATTCGCTTGATTGCGCCTCATTCAGCGGCCTAAAGGCCGCTGCTCCCTCCGATTTCTGGCGCAAATGCACGGCGAAAGGAGTTCTCACGCAGACACTTAAGCCCCAGTATTTATGCAGCCTCTACGGCACGGCTGAAGAGCATGCGGAAAAAGTGCGAATGGGGAGACAAAGTGGCAGGATCGAGATGAGCAGGGGCTGAAGCCCGCGATCTTTTTGCGAAACTTACGGCCCGGCTCAAGTCACTCCACGGACGTGGACCTCTCCGTGGGGACCCCGAAAAGCCGTGCCCTTGTTACAAAACTGATCCTTGAAACGCGCTTCAGCAGTTCTGCCTGCGGCACAGCACCGCCGCCCACTTGCGCACCGCACCAGCCGTCACCGCGCCGCCGGCCGCCTCGCTCGACGCCAGTTGCACGGCCAGGCTGCCAATGGTCGAGCTTTCGGTTTCGCCCGTTTCGACGGGTAATCCCGAGCGCTCCTCGGTCAGCCGGACGAGCAGCTTGTTGCGCGTGGCTCCGCCGATCATGTGAATGCGGTCGAGCTTGCGGCCCAGCATCTTCTCGAGATTCGCCGTGGCTGCCGCGTAACGCAGCGCGATGCTTTCGAAGATCACGCGCGCCATCAGCGGCTCGTTTCCGGGCACATCGGGCACCGGCGGGAAGCCCAGCCGCGCCAACTCGCTGTTGATCCGCTGCGGCATGTCCGAGTCGAGCATCAGCGGCTCCGCGTCCAGATCGAGGACGCCCTCCGGCGCAGCATCGCATGCAGCAGCCTTTTGGACGAGATCTTCAATCGTCCATGGCCTCCCCGCGGCCGCCCAGTGATCCATGCACTGCTTCACCAGCCACATGCTGTTGAAGAGGGAGTGAAACATGAGGCCGCCGCAGGCCGCACCAATGTTGGTGTATCCCGCATCGTAGGCGTGGCGGGTGGTCACCGGCACATCGGTCAGCGTGCCCACCAGCGACCACGTGCCCGAGCTGATGTAGGCCGTCGTGCTCAGCTCGCGCGGAATGCCTGCGATGGCGGCGGCGGTATCGTGCGTGGCGGGGGCCACGATCTGCGTATGCCGGAATGCCCCAAGCTGCGCGAGCGGCCCCTTGATCGGCCCCAGCACCGTCCCGCTGGGAACGATGGGCGGCGCCGCTTCCAGCTTCAGGCCCAGCAGCTTGAACAGCTCCGCGTCCCAGTCGTGTGTCTTTAGATTCAGCAGGCCGGTGTGGCTGGCGTTGGTGTATTCACCCACGCGCCGCCCGCTCAGCCAATAGAGCAGGAACTCGGGAAACATGGCCCACGGCGCGCCGGCATCAATTCCCGCGGCAGGATCGGCCATCAATTGATACGCGGTGTTGATGCGCAGCGGCAGGGCGCCCGTGCGTTGATACAACTCATAGGGCTCGATCAGCTTGTCGCCCGCTTCTTTGGCCGGCACGGTACGCTCATCGCGATAGCAGAACGGCTCACACAGCATATTCCCGCCGGGCCCGATGCGCACGTAATCCACTGACCAGCCGTCGACGCCGATGGACGCAATGCCCTCCGGCGCTGCCGCGGCGGCCATGCGCAGGCCCTCCTCGAGCCCCGCCAGCATCGGGCCCAGCGCCCAATACAGCGAGCCGCCGCGATGCGAGGGCCCGTTGGGAATGCGATGAATGAGCTCGATGGAGGGTTCTTCGCCTTTCCAGCGAAGCAGCGAAACACGGCAACTCTCTGCGCCTAAATCAATGGCAACGCGTGCAGGCTCGTGCATCTACGGCGGTTCTCCAAAAAACGCAGGGCTCAAGGATTCGGGCTTGCGGCATTGTGACAAAAAACGTCATGCCGCAACAGCCGATTGGCCCCGCATCAATTGTAGAACCGCGCGAAGAAGCAAAGCCCGTTTCCGCCGGCGCGATTCCTAGCGTTGGAACGCCTCGGTCAACCCGCCGTCCACGGGAATCACGTGCCCTGTGGTGCAGCGCGCGCGAGGGCTGGCCAGGAAGAGAATCGCCTCAGCGCAGTCGACGGGATCGATGGCCTTGTTGGTCAGGGTGCGCTCGGCGTAGAACGCAGCCAGCCGGCTGCGCAGCTCGTCGTCGCTGAACGACTCCTGGAAAGGAATGTTGTACTTCTTGAGCGAGGCGCGAAGGCGGTCGCGCCCGAACATTGTCGATCCGCGGACCACCGTGGCCGGGCTGATGCCGTTGACGCGCACGTTGGGCGCCAGGCTCACCGCCAGTTCGCGGATCAGGTGCGAAAGCGCCGCCTTGCTCACGTCGTAGGCTTCGCTGCCGCGCTTGGCCACCACGGCGTTGGCCGAGCTGGTAAACACCACGTTGCCGTGCAGCCCCTGCTCCTCAAACATTTTGGCGGCTTCGTCGGCGAGCAGGTAATTCGCGGTCACGTTCACCGCCATGGTGTCGGACCACATGTTGTCGGGAATTTCGCCGTCCAGCGTGGAAGGAAAGATGGCCGCGGTATTGATGAGCATATCGAAGCCGCCGAAGGCCAGCGCCGCCGCGCCCATCACCTCGCGAATCGATTCGCGGCTGCGCACATCGACGCCGCTGCTCGACACCAACTCCGGCGACGCCACCGACGCCAGCTCCGCCGCCACCAGCGCTGCACCTTCGGCGTTGCGGTCGGCGATAAAAACGTGCGCTCCGCGCGCTGCGGCCAGCCGCGCCGTTTCCCGCCCGATGCCGCTGGCGCCGCCAATGACCAGCGCCACGCGCCGGCTCAGCTCTTTTTCCGGTGGCTGGCGGCGAATCTTCGCCTCCTCCATGGCCCAATACTCGATGCGGAACGCTTCTACCGCGGGCAGCGCCACGTAGTTGTCGTACACCTTGAAGCTCGCCGGATTCATCCCTGGCGGGCACTGCGGCACCGGTTCCCGTGCCGCCAATTCTTCGTCCGATGGGTGCTCCGACGGCGCCATCACTTCGCTGTCACCCAGCACGCTCGCGCCTTCCATCACGTGGATCGCGTTGGTATAAAACTCGCCCGTGATGCGCGCTTCAGTCTTATTCTTGCCGAAGCTGAACATGCCCATGCCGGGAATCAACACCACTGTGGGGCTGGCGTCGCGAATTTTCGGCGACTCCGGCGTGGCGAATGCGTTGTAGTAAGCGCGGTATTGATTGCGATACTCGGCCAGCGAGCAGTCAATGCTGTTCCTCAGTGCCGCCAGGTCCTGGTCCGCGCCCCAGGGCACAAACATGGGCCGGATCTTGGTGCGGATGAAGTGATCGGGGCAGCTGGTGCCCATGAAGGCCATCTCCTGCCCGAATCTCGAATCGACGAATTGCATCACGTCGGGATCGTCAGAGAAGTCGGAGATGTAGCGCTGTTTGTCGCTGATGCGGCCGCGCAGGAACGGTGCGATGTCAATGGCCAGTTGCATGCGGTTGGGGCGCGCCGGCAAGGCTTCGCCGCCAAACAGCACCTTGCCCTGCTTGTGCCGCTCGATGAACTGCCCCAAGTTGTCGATCACGGTGATGGTGTTCAGATAGCACTCGCGCTGCGTCTGGCCCCAGGTAAACAACCCGTGCCCACCCAGCACAATGCCATCGCAGCCGGGATTTTCCGCGACCGCGCGCCGCATCATCAGGGCCAGCTCAAAGCCAGGGCGCTGCCATGGCAGCCATATCAGCCGGTGGCCGAACTCGCGATTGAACTCTGCCATCTTCTGCTCACCGTTGGCCGCCGCGGCCAGCGCGATGCCCCAGTCGGGGTGCAGATGATCGACGTGCGGAAAGGGCAAAAAACCGTGCAGGGGCGTATCGATGGACGCGGCCACCGGGTTGTTGCGGAAGGTGCACAGCGGATACATCGCCACCATCTCGTCTTCGGTATCCACGCCACGGTAGCGGCGCTCCAGCGCCAGCAGCTTGTCCATGTAGAGCGTGGCGAACCCCGTGCGCTTGATGCTGCCCAGGTCGCCGCCGGAACCTTTCACCCACAGCACCTCAACGCGCTCGCCGGTCAGCGGATCGGTATCGGCCACTTTGGAGCTGGTATTGCCGCCGGCAAAGTTGGTGATGCGCAGGTCTGAGCCGAGCAGGTTGGAGCGGTAGCGCAGCAGTTCAGGTTGGTCGAGAGTGGCCGCGAGGCCGAAATCCCAGCGGTCCTCAAGGAAATGCAATACAGGGGAAGCCGTTGCCGTCGTCATTGTGTCTGCCTATATCGATTCCACAGGAGCTGTACCCCGAACTCGCCCGCTTTGGAATCTCCGTAAGATTCTGATTCAAAACGCGCATCTGCGTTCCGCTCAGTTCATAGAACTCTTTACATCGCGGGTTCTATGCCGTCCGGAACGATCGATCGCTGACCGATTGCTGACTAGTTTGAAGCTCGCTGAACGGGGAATGGAACGAGCTCTATATCTATGATACAGCCAGCCAAGTAAGAAAATCGTTTTCTTAGCAGCTTCCGCGGCGTGCCAAAAAAGCGGACATGCGCGCCATGCGTGCAACCGCAACAATTCCTTGGTCCTATCGGGTTTCGGGGTGCCTCAATCCGGCCGCTGGCAGGCGGGATGCGAGAGGCTAAAGGCTTGAGGAGGCTCCGCTCGCCGCCATCGCCTTCGCCGGAGCTTCCTGCGCCGTGCCCTCGGCCTTCTCCACCGCTCCCAGCGTCTCGGGCGTCACCGCGCGGTGATGCACATAGTTATAAGGAGGCACGGTGTAGCCGCGCAGAATCGAGATGCCGAGCTGGATGAGCCGAGGCCCGTAAGTCTCCGGCTCATGGGAAATGGAGCCCACGATAGCGCCCGTCCCCTTGCGCATCTCCTCCATCACATCGGGAATGCAATCCTGGCCCACGATGGCGAACTGCGTCTCAACGCCTGCCTTGCGCACCGCGTCCAGCACACCCAGCGCGCTGGTGTCGTTGGCCGCAGCCACCAGCGTATGCTCACCCGCGCGGTAGCTCTGCAGATACTCCTGCATCGCCCGGTGGCTGGCCTCGCGCATACCCCGGCCTTCGATCTGCATAAAGCGGTCGGCCGCAAGTTCCTTGAAGCGCTCGCGGATGCCGTCGAAGGCGCCCGTAATACGGGTCTGCACAAAGCTGCCCGCCTCGCTGAATCCCACCCCCACCACGCGGTCCACTTTGCTTTTCCACTTGCGCTGCGCGTACTGCGCCAGCACCGACGCCGCTTCGTAGCCCACCTCGAAGTTGTCGACGCCAAAATAAGTGGCGTTGGGGTGGGGCACGTCAATCGCCACCAGCGGAATGTCGGCCTTCTTGAAGATATGCGCCACGCGCGGCGCGGCCGCTTCTTCCACCTGGAACTCCAGCACCAGGTCAACGCGCTTGGCCACAAACTCCTCGGCATTGCGCACCGCCACCTCGGGATCATAGCGGTTGTCGAGCATGAGCAATTCCACGCCCGACGCCGACGCCGCCGCGGAAACGCTCTGCGCCACGGCTTCGCTGAACGGCATCTCAGCGCTCTGCACGGCAAAGCCGAAGCGCAGCCGCCGCGGCCGCGAAACCAGCCGGTATTGCCCGGTCTGCGTCTGCGCCAGGTAACCGCGATGCACCAGCGTCTTCAGGATGCGGTAGATGCTCGTCTTGGAGATCTTGGTTCTCTGATAGACGTCTTCAAGCGTGAGCGTGGCATTGTCCTGCTCCAGCAGCTCAATCACGTCGAGCGCCTTGGAGAGAATCGGAATCAGATACAGCCGCTTGATCTTCGCCTTGGCCATCCGCCCCTCCCACGCCCGTATGCCTATTGAAACAACCGCTCGCCAACATCATAGAACAACTTAGGGAATAACAACTTACAGAAAACCTCGAGACATTTTTGCGGTGCCTCGGCGCGGCGGCGAGTCCGCAATCCCTTCCCTCAGCCACCGCCGTCTACTCACCCCAAGGAGTGAAAGCTAAAAGCGGAAGGCTTTTTCACGCGTAGCTGCTCACCGCCGCGCTTCGGCTCCCGCGCTCGCGTGCGGTTCGCTCCACGTAGCCACTCAGGTTCAGCGCTTCCAGCGGATCGGCAGGCAGCCCGCGCGCTTCGCGCCAGGCGCTGATGATGGGCCGCACATCGCGCCAGAAGGCGCCGCGGAACAGTTCCTCGGCCGCCACCAGCTCGCACGATTGCTGCCACCTGGCCAGCCGCGCCCGATCGACCAGCGCCGCCTTCAGGTAAAGTTCCTGCGCCGCCACCACGGTCTGCACCATGGCCTCCATCTTGCCTTTCAGGTTGTGGCTCTGGTCGATCATGTAGGCGATATCGATCTGCAGCCCGTCGTCGGCCGCCGCGTGAATCTCGTGGAAGATGCGAAAGATCTGGTAGGGATCGATCGACCCCAGGGTCAGATCGTCGTCGGCATAGCGGCGGTCGTTGAAGTGGAATCCGCCCAGCAAGCCGGTGTGCAGCAGCCAAGCCACGATCTGCTCGATATTCTGCGAGGAATAATGATGGCCGGTGTCGACCAGCACGCGCGCCTGGGGCCCGGCCTGCCGCGAAAGGTGGCTCGACATGCCCCAGTCGGCGATATCGGTGTGGTAGAACGCCGGCTCGAATGGCTTGTACTCGACCAGCAGCCTTTGATACGGCGCAAGGTGGCTGTGCGAGACCTGCAATGTCTCCTCGAGCCAGCCGATGCGCTTGCGCATGCTCTGCGTGCCGGGATAGTTCGATCCGTCGGCCAGCCACAGCGAGATGTCGCGCGACTCGAGCTGCTTGCCGATGGCGATCGAGTACAGCACGTGGTCCAGGGCCCGCTGGCGGATTTCCGCCGAGGGATTGCACAACGATCCGTGCTTGTATTCCTGGTCCTGAAAGAGGTTGGGATTGATCGATCCCGCGCGAATGCCGTAGCGTCTTTCGAGCCGCTTCACTTCGGAAACGTCGCTCACGCCATTGGGGAGGTCCCACAACACGTGCAGCGCCAGCGTGGGCGTCACGCCCGTGAGCCGGTTCACTTCGGCCGCGTCGGCAAACTTCTCTTCGATGGTGGTTGCGGCGGCCGCCTGCACAAACTTGCCGAAGCGCGTGCCGGTGTTTGCGAATCCCCAGGAGGGAATCTCGATCTGGAACCTGTCCAGAACCTTGAAAGCGAGTTCTTGGTTTGCAGAATTTGCATCTTTCATAGCTTCCTCTTGCCGCCCTCAGTCCCTAAGCTCTTCAGTCCCTAACAAGAATCACGTGCAGGAATCGCGGCCCGTGCACACCTTTGATGCGCGTCATCTCAATGTCTGCCGTGGCGCTCGGCCCCGAAATCCAAGTGACAAGCAGCGGAGGCTGATCGCAGCGATCGAAGTACTCGGGCAGCGTTTCCACCACCTGGCTGGCGCGCACGATGCACAGGTGCCAGTCGGGCAGCAGCGTGATCACTCTGCGGCCTTCACTGGCCGAGTGATGCAGGACAATCGTCCCCGAGTCGGCAATCCCGCAAAACGCCGCTGTGATCACACCCTCGGAGGCCTCGATCTCCTCGGTCTTCAACTCATGGTCGAACGCGCATTCGAATCCTTCGACCTTCCACGCCGCATCCACGTACCATGCGGGCGGAATTCCAAGTGGCGCGACAAACCGATGCCGGCCGCTCGCCGCCAGTTGCGCGGCGATCGTGGCCGGCAGATCCTCAGGCGCGCACTCCACCACCTGGGCATCGTATTCGCGCAAACGCTCCACGAACCGCTCAAGACGGGCCCTGACGGTCAATTCGCCCCGCCGGATGTAGCCCGAGGCGAGGCCGGAGCCGGAGTTCGCCGGCTTTTCCCCTGCTGGTTTCCCCGTCGCCGCACGGATCCGCTCCAGAACCATGTCCCGGGAGTCGGCCACTGTGCTCATTTGGCCCCCCTTCCCGGCAAAACCAGTGACTCCGTGCGCTGCTCCGCGGCTTCAACCGGCTGACTCGACGTGCTGACTTGCTGACTCGCTGGTTTTAGCTGACTAGCCGACTCGCTGATTTGCTGACTCGCCTTCTTTCGTTCCGCCCACCACGCGTGGAACGGTTGACGCGGCAGCGCGCGCAGATCCCGCGTCTGCGTCCACTTGGCGCCCACACTGGGCAGCGAATGAATCCATCCATCCTTGCGCGTGAAAAACTTCAACCCCACGCGCCCCATCCACTGCGCCGCGTGGAACAGCCACGCCCGCGCAAAGATCACGTTCGCCGCGCGCAGACCCACGTACAACGGGTCGAAGAACTTCTTGGCCGTGCGCCGCTGCTGATCCGTCACCTGCGCGCGTAAATCGATGAGAATTTCGGGAATATTGATCTTGACCGGGCACACTTCGTAGCACGCGCCGCACAACGACGATGCATAGGGCAGCGACTGCGCGTGATGCAACTGCTCAAGTTGCGGCGTCAGAATGGCGCCAATCGGCCCCGGATACACCGACCCGTAGGCATGCCCGCCCGTCTGCCGGTACACCGGGCAGTTGTTCATGCATGCCGCGCAGCGGATGCAACGCAGCGTCTGCCGCTCCGCCGGCCGCCGCAAGATCCCCGACCGCCCGTTGTCGAGCAGCACCACGTGAAATTTCTGCGGCCCGTCGTCCGGCGTCACGCCGGTCCACAGCGAGGTGTAGGGATTCATCCGCTCGCCGGTTGCCGACCGCGCCAGCAGTTGCAGCATCACTTCCAGATCGTCAAAGCGCGGCAGCACTTTCTCGATCCCGGCCAGCGTGATCATGGTCCGCGGCAGCGTCAGGCACATACGCCCGTTGCCTTCGGACTCCACAATCACCACCGCGCCCGTCTCCGCAATCAGGAAATTCGCGCCGCTGATCGCTGTCGGCACGGTCAGAAACTTCTGCCGCAAATAGCTCCGCGCCGCCGCCGTCAGCGCCTTGGGATCGTCGCTGAGATTCGGCAGGCCCATCGATCGCGCAAAAATCTCCCGCACCTGCCCGCGGTTCACATGCAGCGCCGGCACCACGATATGCGACGGCTCTCCGTTGCCCAACTGCAGAATGATCTCCGCCAGGTCGGTCTCGTGCGCCTTGATCCCCGCTGCCTCAAGAAACG
>Ga0335078_10001785_pt1 | contig 32498 bp, 25 predicted proteins | sample Lox_Sample_32_FD_206711 | JGI IMG/M metagenome (GOLD analysis project Ga0335078, IMG submission 206711) | Soil microbial communities from Loxahatchee National Wildlife Refuge, Florida, United States - Lox_Sample_3.2 | ecosystem: Environmental > Terrestrial > Soil > Wetlands | place: USA... | reverse complement strand
AGAGATTGAGATCCGCGATGACTTCGTTGGTTACGGGCGGCACCGGTTTTCTCGGCAGCCACGTGGCTCGACAATTGGCCGCGCGTGGTGAGCGCGTGCGCGTGCTGGCGCGCCCGGGAAATAATCGCCGCGCGCTCGCGGAAATCCCCTGTGAAATTGTTGAAGGGGATTTGCGCGACCCCGCGTCGCTTGAAAAAGCCGTCGCGGGCGTTCACCGAATTTTTCACGTCGCCGCCGATTATCGTTTGTGGGCGCGCGATCCCCGCGAAATTTACGAATCGAACGTCACCGGCACGCGCAATCTGCTGCAGGCCGCGCGCCGCGCGGGCGTAGGGCGCTTCATTTACACCAGCACCGTCGCCACCCTTGCGGTGGATCGCGCTTCACTTGGTGGTGCGCTGCCGAATGAAACCATCGAAACGACTGTGGACGAAATGATCGGCCATTACAAAAAATCCAAGTGGCTGGCGGAAAATGAAGTTCGCAGCGCCGCGCGCGAAGGACTGCCCGCGGTCATCGTAATGCCCACCACGCCCGTCGGCCCTGGTGACTGGAAACCGACGCCCACGGGCAAGATCCTCCTCGATTTTCTGACGGGCAAGATGCCCGGCTACGTTCACACTGGTTTGAATTTTGTCGGAGTGGAAGAGGCAGCCGCAGGGCACCTGCTCGTCGCGGAGAAGGGAAGAATCGGCGAGCGATATTTGATTGGTTCCCAGAATTTGACGCTGAAGCAATTGCTCGACGCGTTGGCGAGGATATCCGGCCTCAGCGCCCCGCGCTTCCGATTTCCTCACGCGCTCGCTTTGTTGGCGGCCTATTTTGATACGGGCGTCTCGCGCCTCCGTGGCCGAGCGCCGAATATTCAGATTGAAGGCGTGAAAATAGCGCGGCACATGATGTTCGTAGATTGTTCGCGCGCGCAGCGCGAGATGGGATTTGCGCCTGCGCCGGTGCAAGCGGCGCTCGAGCGCGCCGTGCGGTGGTACGTGGAAAATGGCTACATTGGCGCAGGCCGTGCCGCGCGCCTCGCGCTCGAGCGCGCAGCCTGAAGAATTGTTTTGTCTTAGGGGGGATTGTTTGCATTGAAAGTTCTGATCACATTCGCAGTGGACGCTGAATTTGCGCCGTGGAAGCGCCGCTATCATTTTTATCCTCTGCGGCGGGATTTCCCGGCGCTGGGTGCTTCGGTTGAGCTCTATGAGGCGGAAAAAGACGGTCTCGAGATTCTGGTCCTGCTCACAGGAATCGGTTGGGGGTTGTGGAAGGATCGTTGCCCAGTGCGCGCTGTTTTGTTGAGTGAATCTGCGGACGTTTGCATTTCGACAGGGCTCGCGGGAGGTTTGGCTGCCTCGCAGAAACATGGTGATGTACTGGTTGCTCGAAATGTGCAATTGATCAGCACCAAGGCTACCGTCGCCTGCAACTCCAATCTGGTCGCATCGGCGGTTGGATGTGGCGCAAGAGCCGTGAATGCATTTCTCACGAACGATTCAATTGTCAGCGACGCCGGCGACAAGAAGGATTTGTCCGCGAAAGGTGATGCAGTCGAGATGGAAAGTTTTCACGTGCTGTCCGCCGCCAATAGCGTTTCCGCTCGATCGGTGGCGATTCGCGCAGTCAGTGACGCGCTGGACGAAGATTTGCCGCTTGATATCAGCGAAGTCGTGGATCGCCGCGGCCATGTCCGCTGGGGGAAAATGCTGCGTGAGGTGGGTTATCACCCGCAGCGGATTCCGGCGCTTGTGAAATTTGGCCGGCAGAGTCAGCTCGCGGCGACGAAACTCGCTGACTTCCTCGATCGCTACGTGGATGCGCTGACAAAACCGGAGCTTCCGCTTGCGAAGGAAGGCGTGGTCGCGGCATGAGCAAAGCTGGCGCACAAATCGAATCACTCGGTAAGGATCAGTCAGCCAAAACCATGCGGGCGGCCGTCTATCGCGGCAAAGACACCGTTGTCGTCGAAGACGTGCCCATGCCGGAGATCGGTGCTGGAGAGGTGCTGATCCGCGTCGCCGCCTGCGGAATTTGCGGCACAGACATCAAGAAAATTCATCATGGCTTCGTTCGTCCGCCGCAGATACTTGGGCACGAAGTTGCCGGCACGGTCGTCGCAGTCGGCGCTGGCGTCACGCGCTGGCGCGCCGGGGATCGGGTGATGAGCTTTCACCACGTCCCATGCGGCAATTGTTTTTACTGCGGGCATAAACTTTTTTCGCAGTGCCCGGCGTATAAGAAAGTCGGCCTTACGGCGGGATTCGATCCCAACGGTGGCGGATTTGCGCAATTCGTTCGCGCAATGCCGTGGGTGGCCGAGCGCGGGATGATCGCCATTCCGGATGACGTAAGCTTCGAGGAAGCCACCTTTATCGAGCCGGTCAATACGATCTTGAAGGCGGTGCGCAAGGCGCGCGTCGCGCCCGGTGAACACGTGCTGACGATCGGCGCGGGACCCGTCGGCTTGTTGCTCATGATGCTTGCGAAGTTGGCCGGCGCGACAGTTTACGCCAGTGACCCAATGGCCGAGCGGCGCATCAAAGCAGCGGAACTCGGAGCCGTGGCAACCTTCGACCCGTCAGCCGGAAATGTGGCTGACGAGATGCGGAAACACACGCTGGGTCGCGGGGCGGACGTGGTGCTGGTCGCCGTGCCGTTTCCGAAAATTGTGGATGAAGCGCTAACGGCGGCGCGTCCCGGCGGCCGCGTTTTGCTTTTCGCGCAGAATGATCCGCAGATGCGCATTGAATTCGCCGCCGCGGCGATTGGCGTGGACGAAAAGGAGATCCTCGGCAGTTACAGCGCCGACATAGAATTGATGGAAGAATCCGCGCAATTGATATTTTCGCGTAAACTTCCCGTGGCGACGCTGATTACGCACCGGTTTCCGCTGGAAAGGTTTTCGGAAGGATTGGCGCTGGCAGCCCGGCCGACCGCGGATTCCTTGAAAGTGATTATTCAGCCCTCATGACGCCCACGACTACAGCAGGATTGATGACCGCCGCCGTCCTCTACGGCAGCGAGGATCTGCGTATCGAGCAGGTCGAAGTTCCCGCGCTGGCTTCAGACGAAGTGCTCGTGCGTGTAAAGGTCGCGCTCACGTGCGGCACGGATTTGAAGGTGTGGAAACGCGGCTACCATGCGCGGATGATTACTCCGCCGGCTGTGTTCGGGCATGAGCTTGCCGGCGAGATCGTTGCCATGGGCGGCGAAGTCGAAGGTGGTTTCCGGGTTGGCTCACGCGTTGTGCCCGCAAATTCAGCTCCGTGCGGCGCGTGTTTCTTCTGTCTGAAAAATCAGCCCAATCTTTGTGAGGACTTGCTCTTTAACAACGGCGCCTATGCGGAATACATCCGCATTCCCGGGCGCATCGTGCGGCAAAATCTGCTGAAAATTCCGGACAATGTCTCGTACGCCGATGCCGCGCTCGTTGAACCACTCGCTTGCGTGCTGCGCGGGATTCACGAAATCGGCATCCAGCCGGGCGATACCACGGTACTGATTGGCTGCGGCCCGATTGGGATGCAGTTCTTGCGAGTGCTCGCCGCGCGCAAGGTCAACGTGATTGCGTTGGGAAAGCGTCCCGCGCAGGTGAAGGCCGCGGAGCAATTGGGCGCACGCGCCGCGCTGGACGTTTCACAGCTCGGCGATCCGATTGCCAAAGTTCGCCAGCTGACTCAAGGTGGCCGCGGCGCGGACTCGGTGATTGAAGCGGTCGGCATGCCGCAGACGTGGGAATGGGCTTTGCAAATGGTCCGCAAGGGCGGCATGGTGAACTTGTTCGGCGGCTGTCCGTCCGGCTCGATCGTGCATCTGGATCCTGCGGCGTTGCACTATTCTGAAATCACCATCAAGTCCACATTCCATCACACGCCGGCGTGCATTCGCGAGGCGCTGGACGTTGTTGCTCGCGGCGAAGTGCGCGCCAGTGATTTCGTCACCGGCGAAGCGCCGCTGCGCGAATTGCCGAAGGTTTTCGAGCGCATGAAAACGCACGGCACTGAACTGAAGACGGCGATCATTCCTTAAGAGCGGCAATCGTGCCATCACCCACAAGTTTGTTTGCGGACCTCGAAGTTGCCCGTGACCTCCCTCGCGATTTCTGCTCGCTTCCCGAGGCGGAGCGTTACACGCGGCGCCTGGCGACTTCGCATTACGAGAACTTCAACGTGGTCTCGTGGCTGCTGCCGCAGCGCCTGCACCAACATTTCTACAATTTGTACGCGTATTGCCGTTGGGCCGATGACCTCGGAGATGAAGTTGCCGATTCAGCCCGCGCGCTTCGGCTGCTGGATTGGTGGGAAGCCGAATTGCGCCACTGCTACGCCGGCAAACCTGCGCATCCGGTTTTTGTCGCGCTGGCGAAGACGATTCGGGCGTTCGATATTCCCATCACTCCATTTTCTGATTTGCTGATTGCCTTTCGGCAGGATCAGATCGTCCATCGCTACGCCACCTGGGACGAGATGATCGGATATTGCCGCTATTCGGCAAATCCCGTGGGCAGGCTGGTGCTGTATTTGTGCGGATATCGTGATGTGTGGCGGCAAGGATTATCGGACGCGACGTGCACAGCGTTGCAGCTTGCGAATTTCTGGCAGGACGTTTCGCGCGATTTGGAAAAGGGCCGCATTTACATTCCTCTGGACGCGCTGCGAAAACACGGCCTGGAATTTGCCAATATCGAAGCGGGCCGGTTCGCAAGCGACGACGTCGCCCAGCGCTACACCCAACTGATGCGCGACCTGATCGCCCGCACCCGCGCGCTGTTCGCCGAAGGTTATCCACTCGCGGCGAGCATATCGCGCGATTTGCGCGTGGACATTGAAATGTTCAGCCGTGGCGGAATGGCCGTGCTGGACGCCATCGAAGCCATCGGCTACAACACGCTCGAACACAGGCCGTCCATCGGCAAAGGCAAGCAAGCGCGGCTGCTTGTCCGCGCACTCATTGGCCGCGCCATGTCACTCCTGCACGATAGCGTCGAGCCAGAAAGTTCTGACAGCGGCGCGGCCGCGGCATCCTCGCATTCTGAAAGCGATTCGAGCGGCGCCGCAGCACAGCCCGTGCTTGGCGTCGCATCTTCGTATGACGAGTGCCGCAACATCGCGCGCAATGCAGCCAGCAATTTCTATTACGCTTTTTACCTTTTGCCCGAAGAAAAGCGCCGAGCGCTTTGTGCTCTATATGCGTACATGCGATTGGTGGACGATGCCGCGGATCAGCCCGGTGACGTCGCCGCCAAACAGCGCAGCCTCGCTCGATGGCGCGCGCTCACCGACGCCGCCTATGCCGGCGAGGTTTCCGCTCACACGATTTTGCCGGCCTTTGCGGATACCTGTTCGCGGTTTTCCATTCCCGCGCGCTATTTCCATGATCTGATTTCGGGCGCGGAAATGGATTTGACGGTGCCCGCGTATCCAACCTTTGATCGTCTTCGCGAATATTGCTATCGCGTTGCCGGCACGGTGGGACTCACCTGCATTCACGTCTTCGGTTTTCGCGATCCGCGCGCTCCGGACGTCGCCGAACGCCTCGGCATCGCTTTTCAGCTGACGAACATCCTGCGCGATTTAAAGGCCGACTACGAAATGGGCCGCATCTATCTCCCGCAGGAAGACTTGGAACAGTTCGGCGTTCGTGATGCGGAGCTTGCCGGGCCGCTTACACCGCGCCTGCTTGAGTTATTGGAATTTCAAGCCGATCGCGCCTGGGGATTTTACGAAGAAGGCGCTGAAATCGTCGGCCTGGTTGAGCAAGACAGCCGCGGTGCGCTTTGGGCGCTGGCGCGCACGTACAGCGCATTGCTTTCGCGCATTGAATCGCGCGGATTTGAAGTTTTTGACGGCCGCGTGCGGCTCGGCACCGCCGAAAAATTTGGCATTTTGGTTCGGGCACAGCTTGGTGCGTGGTCGGAGGCTCATGTCCTCGAAAAGCGTGGTCGTGATCGGCGGCGGACTGGCGGGGTTGTCCGCAGCCGTCGCGCTGGCTGAAGCGGGATACCGCATCACGTTGCTCGAAAAGCGGCCGTTTCTCGGCGGCCGAGCCACGTCTTATCTTCTTCCAGGCGGCGAACACGTCGACAACTGCCAGCACATCACGCTGGGGTGTTGCACGAATCTGGATGATTTTTACCGCCGCGCCGGTGCCGCTCGCAAAATCCGCTATTTCGATCGCTTCCTATTTTGTTTTCCTGATGGCCGGCGTGGAACATTGAAGAGTTCTCCACTGCCTGCGCCACTGCACCTCGCGCCGTCATTTCTTTCGTTCCCGCTGCTCGGGTGGGCTGACAAAATATGTATTGGCCGTGCTCTGCTTTCGATGGCGCGCAGCGGTGGGCGCCCCAAGGATTTGGCTGCCGGCGGCAAGAGCCTCTCAATGCTGGAATGGCTGAACCTGCACAAGCAAACGCCGGCTGCGCTTTCGCGATTTTGGGGACCGGTTCTGGTCAGCGCGCTCAACGAAGAGCTGGCTCGAACGGATGCGCGCTACGGCGTAGACGTTTTCTGGAAAGGATTCATCGCAAATCGCGCAGGCTACAAATTCGGCGTGCCGATTGTCACGCTTGGCGAACTTTACGAAGGCTGCCGCGCCGCGCTCACTCAGAGCGGCGGCGAGGCGCGGTTGCGCGCGCCCGTGCGCCAAATCGAAATCGAAAATAATCATGTCACCGGAGTCAGCTTTGAATCCGGTGAAGCGCTCCAGGCCGATCATTACGTTGCCGCCGTTCCGCACGGCGATCTTCCGCGATTGCTTTCTCCGGATGTCGCTAGTCAACCGGTTTTCGTCAATCTCAGCAAGCTGCGCACCACGCCGATCACGGGCGCCCACCTGTGGTTTGATCGCCCGGTGATGAACGAGCCTTACATAACGCTGCTCGATTCCACGACCCAGTGGATTTTCAACAAGACGCTGCTCTACGGCTCCGCAAATCCGGAAGATGCCGGCGCAGGGCAGCACCTGCAACTTGTCATCAGCGCGAGCTACGGACTTGTCCAGCGCGGGCGGCAGGAAGTTATCGACGAATGCCTCGCAGAGGTCCGGCGCGTTTTACCGAGGGCGCGTGACGCCCAGCTTGCGAAATCCGTGCTCATCAAAGAAGCCAACGCGACATTTTCGCCCGAACCGGATTGCGACCAATGGCGGCCGGCCGCAGCCGGCGCCGTGCAGGGGCTCTTCTTAGCCGGCGATTGGACGGCCACAGGCTGGCCGGCGACAATGGAAGGCGCGGTGCGCAGTGGCTACTTGGCCGCCGAGGCTGTCACTGCGGCGGACGGACATGCACAGACGTTTCTGCGGCCGGACCTGCCAATCGAAGGCCTCACCAAGTGGATCGCGAAACGCCCCGGCTAAAGTGTATGCGGTGGCTGCGGCCCGATTGGCCATGCGGGGCCGGCGGGCATCGATTTCTGCTGATGAAATTCTTGCAGTCTGGCACTTGACTTGGCATCCGCGTGGGGCTAAAAATGAACTGTACGTATCTCCACAGCTGTTTCTTCCAGGCGTCTTATTCTGCGGATTGAGTTTTGCTCAGGTGCGTTAGGTCGTTCTACGATGTTCAGAAATCCCTTTATTGCTGGGATGCCCAGCGCGGGACTGCGGCCACATAACACCGGATAGAGCAGTTTCGAAGAGGTTCGTTTGGATAGAAAATACAGACAACGCGGTTACCAGGACTCAGGCAAACCCGAAAAACGCGAGCGGCCCAAAGAGCAGCAGCATCCTCGTCCGCCTCATCAGGATCAGATTGGCCCCCGCACGCCGCGCATGGTCGGCACGGTGCTTCGCGCCAGGTGCGGTGGCTGCGGTAATGTCCTGCCTTCCGGATTTGATCCCAATGGCGCTTGCCCGCGGTGCGGCTATGAACTGCATTGCTGCAAGCAGTGCGTGAATTTCGACACCGGCGCGCAATTCGAATGCACGCAGCCGATTCCCGAGCCGATCTTGAAGAAGAGCGCCAAGAACGACTGCAAATTCTTCGAAATGCGAATGACGGTTGAAAAGGATACCGCCCCGGTCGCTCCGGCGCCGTCTACCGCAACGCAGAAGGAGTACTCCAGTTCCGCCGCCCGCCCCGGGGACGCACGGCAAGCCTTCGAAAACCTATTCAAGAAATAGTTTTATCGGAATTGGACGCGAGGTCAGCGCCACGCGCAATGCTGCGGCGTCACTCACTCACCCCGTTTTTAGTTGATCTAGCGGCCCACCACTAGAATCGTGAACGAATCCGGCACCATCTGCCGCCGTGGACCGCGTCCGCCTCGGCCCCGACCTTCCGGGCCGCCTCCTGCAGGAGGTGCCCCACCCGGCGGCGTTCCTGTCGGTGGTCCCCCGGCCGGAGGTGCGCCGCCCGGTCCGTTCGCATCCGGCGGAGGCAACGGTAAGTATTCCGCGGCGATCAGCACGATGTGATTCGTCTTGCTGTCCAGCGTCAAGGTCTTTGCGCCGGTCATGGTGGCGAGATTTTGTTCCACCACAAAGCTTGTCGGGCTGTTTTCCTTGATGATCGTCAGCGTGCCGTCGCCATTCGAGCTGAATGCTTCCATCGTTTTGGGATCGAAGGTCGCTCCATCGGTTCCCATGCCAATCGGCAGCGCGTCCAGGATCTTGCCGTCTTCGGAACTCAGAATCACCATATTCGCCGGATTGTGGCAGGACGCAAACAGCACGTGGTTCTTCACGTCGAATGCCAAACCGCCCGGCCCGCCGCACTTCCCGGACACATCATACGTCGCCGTTACTTTAAGAGTGTTCGTATCGACAGCCGCGATTTGATCTTTGTCTTCCAGATCGACGTACATTTTCCCGTTGCCGTCGCTGACTGCTTGTTCTGGTGCGCCGCCAAAATCCATCGTGCCAGCGATTGAGCCGTCCGCCGCGTTGATGACCGTCGCGTTTGGCGAACGATGACTGTAAATCCACACGCGTGCGTTGAACGGATCGAACAGAATTCCGTCCGGCCCGCCCTGCACGTCAATCCTCTTGATTACGGCGAGCGTCTTCGTGTCGAACATCACTACCGGATTGCTGCTCACAAATCCGTGGCCGGATTTAGGGTCCACCGCTGCACCGTGGCCGCCATTCACATTGGGAATTTCGCCCACCAGCGCCAGCGTATCCAAATCGTAGACGGAAAGCCGCCCCGCGACCGGCGCCATGACCACTCCATTTGGAGGTGGTTGAGTCGCGCCTTGTCCCCCGGGGCCGCGCCCACCAGGGCCACCGGAGCCGCCCCGCACCACGTAAAGGCGCCGACCTACCGAGTCCGCATACACATAGTCAAATCCACCGGGGCCACCTACCTTCGCCGTCTTCAGCACTTTGTCCGGTCCACCGCCCGTAGCTTGCCCCGCCGCGGCGCTTGTTGCCAGCACGAAAATCGCGCATGCCGCGAGGGCCGCCAGCCCAGCAATTCCCAACCAAATTCGTCGCATAAATTCCTCCGCATCGCGAAGTTTACACCAATTCAACCTTAAGGGCTGCTGAGGGTGACGTATCCTCGGCGTTGCGGCGATGGCTGGCCGCCCCCGGAATTTCGTTGGCAACGTGAACATGATAGAACGACGCTCCGCAGGCCAGATGCGGCCCCCTGGCATAGTTCGTTCCGCTTACTCGGGCGCGAGGAGCATTCGCCAGCGCCATGCGTGCAGCTCCATCTCGCGATACAGTACGTATTATCACTGCAATGGAGTGAGCGCTGGAAAAGGCTGTTTCTGCCGCGTTCGCAAATCGAAAATTCTATAAACTTCTGCGTACGGTTCGGGAGGGGCACAGCTACGTTGTAACGTGGCATGGCAGGGCGGTTGCAAAAATAGTGCCGATTGACAAAGATGGTGGCGTAGCGCCCGGCGCCCGATCTGCAGTATTAAAAAGATTACGGTCCGAACGTGTTATCATGATCGGCCGTTGGGGCCGGGATGAGCTTTACGAACACAAGCCGTGAGAGTGGCGCTCGATGCAAACATCTTAGGCTATGCCGAAGGTCTGAATGGAGCGCCGATGCGAAAGGCGGCTGTCGAACACGTGCAAATACTGCCTGAGGCCGCGACTCTCCAGCCGGTGCAAATGCGTTGCGGATTCCAAGCTTTCAGAGGCAGACCTGCGGGGCTGTAGCAGAACGCATCCGGTCGGGCGTCGCGCACCCCATGTGCGCAAAACTAATTCGCATCCGGCTTATCAATATGTTCAATCACCAGCACGTTCATCGGCCCGTGTGACGCCACCAGCTTCAGCCCCAGCGTGGCAATCGCGTCCTGCGCGGTTGCCGCACCTCCGACCGGATCCGACACTGCCGGGGCGATGCTCGTTGCCGGACCGGCGCCCGCAGCCGTCCCTCCCGGCGGGACAGGCATGCCCGGGCCGATGCCGTTCATCATCCCCGGCGCATATTCCAGCGTGAAGTCGTACGTGCCCGTCAATCCGGTTTTGTCAAACACCGGGCGTCCCGCGGTGTTCTGTAAATTTCTCGCGAGCATCGTCATATTCATGCCTGTGGCCGTCAACACCATTTTGTCCTGATTCATCGTCATTCTCATGGTACCGTTTTCTTTCGCGTTCGGATCGGCGTCCTTCAGCTTCGGGCCGTTTTTTCCAATCACCATGTCGTACGCCGGAACTTCTTTCGTTTCCAAGTGCGCCTTCAGATTCAAGCGGTCCTTCACCACCTGCAGCATCATGTAGCGGCGCGCGAGTCCGCGATCGTCCGGCGACAATTTTTTCAGCGCGTCTGCCACTTCCGGCGTCATCTTCGCGTCCACGTCGTAGTGTTCGGAGCTCGCCCAGTCCGGCATGTTTTTAATTTCCATTTGCAGGCCGGTACTGAACGCGTTCTGCACCATATTTCGCACGGTTGTGTTGACGGCGCGGTAGGTGTCATCCGTTCCGCCCATCATCATGAAGTTGCCGCGCCCGCCGCCGTCGTCTTTGTGCGGCTTCAGGCTCGCGACCTCGTATTCAAATTGGCTGGGGCCCGCCGCCTGCGCGCATTTTTCGTCGGTCGGGGCATCTGGTAATTTTCCCGGAGCTCCGCCGGGCGCCGGCGTGTCAGTTTTCGCGGGCGCGGCGGTGCACTGCGTCGCGTCCCACAGCGCCGTCAAACGGCAATCGGTGGCGGCGTCGCCATCTTTACCGGTGCACTGTTTATCGGCATACGCGGCGGTCGCACTCATCACGCTACGCATCGCCGGCGTTGGCGGCGCTAGCAGACCCGGAGCTCCCACTCCCAAGGGCGCTTGCTTCGTCTGCATCTCCACATGCATTGCGGCGCCCGGCGGAGGCGGAGCGCCTTGTGCCGCCGCTGGTTGACCGATGGCCATGCCGGCCATTGCACTCGCCAGCATGCAGAATGTGATCAGCCTGAATTTCATGCGTTCCTCCTGGGCGGGTTCGCCGTTGCGTTTTGTAGCTCAGGGCGCCGCGACGATATTGCATCAGGTCATGGGCCCTAAGGCTTTTTGTCTTTCCATTGGCTACCATCTCCGGCCGTTCACCCACAAGACGAAAACCGTCAGGGCCGCTGTCCCGACATATCGGGACGCCGCGCCCCGAGCTACAAATGCCCGCCCCGCGCCCACACAAACCGCGACGCATCTTAGACGCCGTAGACGCGCATTTGTTATCCATCCACGCCCGCGGCCCGGATTCATTGTACCCATGATTGTGATTACCCGCGAATCGCACGGAACTTCCCCAAACATCGCGCAAATTCTGGCGTGCCGCTTCGTACCGTTGACCTCGATGGGATCGGAGGTCTAGCGACTTTGTGATTGAAGTCACACTTGGTTGTGACTTTACGCACTGCAGCCTTCGCCGAGACAGATTATCTATCTGCAGCGTGGATTTTCGTGGCGGCACCGTGAGATGGCACACCTCTAATTCGCCCCGCAAAATGTTGAGTCCGATTCGCGCAGCACGGCCCCCTCGCCGGGAAACTTGCGCCCCGGGGATGGCAAGTGTGTTCCCCGGCTTTTTCACAGCTAGCAAGACTTCTCTTCTCCTCCGAGCCTACACGGGTGAGGAGTCCTTCGACAGCGCCGGAAATGAGCTTCGAGGGCCGAAACAATGAGTCGGTTCAAGGATGGAGGTCACCTGCTCCGGGTGGTTTTGGTCTTCGTCCTCGGAGCTAGCGCCTTTCTGGTCTTGCGAGCGGCCCTGGTGCCCCGAAGCTTCGGCGAATATGGCCACTACCGAGGCAACGCAATCAACGAAATCGCAGCGCAGCCGATCGCCTTTGCTGGACATCAGACCTGCGAAACTTGTCACCCCGACATCGCCACTGTGAAGAATGCGGGAAAACACGCAGGAGTGAACTGCGAAGCATGCCACGGCGCCCTCGCAAAACATGCCGACAGCCCGGTCGACGTTCGGCCACCCACCTTGGACACCGCGGTTCTATGTGTTCGTTGCCATCAAGCGAACGGTGCCCGACCGAAAAGCTTTCCTCAGGTCAACGCGGACGAACATAGTGCGGGATTGCCGTGTGGTACGTGCCATCAGCCGCACAGTCCGGTGATCGGTGCGGGAGCCAAGCAATGAACCTCACTCGTCGGCACTTTCTCATACTACTACCCGCCGCTGCCGTTGCATGGGAAGCCGTGCTTGCTGGGACGCCGGAAACCTCGCCCAATTACGCGATGACCGAACATTGGTGGGGCATGCTGGTGGACATTTCAAAGTGCATTGGCTGCGGAAACTGCGTGCGCGCTTGCGCCACAGAGAACGATGTCCCGGACGGTTATTTTCGTACTTGGGTGGAGCGCTATCACATCTCCGACTACGACCTGACCAATCCCGTGGTGGATTCGCCCGACGGCGGCAAAGAGGGCTTTCCCGCGATGTTGGAATCCGGCGGGAAAAATTTCTTCGTTCCGAAAATGTGCAACCACTGCGCGGACTCGCCCTGTACGCAGGTCTGCCCGGTCGGTGCGACATTCATCACCCCGGATGGTGTCGTGCTGGTGGACAAAAAATACTGCATCGGCTGCCGCTATTGCATCCAGGCGTGCCCGTACGGATGTCGCTACCTGAATCCCAAGACTCAGACGGCGGACAAGTGCACTCTCTGCTATCACCGTATTACTCAGGGTCTGACGACGGCGTGTTGTGAAGCCTGCCCCACCGGTGCACGGCAACTCGCCGACCTCAAAAACCCGAATGATCCGATTCACGAGTTCGTGCGAACTCACGACGTTCAGGTGCTCAAGCCCTACATGGCCACGGGAGCGAAACTTTTTTACAACGACCTTGACGGGTCGGTCCGCTAGCGAGTTGGGAGAAACCCATGCCGGTTCAAGGCTACATGTACCCAAACGAAATCGAACTCGCCTGGGGCATCCTCATCATTGTGTATCCGTTTATCACTGGCTTGGTCGCCGGTGCATTTATCCTGGCCTCGCTCGAGCGCGTCTTTCACGTCCAAGCCGTCAAGCCAACCTATCGGCTGTCGCTGCTGACCGCGCTGGCTTTTCTCTTGGTGGCGCCGCTTCCGCTGCAGTTCCATTTGGGCCATCCTGAGCGTTCCTTTGAAATGTATCTGACGCCGCATCGCACCTCGGCGATGGCCATGTTTGGCTTTGTTTATCTCTGGTATCTGATGGTCGTACTGGTGCTGGAGATCTGGCTGGATTACCGGCGAAATATTGTTCTGCTCTCGCAAAGCACGAAGGGATTGAAGCGCATCGCTTATCGCGTGCTCACGCTCGGCTCGTCGAACATCAGCGAAAAGGCGCTCCGCATCGACGATCGCGTAGGCTATGTCATCACCATTGTGGGCATACCCTCAGCGCTGCTCCTCCATGCCTACGTCGGTTTCATCTTCGGGTCCGTGAAAGCAAATCCCTGGTGGTCGTCGCCGATGATGCCGGTGGTGTTTCTGTTCTCAGCAATGGTGTCAGGTATCGCCGTGGTGATGTTGCTGTATATGTTCTCCAGCTGGTACCGCAAGCGAACGATTGACATGCGTTGCGTCGACACGGTCGCCCGCTATCTGTTCTACAGCTTCATCATCGACTTCGGTTTGGAAATGCTCGATCTCGTTCATCGTATCTATGAGGCAGACGAATCCTTCCGCAGCCTCGACTTCATGGTGCACACGCGGCTGTATGTCTCGCAGGTGCTGATCCAGATTTATATTGGCACGCTCGTGCCCATCGGCCTGCTGGCCCTGACCCAATTGCTGAAGCTCAGCGAAAAGGCACGCAAGCGGATCTATGCGGTGGCAGGGGGGCTGACGCTGATCGGCATTTTCGCCATGCGCTGGAATGTGGTCATTGGCGGGCAGCTTTTTTCGAAGAGTTTCCTCGGCTATACGACTTATAAGATGGGAATTGTTGCAAAAGAAGGTTTGCTGAGCGCGTGTGCGTTGATGCTCCTGCCATTCGCCATTTTATGGGTGCTGGTGAAGCTACTTCCACCGTGGCCGGATGCTGAATCGCTCTCCGCGAGCAGCCCTCCTCCTGCTCCGGGCGATGACTAAGCAGCGCGTCGCACCGCGAATGCGTCGAGGTGAACGCTCATGCCTCCCGAAGATAGCTCTTCGCCTTTCGAGCAGTTCAACGCGAAGCTGAAGGAGCTTGAGCGTCGCCTTTCCGCGCTCGAACACCCCACACAATCTGACGCTCCTCATCCGATTGCGCACGCAGTTCCAGCAACCGCGAACATTGTCCCAGGGAGCGAGTTGACGGCTCAACTGCCGCCGGGCGTGTTTTCGGTGCTCGGCACCGCAGTTCTCGGTATGGCCGGAGCCTACTTGCTCCGTGCTGCCGCAGAGGCTCAAGCGGTACCTTCGTGGGTTGTCATCGCCATTGCGCTGGTGTACGCCGCCGCATGGCTCATGTGGGCAGCGAAGCTCCGCGCCGGAAGCGCGCTGGCCCGCCACGCCTACGCCATCACCGCTGCGCTGATTCTCTCTCCCATGCTGTGGGAGGTCACCGTGCGCTTCCGAATGCTGGAGCCCCCAGTGACCGCTGCGATTCTGGTCGCATTTGCTTTTCTAGCGATGGCCCTGGCTTGGCGCCGCGATCTTTCTAACATCATGTGGGTGGGAATGCTCACGGCGGTAATCACCGCGTTGATCCTCATGCCCGCTGCGCGCGCTCCGGTGGTTTTTACACTGGCGCTGCTCCTGATGGCGTTGATGAGCGAATTTGCGGCCGACCGAGGCCGCTGGCTCGGTTTGCGAGTGGTCGTCGCCTTCGCGGCCGATCTTGCCGTCTTGATTTCGATCCTAATCCTCGGGGATTCAGAGGCAGTTCCCTCGGAGTACCGCGCTGTATCCGCAGGCCTTCTCACCGGACTCGTGATCGCCCTGTTCGTCATTTATGCCGTCAGTCTGGCGATCCGTTCCTTGATTCTTCGCCTGAAAATCTCAGTTTTTGAAACTCTGCAAATTGCGGTCACCGTTCTGCTGGTGGCATGGGTTGTGATCCAAACTACGCACGGTACAGGTGCGCCTGCGCTGGCTGTGGCCTGTCTGATCGTCGGAGCCGCATGCTACTTTGCCGCGTTTGGCTTGCTCCTGCGGCACCGTGAGCGTCCCGGGTTCCTTTTCTACGCGACTTGCAGTGTTGTCTTCGTTCTGACGGCGAGTTTTCTCGCTCTTTCACCAACTCCGCTGGTGCTCTCGCTGTGCTCGGCCGCCATATTGACGACCGCGCTCGCTGTCATCCTGCGCAACACCTCACTTTGTTTGCATTGCATCGTATATTTGAGCGGTGCTGTTTACGCCTCCGGGCTGCTCGGCTACGTGGGTCGCGCCCTCGCCGCAGCGTGTCCACACGCACCGGGAGCGTTGCCTGCCCTGGCGGCTACTGCAACTATCCTTTGCGCAGTAATCGCCTCTCGTTTTCCCGGCGAGCAACCTCACGAAAGAATCTTGCGACTACTTCCGATGACTTTGGCGGTCGGCACCATCGCCGCTCTCGCCATCGCTGTGCTTGGCGGACTTGTGGCTCGCGGAGGCGAGCCGAGTTTTCCGCTGCTAGCGGTCATTCGCACCGGCGTCACATGCACAGCGGCCCTTCTGCTGGCCTTTGCTGGTTCGCGATGGAGACGTCTCGAACTGGTGTGGCTGGCATATGCGGCCTTCGTGCTCGGAAGCGTGAAGTTCATCGTAGAAGATTTACGAATCGGCAGCCCGGAATCGCTGGCTGCCTCACTGTTCATGTACGGCGCAGTTCTCCTATTGATCTCACGATTGGTGCGCGCGAAATCCGTCGCGCGCCGGTCATGATTCGGGCAGCCAGCACCACCTGGCATTCGAGCGTGGCGCAACCCGAATCGTACTGCGCACCGCGACGCCTCAATGGGCGACGGAATGCAGCGATCGGAAACTGAATGACCGGTTCGGACTAATTCATCAAAACTTACTGCAGAGGGAACTTCAGAGCCGATTGCTCAACTCCGTGTTCTTGCGAGCTACGCGGAGTTGGCAGGCGAAACTCCATGGCGGACTTGCCATTTAGAAGAGAATTGATGATCTACATCACCCAGGCCAGTGACGGGCATCACAGAGTGGACAAATACCCGCGATATATCGTCCCTTAGCGGGACGGCCTTGACGTGATTGACATCGACGACTGCTTTGGGCTCATCGGTAAGCCGTGGGAATTACCTCAAGCCTTCGGCCTGACCGCCGCACACATCGCAGACCGCTTATTGAAACTTTCTGTGGAAAAACGAGGCATCGAAAATTCAGTAAAGAGGCCAAACACCATGATGGAATTGGTTGAGTACGCCAGTTGTGCCGTCCCATGCTAGTCGCCGGTGCATATGGCTATCGATTAAACGCAGTCAATGCGCCTTTGCAAGTTTGCGACCTCACCCAATTCAATCCTCATCGCGGCGAAGTGGCCGTAGAAATAGCGGGCTGCGGCGTTTGTCACACGGATATCGGTTTTGCCTTTGATGGAGTTCCCACGCGTCATCCTCTTCCTTTGATTTTGGGCCACGAAATTTCCGGACGAGTTATCGCGACAGGTGATGACACTTCGAGTTGGCTTGGGCGTTCCGTGATCGTCCCGGCGGTAATTCCCTGCGGAGAATGCCCGGCCTGTTTGGCAGGGCGGGCAACAATTTGCCGTCGGCAATTCATGCCGGGCAACGATGGCGACGGAGGATTTGCCACGCACGTCGTGGTTCCCGCACGAGGATTGTGTGTTGTCCCTGAGATTTTGCCATCCGGACTGACGCTGGAAATGCTTTCCGTGGTGGCGGACGCGGTGACCACTCCCTTTGAAGCTATCCGCCGGTCCGAGTTGGGTCGAGAGGATGTGGCCGTGATTGTCGGCGCTGGCGGAATCGGTGGATTTGGAGTGCAGATCGCAGCAGCACTGGGTTCGGCGGTCGTCGCCATTGACGTGGATCAGGAGCGGCTCGAACAGGCTGCTCAGCACGGAGCGGGACTGACCTTGCATGCAAGCTCGACGGATTTGAAGAGCATGAAATCGGCCGTGCGTAAGTTCGCCGTGGAAAGCGGCCGAAAAGGCATTGGCCTGAAGATTTTTGAGATGAGCGGGACGCCGAGCGGGCAAGCAACAGCTTTTGGACTATTGGATCATGGCGCTTACCTCGCAGTCGTCGGCTTTACGCCAAAGCCTGTCGAAGTACGCCTCTCAAATCTGATGGCGTTCGATGCGACCGCGCGCGGCAACTGGGGCTGCCCGCCGGATCAATACCCCGCGGCGCTGGCGATGGTACTGGAAGGGAAAATCGCACTCGCGCCCTACGTGGAGCAGCATCCCTTGGCAGATGCTCCGGGAATTCTCGCAGCTGTGGCGCTTCACCAGCTTCGGCGCCGAGTGATTCTGATCCCCAATCATCGTGCGGCGAATCATGGTGCGGAGGTAACCTCGTGAAGAATCACAATCTCGTCGAAGCAGTCTCGCCGAAATCGATTCTGATTGAACGAAGGCCGGCGCGTGACCGTTCGGGCCAGGCGGTGAAAGGCCTGCACAATTTCTGGATCACGCTCAACAATCCCAAAGAACTCAACAGCTACACCACGGAAATGTTGAAGGAGCTGATTTTAGCGTTTCGCGAAGCGAGCAACGATCGGGCGGCGGTGGCGGTCGTGCTGACCGGGGCGGGCACGCGCGCCTTCTGCAGCGGCGGAAACACGCGCGAATACGCGGAGGATTATGCCGGCGCGCCGGGAGAGTACCGGCAGTACATGCGCTTGTTCAACGACATGGTGACGACGGTGTTGCACTGCGACAAGCCGGTCATTTGCCGGGTGAACGGGATTCGCGTGGGAGGCGGGCAGGAAGTTGGAATGGCGTGCGATTTTTCCATCGCGAGTGATCTGGCTTTGTTCAGCCAGGCGGGGCCGAAGCACGGCTCGGCGCCCGACGGCGGGAGCACGGATTTTCTTCCCATTTTTGTCGGCATGGAAAATGCCATGGCCAGCGGGACGCTTTGCGAACCCTGGAGCGCGCACCGGTTCTACCGTCTGGGCGGACTGACCCAGATTGTGCCGGCGTTGAAAATCGACGGCCGATGGGTTGCCAATCCTCTGGTCGTGACCGAGCAAATGATGGACGAATACGGCCGCATCGTCCTGGGTGATTGGAAGACGGGAAAGGCGCGCGACGATGGCAAAGCGCTTTTCGCTTCCGGGACCGTAGACCTCTCCTTGCTGGATGAAAGCGTTGAGCAGATGTGCACGAAGCTGCTGTACACGATGCCGGATTGTCTGATCAAGACCATCGAAAGCCTGCGCAAGCACAAACTCGAGCACTGGGACAGAAATCGCGAAGGCAATCGAGCGTGGCTATCGCTCAATATGATGACCGAAGCAAACGCGGGCTTTCGCGCATTCCATTACGGTTCGAAAGACGAACGCGAAGTAGATTTCGTTCGCCTCCGCAAGCGGCTCGCCGAAGGCGCGCGATGGGACGAAAAGCTCATTCAAGAAATTGCGCCCTGGGTTGCAAGGTCCGCAAAAGCCGCGAAATAGACGCAAGAAAGAAAGTCTGTTGGGGAGCAAGCGGTGAAGCCCGAATTGGCCAAACTGGTCAGCAAGGCGAAGGAGCTTTTCGAAGACCTTGACCTGAAGTATGTGCAGACCTGGAAGGCAGCCGTTCCTGGGCGAAAGGCCATTGGCTTCATGCCGATTTACGTCCCGCGAGAGATCATTCATGCGGCAGGAATGCTGCCGGTAGGAATTGTCGGTGGCGGCGATCGGCTGGAAATTATCCGTGGGGATGCTTTTTTTCAGAGTTACATCTGTCACATTCCCCGCAGCACAATCGAGCTGGCGCTCTCCCATCGCCTGGACGCATTGGAAGGGATGCTGTTCCCTTCGATTTGCGACGTCATTCGCAATCTGTCCGGGATGTGGACGATGTTGTTCCCCGACCGCTATGTGCGCTACGTCGATGTCCCTCAGAACTACGATCCGCGCGTGGGAGGTGTGTTTTGGCGGCGGGAAATCGAGTCCTTGCGCGAAGACCTAAGCCGCCTCACCGGGCAATCGATTACGGATGAAAACCTGCGACAAAGTATTTCGCTCTACAACGAAAACCGGAAGGCGATCCGGGATCTATACCAAGCGCGCGGCCAGAAACCGTGGTTCTATCCGATTTCCGAGATGTATCTCATCTTGCGGGCCGGCAACCTTTTGCCGGTTGAGGAGCACACAGCTCTGCTGCGCGCGTATTTGACCCATGCGCCGCGAGAAGAGGCACGGTTCGAACAGGATGAGAGCCGCGTAATTCTCGTGGGAATGTTTTGCGAGCAGCCGCCGCTGGGGTTGCTCGCTACCATTGAGCGCGCGGGCTGTTTGGTGGTGGATGACGATTTGCTGCTGGGCCTGCGCTGGCTCAAAGGCGACGTTGCTATTGACGGCGACCCCATGCAAAACCTCACGGAGGCGTTTTTGACGCAAAGCGTAGCCACGGCGTCTCGATACATGCCCGAAGGACACCGGGGACGATGGCTGGTGGAATCCGCCCGGCGGAATCGCGCGGACGGCGTGATTTTCTGCGCGCCGAGTTTCTGCGATCCGGCGCTGCTGGAACAGCCCATGCTGGTCGCCGCGCTGGACCGTGAATCCATCCCGCACACGCAATTCAAATATTCCGAGGATACCGGCCAATTCGCAGTCATTCGCGAGCAGGCCGGCACATTTTCCGATTCGATTCGCCTATGGAGTCAGGCATGACTGTCACCCCAGTGAAGGATTCTCACGCAACGGACATGGCGCAAAAAGAGCGCAGCATGCTGCTGCAGAAGCAGATGATCGCCAGTCACTATGATGAGTTGGCCGCGGCCCACGATTCCGGCCGAAAAGTGGTTTACACATTCGTTCCGGGAAATCTAACGGAGCTCATTCGCTCGTTCGATGTTCTTCCCGTGCTGCCTGAAATCAATGCGCTGCAGTCAGGAATGCGAAAGCTGTCCGGCGAATACATCGCGGAGGCGGAGAAACAAGGACACAGTGAAGATGTCTGCACCTACGTGAAGTGCGACATTGGGATGCTGAAGAAAGGAAACATCGGGCCAACGGGCAAAAAACTTCCGAAGCCTGATCTCTTGCTGCTCTCCTACACCGGTTGCTTCACTTTCATGAAGTGGTTTGAGCTGTTGCGCCAGGAATATGACTGCCCGGTGGCGATGCTTCACGTGCCGTATCAATCCGACGGCCACATCCACCAACATCACATCGATTACATCGTGCAACAACTCCGGACGGAGGTCATTCCCAAATTTGAGCAGGTCACCGGTTTGCGCTATGACGAAGATCGGTTGCGCGAGAAGATGAAGCTTTCGGCGCAAGCCGAGGACGACTTCGTCTGGGTGCTGGAGAGTGCGAAGAACAAACCCTCTCCGATCGACGCCTACTTCGGCGGCGTGTATTACATCGGCCCGATGTTCACGGCGTTTCGAGGAACTCCGCAGGGAATCGAGTACTACCGCATGTTGCGGCAGGAAATCGAAGACCGAGTCGCACGGCATCTGGGGCCGATTACGCCGGACGGCCCGATGGAAAAAGAGCGCTTCCGTTTGGTCATGGAAGGCCCGCCGAATTGGACCAGTTTTCGGGAGTTCTGGAAGATGTTTTATGAGGAGGGCGCGGTCGTGGTCGCCAGCAGCTACACAAAAGTCGGCGGGATCTATGACCGCGGCTTCCGCCATGACCCGGCTCGTCCACTGAAAAGCCTGGCCGAGTACTGCCTGGGCTGCTACACGAATTTGGGCCTTCCGACGCGCGTCGATTTGCTGGAGCGCTACATCCGCGAGTACAGCGCCGACGGCTTCATGATCAATAGCGTGAAGAGTTGTAATTCATTTAGCGTTGGCCAGCTTCTGATGCTGCGGCAACTCGAAGAACGCACAGCAGTGCCGGGAGGCTTTATCGAGAGTGATCTGGTCGACCCACGATACTTTTCCGCGGCCAATATCAAGAACCGGATCGAAAGCTACTTGCAGATGATCGAGCAAAAACGGACCGCGCGAGTGTGTGCATGAGCACGATGCGAATCTTTGTGGGGATCGATCTCGGCTCAACGACCACGAAGGCGGTAGTCCTGGACGAGCGCGGCATCATCGGCCGGGGCATTACCAACAGCCGGAGCAATTATGACGTGGCCTGCGCGATTGCCCGCGAGGAGTCGCTTGTCCGCGCGCGATTCACTTTGATGCGGCAAAGTTTCAACAAGGATTTGGCCCCGGCCAGCGCCGAAAAGATTTTCCTCGCTGCTCTAGAGCGAAGTTTCCGGCTCGAGCAGCACCTGAGCCAACTGGAACGCCTGCGGGAAGTGTTGCATGCAATTGCCGAAGGCCCCAGATATCGCCAGAGCAAACGAGAGCTGGACGCCGTGCTGGAACGCATTCTTGCTGAAATGGTTGGCCGCGCGTTCCAACACTTCGGCGAGCTGGCGCTCCGCAAGAGCGATTTTTTTCGCGATCTTGCCGCGGCCGACTATATGGCGCTGGCCGAAAAATACGGCGATCCGAAAGGAATCAAATTTGACGTGCTCTGCGGATTGTTTGACGCGGCGATTTTAATCGTTGAAAACGAGTCGACCGGCAATGCCTTTGAGCGGCATATCGGAGCGGCATTGGACCGCACGATGCTCAGGGCCCCGGAACAAATACGGCATGAGCTTGGCAGACTTCGCGCCGCCGTTGAATCGGCCCGCTCCATTCGACTAGAGGAGACCGGAACTGTCGGGACCGGCTATGGCCGCCAGCGGCTCCCTTTCCCGAAGGAACAAATCCGCAGCGAGATTCTTTGCCATGGTCTCGGGGCCCACGACATGTTTCCGCAGACGCGAACCGTTCTGGATATCGGCGGACAAGACACCAAGGCCATTCAGGTGGATACGGAAGGAATCGTCACCAGCTTTCAGATGAATGACAGGTGTGCCGCCGGCTGCGGGCGCTATCTCGGATATATCGCCGACGAGATGAATTTGGGTCTGCATGAGTTGGGCCCGCTTGCGCAGCAGAGCACTTGCCGGGTGAAAATCAACAGTACTTGCACGGTATTTGCGGGAGCGGAGTTGCGCGAACGGCTCTCACTGGGGCAGGCGCGAGAAGACATTCTGGCTGGCCTGCACCGGGCAATGATTTTGCGGGCGATGTCGCTGCTTGCGCGTTCCGGTGGCATTCAGGATCAGTTCAGTTTCACCGGAGGAGTGGCGCGGAACCCTGCAGCGGTCGAAGCACTTCGGGAACTGGTGAAGGAAAACTATGGGGATCGGACGCTGAACATCTCCGCCGATTCGATTTACACCGGGGCGCTGGGCGCGGCACTTTTTGCGCGCCGAGCTGCGCAGCAGGTAAATTGATGGCAACCACGCCAACAGCGAAACCTCGCATTGAGCAGAGCCTCGTTACATCCGGTGTGGATGTGGGGTCAAGCTCGGTGAAGTGCGCCGTCGTTGAGATGAATTCTGACGGTGCAGTGCGGATCCTTGGAGTGCGCGCAGATCGCATCCGCAGGCGCGACCTGCGTACCGTCATTCACGAAGGTTATGAGGCCATGCTGGAAGAGGCCAGCGTCGACAAAAAAGACGTGGCCTATGTAGCGAGCACCGGAGAAGGCGAGCTCGTGGATTTCCGGCGTGGCCATTTCTACGGCATGACGACACATGCCCGTGGGGCACAGTTCCTTTTGCCGGAAACACGCGCGGTGATTGATATCGGTGCACTGCACGCGCGAGCCATCGTTATTGACGAGCACAGCCGCGTGCTGGAATACCGCATGACCAGTCAATGCGCATCGGGCTCAGGACAATTCCTGGAAAATGTGGCGCGGTACCTGGGGATTGCGCTGGAGGAAGTCGGCCCGCTTTCCTGCAGCGCCGGCAATCCGCAGCTGGTGAGCAGCATTTGCGCGGTTCTCGCGGAGACCGATGTCATTAACATGGTGAGCCGCGGCATTTCCACGGCGGACATCCTGAAGGGAATTCATCTTTCCATGGCCGGGAGATACGTCAAATTGTTGCGTGCCATCGGCGCGCTGGGTCACGTCACCATCACAGGGGGGCTGGCGGCAGACTCCGGGCTGGCGCAGGCACTGCAAGAAAAAATTGCGGAGGATGGCCTAGATTTGAAAGTTCACACGCATCCGCAGTCGATTTACGCTGGCGCGCTCGGCGCTGCCCTCTGGGGCGGCTATCGCCACAAGGTGCTCGCCCACCGCAGGGAAGACCGCATATGACCGGAAAGTGCGAACTCGCCGGACAAATCGCTTTGGTGAGCGGGGGATCGGGTGCGATTGGGCGCGCGATTATCGAGGGGCTTGCCCGAGCCGGCGCTCTCGCGGTTTCTTTGGACCTGGTCGACCCTGGAGGCATCGTTCCGTGGGTCCGTTGCGACATCCGTGATGATGAGTCTGTCGCCGCTGCCGTCGAGTCAGTGTTCAAAAAACATCGAAGGCTCGACATTGTTGTGCATGCGGCAGGCGTTTCAAAGGACGCTGTGATCTGGAAGATGCCTGTCGAAGGGTGGGATTTTATCCAAGCCGTGAATCTCCGTGGTGCATTTCTTCTTTTGCGGCATGCAATTCCGAAGTTGCGGCCCGGGCCGGGCGGCCGCATCGTTCTGGTCGGCTCCATCAACGGCTCCCGCGGCAAGTTTGGTACAGCGGCGTATTCGGCGAGCAAAGCTGGCCTCGTGGGTCTCGCAAAAAGCGTGGCCCGAGAAGTGGCTCGATTTGGAATCCTGATCAACGTCGTGGAGCCTGGGTGGGTGCGCACGCCAATGACAGAAGCCGTCCCGCTGGATGTAAGAAAGGCAGCGCTAGCAGAAAGTTTGACCGGGAAATTCTTGGAGCCCTCCGACATTGCAAATTCCATTGTGTTTCTCTGCGGGCCTGGCGGAAGTCAAATCACTGGGCAGATATTGAGGGTGGACGGCGGGCAATACCTCGGCGGTATGTAGGAAGACAAGAATGGAGACACGAGATGTCTGACGCGCGAACTGAAATTACAGCGACCTCTGAAATGGACTCAATCCTTGTGCGATCGATGACGGAAGCAGACGCACCGTCGGTGGTGATCATTGATGCGGCGGCTACCGGTCGTCGGCGCCCGCGATACTTTGAACTCATGCTGCAGCGAGCGGTGAAACAAGCAGGTATGCAGATATCGCTTGCTGCCGAAGTGGATCGACGCGTCGTAGGCTTCTTGATCGGGTCGCTCTATTACGGCGAGTATGGAGTGATGGAGCCCTCGGCATCCATTGAAGCGATTGGCGTGCACCCAGACTTCCGTGGACGCAAGGTCGGAAAGGCGCTCATGCGGCAATTGCGATTGAATCTGGGGGCGCTACGAATTATGACTTTGAGGACAGAAGTGGATTGGGACAACTTCGAACTGTTAGGTTTTTTCCAAAGGGAAGGGTTTGTTCCCGCCAAGCGCATTTGTTTGGATTGCTCCGTGGATCCAACGGCGCCGCTCGCATAACTTTTCAGTCGACAGAACTCGCAACAACCATCCCGACAGCTCAATGCGCCCAAGTTCGCGGGCGATCCGGCGATTACGAGAGCCGACGGCTGGTTGCCGGTCGGTAGGGTAGTGGCGCGCTTTTCTGCTTTGCCAATACAAACATCCAGTAAAGTCGTAACCGGTCTTGACTCTGGAAATATCGCTTGAATTTGGACGAAGGTCTTAGATACTAATTTTCGCAAATGTTTTCGAGGACCAGGAAGGCACAGGCGATGAAGAAACTTGCATGGCGGGCGTGGTTGGCGTTGCTGCTTGCGGCGGTGATTTCGACCGCTGTTGTTAACAGAATCGGTGCGCAAGGCGACGCGCGGGAATTCAGTATCCGCCAGCCCCATAGCTCATCGCCGGCGTTTCCATCCGGACATTTTGAAATAACCGAAGCAACGATCTCGCAGGCTCACGCCGCGATGCGGGCTGGCAAATTAACCTGCCACCAGCTTGTGGAAGAATATTTGCGACGGATAACCGCTTATGACCAGCCGACGCGATTGAATGCTCTAGTGCTTGTGAATCCGAATGCCTTGGCGGAAGCGGACAAGCTTGACCAGGAGTTCAAGCGGACGCGGAAGCTGCGGCCTTTGCACGGGATTCCGGTCATTGTGAAAGATAACTACGACACCTACGATTTGCAGACGACCGGTGGGTCGCTGGCAATGAAAGGGAATGTCCCGCCAAGCGATGCGTTCATGGTGAAGAAATTGCGTGAAGCGGGCGCGATTGTGCTGGCGAAATCGAATATGGCGGAGTGGGCGTTTAGTCCTTATGTGACCGTGAGCTCGATTGCGGGAATCACGCGAAACCCATATGACCTCGAGCGCGTGCCTGCGGGCTCAAGTGGAGGAACAGCGGCGGCGGTAGCGGCCAATCTGGGAATGGTGGGGTTAGGGACGGACACGGGCAACTCGATTCGCGGGCCGTCCTCACACAATGATTTGGTAGGAATCCGGCCGACGATCGGTTTGACGAGCCGCGATGGAATTATCCCGCTTTTTCTAAGTGCTGATGTGGGCGGCCCGATTGCACGGACGGTGGAGGATGCGGCAACGGTGTTAAGCGTAGTTGCAGGATACGACCCGGAAGATCCGATCACGAAAATGTCCGAAGGCAAAGTGCAAACAAGCTACACCCAGTTCTTGGACAAAAACGGCTTGCGGGGCGCGCGGATTGGAGTCTTCCGTCCTTATATTGACGCGGTTTCGACAGATCCACAGGTAAAGGCGCTGACGGAAAAAGCGATCGACGATCTGAAAGCGCAGGGTGCGGAAATTGTAGATCCATTTGTAATTCCGAATTTTGAAGCCCTGACGCGAAACCTGGGTTGCGGGGATTTTCAAGCGGATCTGAACGCCTATCTTGCAAAGCACGGACAGAACGCACCGTACAAAACTCTGGCGGAAATCATTGATTCGGGATTATACCTGCCCTACATTGACGGGCGACTCAAGGGTGCGATTGCACCGAGACCGGCGGGCACGGGGGATGCAAATGCGACATGTCCGGACACGTATCATAACGAAAGGAAAATTGCGTTTCGTGAGGCGATCTTGAGCGCGATGGAGCGCGACAAAGTGGAAGCAATTGTCTATCCGACTTGGAGCAATCCGCCACGAAAAGTCGGCGATATGAAGAGCCCGGCGGGTGACAACAGCCAGGTACTCTCGCCTCAGACGGGATTTCCGGCCATTACCGTACCGATGGGATTTACTTACGATTCGCTTCCAGCGGGGCTGACCTTTCTTGGAAAACTCTTCGACGAGCCGACGCTAATCAAATACGCGTATGCCTACGAGCAGGCGACGAAGCACCGGCATCCGCCGGAGAAATTTCTGCCGCTCAGTTGATTGGCAGGCCGAATCCTGGCCCGGGGTCCCGGAACCCTTGAGATTGTTCTTGTTCGGCGAAGGCCTCGTGTTGATTGATGCCGGCTTGGTGACGATGATGCCCGGGCCGTTGAAACGAGCTAGTAACTTCCGCCGCTGATGGCAAACCACAGTGTATCTGCAGTAGACTTGGCCCGATTCGATCGCTCTTTTTCTTCTATCTGTCAGATTTTCGCAAAATGGACGACGACCGCAACATACTCTTCGCGGTTCTTGCGCTTCAGGCCGACTTGCTCGACCAGCGCAAGTTCGCCGAAGCCTGCACTATTTGGTCAACCCAAAAACAAAAGCACATGGCTGATCTTCTGGTTGAACGTGGCTGGTTGACCGCCGACGGCCGCGCCGAAGTGCAGAAACTTATGGAGCGCAAGTTAGCCAAACACAATGGAGACGCGAAGGCTGCATTCGTCGGCATCACGACGGATGAGATCCGCCAGACGCTCGATCAGATTGGCGATCCGAACATCCGGCGGACTTTTTCCGGCACGACGCTGATGCCCGAAGGCCACGTGCTAATTTCCAGTATCGACCATGCCCCCGATGCTAAAGACAAATACACCCTGAACCGTCTGCACGCCACGGGCGGAATAGGCCGGGTATGGCTGGCGCGCGATGCAAGTCTTGGCCGCGAAGTGGCATTGAAAGAGCTGCGGCCCGAGCGGGCAGGCCAGCCCGTTGTGTGGGCGCGCTTCCTCAAAGAAGCGAAGATCACTGGGCAGTTGGAGCATCCCGGCATTGTCCCCGTTTACGAAGTCGGACGCCGGGAGGACGACAAGTCTCCGTTTTACACGATGCGTTTTGTCCGGGGCCGAACTCTTGATGATGTCGCACGCACGGCCCATGAACGGCAAGCGCGAGGTGAAGCTGGGCCGCTGGAGTTGCGCGAGCTTCTTACCGCATTCGTAGGTGTGTGCAACGCCGTCGCGTACGCGCACAGTCGCGGAGTCATCCACCGCGACCTGAAACCGCAGAACATAGTCCTCGGCGACTATGGCGAAGTGATCGTATTGGATTGGGGCTTGGCCAAAGTAATGGACGATGCCGGAGGTGATTCAGCAGCCGCGGCAGTGGAGTTGGACGAGAACTTAAGCGCCGACAGCCACACCATTGCCGGTCAGGTGATGGGAACACCGGCGTTCATGGCGCCGGAACAAGCTGCAGGAAGATTGGATCTGCTCGACGCGCGAACGGACGTTTACGGACTGGGGGCTGTTTTGTATGCGGTGCTCTCCGTGCATCCCCCATTCGAAGGGCCGGACGTGCCGACTGTTTTGCGGCGGGTAGTCGAAGACCCGCCGAAGCCGCTTCATGACATTGTCCCGGGAATACCTTTGGCGCTAGAGGCGGTTTGCCTAAAGGCGCTCGCGAAGCGGCCGGAGGATCGGTACGCATCTGCGAAAGATCTCGTCGCAGAGATCAATCATTTTCTGGCTGATGAGCCGGTGACGGCTTATCGCGAGCCGCTGGCAGCCCGCGCGGGCCGCTGGGCGCGGCAGCATCGAACCTTTGTTGCGGCCGCTGCGGTGGCTCTGCTTGCTGTTCTCGGAGGACTGGCCGCTGTGTTGGGCGTTCAGTCCCGCGCCAACAAGAATTTGGCAGTGAAGAATGCGGAGCTCGCAGCGTCGAACGAACGCGAACGACAACGATTCGATTTGGCAATGGATGCCGTCGGAGCTTTCCATACCGGGGCGAGCGAAGATGTCCTCCTAAAGCAACAGGAATTCGAGCCACTGAGAAAGAAATTGCTCGCGAATGCTGCGGATTTCTATCGCAAGCTCCAGGCGCAACTTGGAAGCAGTGCGGACCCTCACACGCGGTCGGCTCTCGCTCGTTCCTACTCGGCGCTTGGCGACATGGATCAAGATGTCGGGGCGACGGATCAAGCACTGCGTGATTATGAACAAGGCCGCGCGTTGTACGAGAAACTCGCTGCTGATGGACAGGGCGATACAGCACCGCAAAAGGAATTGGTCAAGTTGTTGATCAATGAGTCTGCCGTTTATCAATCTCGGAAGGAAATGGATTCAGCGAAAAAGGCGGCAAGCCAGGCTGTGACTATGGGTGAGCAGTTGGTTGCGTCAGCACCTGGTGATCCGGAAGACTTGGGGCTATTGGCGCGATCCTTGAACACACTTGCTTCCGCGAATCCGAATTCGCCAGATGAGAAGGAACGGTTGGTTCGGCGGGCAGCAGGACTTATGGAGCGCGTAGTAGCGGACCATCCCGATGTCCCCGAATACCGGCGCTACCTCGGCTCGGTCCTCGGGGGTCTCGCAAACGTAGCATATGGCAAGGGCCAATCCGAGCAGAGCGTCAAACTGAACGCCCAAGCAGCAGAAATCTTGGAGAAGCTCCGCATTACCAACCCTTCGGACCTAAAGGTCCGAAGGAGCTTAGCTATTTCGTACGGCAACAAAGGTCTCGCCGATGGCCAGTGGGGAAAGTTTGAAGATGCGTTGGCAGACTTCCGCCGGTCTTCTCAAGTACTTGAAGAAATGACGAACGAGCAGCCCGCCGTCATCGAATATCAGCAAATGCTCAGCGGACAATATCAGAATACCGCGTGGGCACTGTGGCAGCTTGGCCGGCATGACGAGTCCATACAGATGACTCAAAAGCAGAATGCTCTACTTGCCACCCTCGCTTCCCGCCACCCGGACCGTCCTGACCTGAGATCCATGCAGGCTCTAGCGCTTATGAACACTGGAATTACTTTGTTGCCCGAGGGCCGGGTGGACGAGGCGCTGCGCTATTACAAGCAAAGTGAGGCGCTGTTCGAGGCCCTCGTAAAAGCTCACCCAGCTGAGCCTGATTACCGAAAGCTTTTGGCCAATATCTACGGAGCGATCGGATACCTGCATGTCACAACAGGACGACCCGGCGATGCGATCGTGGATCGTGAACATGCGCGGGATGTGCTCGACGCTCTTGTGAAGGATCAGCCAACCAATCTAACGTACCGCGCTTCGCAGGCAAGTAGCTGGATGGCATTGGGAAGCGATCTTGCTGAAGCCGGAAGATATGTGGACGCGATTGCGGTCCTCAATCGGGCACTGCAATTGGCCGAAAAACTTGCTGCAGATCAGCCCAACGATCCATCGCAGCGGGGTCTGATTGCGAGCATTCTTTACCATATTAGCGTGGTACTTCGTGATTCAGGAGACGAGACGGGGTCCTTGGTAGCCATCCAGCGAGCGTTGTCCATTGACGAAAAGCTCGCTTCCGACTTTCCTAAGGTGGTTAGTTACAGAGGAGGTGTAGCTGACACTCTCAATATAATGGGCCTTTCGTACCAACGGGCGGGGCGATTTAGCGAGGCAAGAACGGCGCTCGAGCGATCTCGGGAGAGATGGGAACAAGTGGCGGCGGAAGTTCCCAAGCAGCTCGACGTTCGGGACAACCTTGGGCGGGCCTTAGCGAACCTTGGCTACCTCGAGGGGCTGGCTGGCAATCAGGCGGTCGCACTCCAACTCCATCAAAGAGCTGTGGCAATCCGAGAAAAGGTTCTTGCCGAGGAGCCAAGAAATACGGATTACCAACGCGGATTGGCTTACAGCCTCACCTACCTTGGTCAGACGTATCGTCGGTTGGGGCAGCGCGAGCCAGCTGGTGCGGCGCTTGAACGGTCGTTGAAACTCGTTGACCCGCTCGTCAAACTTGGAATTGAAGTTTCGCTCGTGCAGGAGTTGCAGCTTGAGACGCGGCTGGAGCTGGGAATGTTGCGAATCGCGGAGAAGCGGCAGGAAGTCGCGGCCGATTGCTTCGCTCAGGCGATCAAAGCATCTGCGAATCGCACTGATCCTAGCGTAGATGAATTGGTTTTCTTGGTTGGGATCCACGCCCAGCTTAGCCGCCTTCCGGAATCGGTTGTAATGTCTGCGTTGGCAAAAGGGCCGGATGCCGGGTTCGGATCCAAGGCGCAGGCTGACAAGGCGATGGTTCTCCTGAACCGCGCAGTCGAAAAAAGCTTTGGAGACGTGGCTCTGCTCACGCGGTCCGATGCCTACGATCCGTTGAGAGACCGCGACGACTTCCGCGCGCTCTTGAAAAAGCTACAGGACAAATCGAACGAGCATTGAAGTGACTCTTCCTGTCTGAATCGCGCCCCACCATGGCAGCCCGTCTAAAAGTAGACCATAGAAGAGCAGTCGAATACAATTGTAGAGTAATAATATTTATCAGTAATGTATTGGAGGCGGGGGGAGTCGAACCCCGTCACGTACCGAATTAACACGCCTTGCAGAATTTGCGTCCTCGCTCGGAACGCGTGATAGAGCGCCTATCGCCCCAATTTCGAGGCCATGCACGCGGTATGTAGTTTCGATTCAGCTTGTGGAACCTGCCCTAAAACCCGATCTCGATTTAGCTCCCAAGTGGTTGATTAGACGAGCGCTAAACTTGCAGACCTCCCTGCGACTGTTTATGGGCAAATCGACAACACCTTGCCACCCTCTTCGATGATTCCAATTTGATTGCATTTGCATCATTTTGCAGATTGCTTGAGGCACGCCAAGACGTCCGAAAATTTGGTCCGTTGGCCGCTGCTTCGCATGGTTCAGCAAACAAAGACCAGCCCAGTGAGTATTTATTTTGAATGCTAGCTTATTTCGCCGACAGGTCAGGCGACCGATCTGAGCGAAATCCTGTTCTTCGCCTTGGCTTTGGTCGACAGGGGAGCTATGAGGCGGAGGTCCAATTGGTTCGTTCGATTATCGTAGGTGGTTCGTAGGTGTAGCCTGATGCCAGACGTTTTTCTTCTCGACGCGCGGACCACAATAATATTGGACCGAACAATGCCGTTGCGAGGCGAGCTGTTACGGGGAATTCCGCTTCGATTTCGCGCCGCAAGCCGCGGATTCGTTCGCTGACACTCTGATTAACCTTTCGGAATTCACGCTCCATCACCCAGAGCGCCGCACTGTAGGCGCCCCTGAGCTTATTCACTTCGCGAGCGAACCGCTCACGAACGCGGGGATCCGGATAGTCCCGGTAGCGCTTCCAGCCCTGAAAAATGGTCTGGCACATGCGATAAAGGCTGGGCCCATTGCACTCGAAATCACGCAAGAAAGCCCAATCCAGAAATTTCTTTGAATCATCGCGAGAGATGAACTCGTGCCGAAAGTTGAATTTGAATTGACCATGAGTATCGGCGAGGTTCACGTCATCGAGGAGACGGCCTTGTTCGGCCATATTTTTATGGAGTGGCGTACCGGGCACGGGAGTGTAAAGCATGAATTGATGGAAGTCGGTTTTGCAATCGATCGCGAACTGGATCTGTTCAGAAATGTTTCCGGGAGTGTGGTGTTCCAGTCCTACGATTGTTGACCCCTGCACGCGTATGCCGTTTTCGCGCAGCTCCCGTGTAAGTTGCAGGGAGTCGGTATCCCTCAGCTTGCCATAGCTGGCCGAAGGAGATTCGAGACCCATCCACAGCCATGAAACGCCGAGTTCCACCAGCTCTTTCATCGTATATTTCTTGATCGCGTTCGCCGAAGAAAAAACAGAAAGTTCCCAACTCTTACCTGCCTGCTTCATGCGATCCAGCAAGCGCATAGCACGCTTCCGATAGAGCAGGAAATTCTCATCCATCACAAAGAAGGATCGCACTTTGAGCGCGGATTCAATCCGACACATGGTTTCAAATAGCTCGTCGCCACTTTCATAAAAA
>Ga0335078_10001784_pt1 | contig 32505 bp, 19 predicted proteins | sample Lox_Sample_32_FD_206711 | JGI IMG/M metagenome (GOLD analysis project Ga0335078, IMG submission 206711) | Soil microbial communities from Loxahatchee National Wildlife Refuge, Florida, United States - Lox_Sample_3.2 | ecosystem: Environmental > Terrestrial > Soil > Wetlands | place: USA... | reverse complement strand
TCAGTGCACCCCGCGAGAGTTGCTACGCGGACCGCCTCTTTGTAAGCGTGCACCAGTGTACGCAGTCCCTGCTTCTTTGCTTCATCACAGGCCGCGTTCAATTGCTCCTGCGAAAGGGTCATTCCCCCGCCCTGGCGGATGGACTCGGACGCGAAGATCTTAATCAGGTCCGCGCCGGCTTGCTTTTGCTCCCTCACGTAAGTGCGGATTTCATCGGGGGTGCCCGTCGCTTCCCCTCGCCCTTCGAGCGGTTCGGCGGCCGTCAGGATACGCGGGCCGGGGAGTATTCCTTTCGCGATGGCATCACGAAGCGGGATATCGTTCGGCGAGCCCACACTTTGCACCGTCGTGAAGCCTGCCATCAACGTCACCCATGCATTGGACGCCGCTTCATAAGCATCTTCTTGTGTTGTGCCGTCCGTGCCGGCATTTTTTCCGTCCTTGCTGAAGATCCATGTAATGTGTACATGGGCATCAATCCAGCCCGGCAGCACTGTCAGGCCGCGCAGGTCGTAGTCCACCGGCCCATCGACTTTAGAATCGATCGTAACAATCTTTGAACCCTCGATCAGAATGCGAACGTCGTGCGATACATGGCCCTTGCCATCCAGCAGCATGCTGGCGGCGATTGCGATGGGTTGGCTCGACGCCGACATCTGTGCAGAACTTCGAGGTGCCAGCGCGGAGACGCCAACAATGATGAGCATGCATGAGGCGACTTTTGCAGGTCGCATGGTTGCTTCCTTTCCTCAACCTACGTTCAATTCTTACCGATTGCAGTCCAAAGCATTAAGCGACGGGTACGCCACTCCAGTCAAGGGTTCAAGATCGCCCGCGGCGTTCGGCGACACAAGCCCTACCTGTTCAAAATCGGGATAATCGGGATGATCGGGACAAGAGCTTGGCGTCCAATGTATCCCGATATTCCCGATAATCCCGATTTCTACGGCCACACTGATGGCTTCTGAAGAGTCCCAAAGGGGGTAACCCAAGGGGCGGGGTGCCGGAGTTCCACGACTCTCTCCTCGTGAGGACGAGAGCTAAGTGATCGCGGTAAACATCAAGTAGTGGTTCAAGAGACTATTGCGGATGGGTTACTTGGACAACTCTGCGGCCAGCGCTTTCCACAGTGACTAGGCTTGCATGCATTCATCAATCATCCGTAGGAAAATCTGTTCGACTTCTGGTCTCAGGCGCAGTTTCCGAATGCTTTCGAGCGCCATTTCCGCGATCGCGTTTGGCCTTCTCGACTTCCCCTTCGGCCATCCTAGTTTGACCCTTCGCTGATGCGATAACCAACTGTAGTAATCGCGCCCATATAGATCGCGAGTGTTGGTCCCGCCTTTAGCACCAACAAGTTGAATCTAAGAGCAGCAACCCGCACGCCTCCCAGGAGAAATGCGGAATCCTTATCCAATAAGGGTTTGCGCCTCCCGTCTGGCGAAATCTTCGCCATCTTGACTCGTTGGCACTACATCACCTCGACGGCATAACGCGCGGGAGCACGATTCGCGACAGCGCTTCGACGAGGGCCTCGGTTGCGCCGCCTCCGATCGTCAGGGCCCTCGCGTCTGCATACAGCCGCCCGATCCGCTCCTCGGCGAGGAAGCCTCGCGCGCCGTGCGCCTGCGACGCGCGCTCCAAAACCTCTCGGCACGCCTCGGTGGCTGCGATCTTCGCCATCAGCACAACGGCGTGATCGGGCCTTCCGCCTTCGAGGCTGGCGGCCGCATCTTTAACGATTCGCTCCACGCCCTCGATGAGGAGGTAATCCTGGGTGAGACGATGACGCCAGGGCGAAAGTTCAAGGAGCGCACGCTTACCGGCGGTGCGCGAGGCGAGAAAGCGCACCGCACTCTCCCACCCCTCTCGCATCGCGCCCATCGCGATGATGGCCAGCGCGACGCGTTCGTAAGCGTTCGCGACGAGTCCTTGCGGGATGGCCAAGCCAGGACGACCTAGGACGTTCTCGTGTGGGACCAAGCAATCGTCGAACAGGATCTCGCAGTTCGGAGTGGCGTGGAGGCCGGTCTTTTCGAGTTGACGCACGACGGAAAAGCCGGGCGTCGTCGCTTCCACGAGGAGCATCGTTATGCGAGGCAGCTGACCCTCGACTTGATCCGACGCGCGGCAGGCGACGCAAAACGCATCCGCCAGCGAGGCGTTGCCAATCATCCATTTTCGTCCGGACACGCGATAGCCGCCGTCAACCATCGTAGCGGTGGTTCGCAGGTTCGCCAGATCGGAGCCCCCTTGGGGCTCGGTCATGGCGATGGCGAGGATGCAGGTGCCAGCGATCGCGGGAGCAAGGAAGCGCCGCTGCAGCGCCTCACCTCCGTAAAGCGCCAAGTGCGGCGTCGAAAACTCCGATTGCAGGGCGAGGCTGAGCAAGCAGCCCATCGATCCGGATCGACCGAATTCGTCGAGCATGACGTGTGTGAAGGCGTAGGGGCGGTTCAAACCTCCCCAACGGGCGGAATACTTCAGCCCGAAAAGACCCGCTCGCCCCGCAGCCGCGTGAAGTGCTTTCGGAACGCTGCGCTCGCGTGTCCACTGATCCGCGTGGGGGGCGATTTCCCGGTCGATGAACGCGCCGATGTAGGCGCGGAAGTCTTCGATATTGTTGGGAGGATTCAGGGATGTATTATAGAGCTTACCGTCGAATAATACTGGCCGGGACAGCAAACCGGTAGTGTCCTAATTTGAAAAATCCCCAAACCTTAATGCCTAATTCTTTAGCGAACCGCGCTTGCGTCCATCCCGGAGGCGAGGGTATCAACAGATGAAAACACCCGCCTTTTCGGCGGCATGGTGATCTGTTAAGCAGGGGACATTTCTATTGTGGAGAGGACGGGGACATTTCTATTGTGGTATGACACACGGACAGCGAGACCCCTTGACTATTCAATCGAAATGAGAGAGCCTTTTCCCGCGTGAAGGGCTGGGCCGGTATGGGGCAAACCAGCACCAATATTTCGATGCTGCTTGACCTGGCTGAGCGGGGAGACAAAGTTTCGGCGGGCAAGCTATTTGATCTCCTCTATGCAGAGCTTCATCGCCTGGCCAAGTGTCAACTGGCGCACCAGGGCGTAGTTAGCCTTAGCGCAACCACCCTGATTCACGAGGCTTACCTGAGTATGGCCGAGAATGAGGGGCAATCATTTCCGGATCAGGGTCGCTTCATGGCGTATGCCGCGCGGGTCATGCGCGGGCTGATTATTGATCACGTCCGCAACCGTCTGGCCGTCAAACGCGGCGGACGCTTCGAAATCACGGCTCTGACGACCAATATTGGACAAAAGGTTCCTGACGATAAGGAATTGGTCTGCTTGAGCCAGGCTCTGGACGACCTGGCGGCTGTGGACAGTTCGTTGTCGCAGATTGTTGACCTGAAGTTTTTCTGCGGATTCTCGTTCAGTGAGATCGCCAACATGGGCGGTGTCTCCGAGCGTACCGTGCAACGCAAGTGGGAGAAGGCACGCATCTATCTGCATCACAGCCTGCGGGCAGACTTGCCCTTGTGAGATATAGATGTTCACACTTCGTTCTGACCAATGGCACCAGGTAAGCCCGTATCTTGACGAGGCTCTGGAGATGGCTCCCGAGCAGCGCGCGGGATGGCTATCTTCCCTTCGAGAAAAAGATGCCGGTCTGGCCTCGATAGTGCACGCATTGTTGGACGAGCAGCAGCGATTACAACACGAAGGCTTTCTCGAAGAATCTCCTTTGCCTGTTCCCGTAGGACTTGCTGGCCAGAGCGTTGGCGCTTACACACTCGTTTCGCAGATTGGCCAGGGCGGAATGGGGAGCGTGTGGCTGGCCCGCCGCAGCGACGGCCGATTCGAGCGCCAAGCCGCGGTCAAATTCGTCAACATCGCGCTGATCGGCTATGGGGCGGAAGAACGGTTCAAACGCGAGGGAAGCATCCTTGGCAGATTGACTCATCCTCATATTGCCCAACTTCTCGACGCGGGCGTCTCCTCTACTGGCCAGCCATATCTGATCCTCGAATACGTTGACGGCACAGCCATCGATGTTTATTGCGACGAACACAAGCTTGATGTGCGCGCGCGCGTTCGCCTTTTTCTGGATGTGCTGGCCGCGGTGGCCCATGCCCATGCCAATCTCATCGTGCACCGTGACATCAAGCCTTCAAACGTACTGGTCACCACCAGCGGTGAAGTCAAGCTGCTGGACTTCGGTATTGCCAAACTCCTTGAAGGCGAGGGCTTGGCGGGGACCGCCACTTTGCTCACCCGTGAGAGTGGGTCGGGCCTGACGCCGCAGCATGCTGCACCGGAGCAACTGTCCGGCCAGCCGGTCACAACCGCCACCGATGTTTATGCGCTGGGCGTGCTCTTGTACCTGTCGCTGGCAGGGCAGCACCCGACAGGGACGGGAGTGCAATCTCCCGCCGATCTGGTTAAGGCCATTGTCGAGACGGAACCGCCGCGCGCGTCAGACGTCATTACATCAGAAGATGGGATAACGGTCGCGGAAAAGCGTGGCACTACGCCGGAGAAGCTTCGCCGCCAATTGCGCGGCGACCTGGACACGATTGTTGGCAAAGCCCTGAAGAAGAGCCCGCAGGAGCGGTACCCCTCGGTGACTACGTTTGCCGACGATCTTCAGCGTTACTTGAAGCAGGAACCGATCAGCGCCAGCCGCGATACCCTCGCCTATCGAACAGTCAAGTTTGTGCGCCGCAACCGCGCGCCGGTCTTGCTGAGCAGCAGCGCCATTGTCCTGATCATCGCCAGCCTCTCGACCGGACTGTATATCGCAAATCGCGAGCGAAAAGTGGCTGAGCGCCGATTTGTCCAAGTGCGCCAACTGGCCAACAAGTTTATCGAACTCGACAACAAGATCAGAGGTTTTGCTGGTTCGACGAAGGTCAGAATGGAAATGGTCTCCGATTCGTTGCAGTACTTGACCTCGTTGAGCCGTGAAACTCACCTCGATACAGATCTTGCGCTTGAAATTGCTTACGCCTATGTGCGGGTGGCGCATGCGCAGGGGGACCCGACATCCCCAAACTTGGGGCAGTTCGCAGAAGCCAAAGTAAGCTTGAATAACGCCGCAAAATTCGTGGATGACGTTCTTGCAAAGGATTCAGAAAATCGGCGCGCGCTGTTGATTTCCACGACTATCGCGCATGATCGCATGGAACTAGCTGACACGCTGGGTCGTCCCGAGGAATCCTGGGCGGAGGCGGTTAAAACTGCTTCCCTGATCGAGCGCTTCATGGGTCTGGGCAAGGCCGATCCGCACGAAACTTATTCCATGGTGTACTTTTACGCGAATGTTACGGACACCGCCGTGGCCTGCGGACGCCTGAATGACGCGATTCGATACGGTCGGCGCGGGTTGGACCTTTCTCAACCTGTTGCCTCGGTGCACAAAGTGCAACCCAATCTATACTTCCCGTTGGCAAATGCGCTTTGGCAAAGCGGGGACCTGGACAGTGCGATCAAGACCATAAATCAGGCGATTGATCTGGGACGGATAGTGGCGGCCGGCGGACACGCATCGATGCGGGTGAATCTAGCGGACTATTTATGCCTGAAGGGGCAGATCCTCGGAAGGCAGGATGCCGAACCCAGTCTGGGCCATACTCGCGAAGCACTCGCCAACTTTCAGAGCGCGTTGGATATTGCCGAAGATCTTTCCAAGCACGACCCGTCAGATTACCTTGGCCGGCATAACGTAGCAGTATTTGGATTGGAGGTTGGCAATCTTCTCCGCAACCAGGATCCGAATAGAGCCTTGGCGGTTTACAATCACGCACTTGCCCGAATTCGAGAGGCAGGAAAAAATGCCGGCACCGAGCGCGACGAGGCTGAGTTATTGGCCGGCTCGTCCTACGTGGTCCGCTGGAGCGGCCACAAAGAGGAAGCGAAGCGGCGCATCGACCGGGCTCTAGAGCTTCTACATGATGCCGAGCGATATCCGGTCGACCGGATCGAGCCCATGAGCGATACCTACGATGTCCTGAGAGCCCAAGCCGATGATTACGCTGAGACCGGCGAGCCCGGCAAGGCTACAGAAGCCTACCAGCAATTGTTGCAAAAACTTATGGCTTGGAAACCCGATTTGGAGAATGATCTGCGGGACGCGACGTGTATTTCTCGTACTTGGACGGCCCTGGCCGGGCTTCTTCACCGTACCGGACGCGGAGAGGAAGCGAGCCGCCTTGAAGGGCAAAGAGTCGAACTCTGGAGCCACTGGACAACCAAGCTTCCGAACGCTCAATTTCTGCTTCGCCAATCCTTGACGCAAATCACCTCCCCCGCCGCCTCCCACACTGCGAAAGCATTTCATCGCACCACCTCCGCAAGCCGCCCCATGTAAGTGCTGCGTATTAAATCGTGCGCGCATTTACTTTTTCTTTCCGGTCGTGTCGTGTTTTTCCCGCGGTTTTCGATCCTACTTATGAAGAGCGAGCATTCCTTAGTGCCGCTTGGGGGCTCGATTCGGTATTACCACACCTTCCTTTAAGAAACGAAGTGCGAGTCCGAGATGTATGAGAAAGCAAGAAAAAACACGGAATCAGTCACATAGGAGGGCCATGAGATGCCGAGTTATCAGCACCCTAGTTCAGCTCGCACGACGAATGCCAGCACCGCGGCTCTGACCTCGCTTGGGCCGAATGCGGCCGCAAGCACAACTCCGATCTCTGTAAACGTGAATCGTTTATGCCGATCTTAGTTCGCGAAACGCTCGTGGACGTCGTGCGAGATCGCGCGTCGTCTCTCGGAGATGCAGTCTGGCTCCGCTACCTCGCCACGGGTGACGTGTCGGGTCCGATCGTCGAGCTGACCTACGCCGAGCTTGCGCGTCGAGCGACCGCGACAGCCGCCGCGCTCCAGAGGCGGGGCGCAGTCGGCGACCGCGCGATGCTCTTGTTCCCCTCGGGGCTCGACTTCGTAACGGCCTTGTTCGGGTGCCTCTTCGCAGGCGTGATCCCGGTTCCCGCGTATCCGCCAAGTCTCGCGAAGCGCGAGCGAACCCTAGCCAAGCTGCACGCGATCGCCCGGGATTGCGGCGCCCGGTTCGCCCTGACCACGTCCGAATTTCTCTCCACCCTCGAGTTCGTGGCGCTTCCCGGTGTGCAATGCCTGGCGACCGACACTTACGATGCGGCACTCAGCGACTCGTGGCAAATGCCCAGGATCTCTCGGGAGACCGTCGCGCTCGTGCAATACACGTCTGGTTCGACGGGTGCGCCGAAGGGGGCCGTCGTCCGTCATCGCCAGCTCATCGCCAATGAGCTCTCGATCGAGGGGGCCATGGGCCCGGTGAAGCTCGTCGTGGGGTGGCTTCCGATCTTTCACGACATGGGCCTTATCGGCAATGTACTGCAAACGCTCTGCGCGGGCTCGAGCCTCGTGCTCATGTCGCCTTTCATGTTTCTCAAGCGTCCCGCACGCTGGCTCGAAGCTATCTCGCACTTTCGCGCGACCACCAGTGGCGGTCCCAACTTCGCGTACGATCTGTGCGTGTGCCGTGTAACCGAGGAGGAACGCGCCCGGCTCAACTTGAACAGTTGGGAGGTCGCGTACTGCGGCGCCGAACCGGTGCGCGCAGCGACGTTCGAGCGCTTCTCTCGTGCGTTCGAATCGCGCGGCTTTTCCCGTTCGGCGTTTTTTCCCTGCTATGGGCTCGCTGAGGCAACGCTCTTCGTCGCGGGCTCGAAACGCGGCACAGCTCCGAAGAGCTGTGCATTTCGAACTTCGGCGCTCGATCGCGGCCAGGTCGCGGTTGCGACGGGCCACGCCGTCGGTGCCGACACCGCGACCGACGCCGCCGATCGCCGCGTCCTGATGAGCTGCGGCAAGCCTTGCCCGAGCGAGGAGATTCGCATCGTCGATCCGGAGCGGCTCGTGCCCACTGACGGCGTCGGTGAGATCTGGGTGCGAGGGCCGGCCGTCGCCAGCGGATACTGGGGACGCGACGACGACGCAATGTTCGGCGCTCGCCTCGCGGACGGCGACGGGCCGTTCCTCCGCACTGGCGACCTCGGATTTCTCTATGACGCTGAGCTTTACATCGTCGGTCGTCGCAAAGACATGATCATCCTCGCCGGCCGTAACCTGTTTCCGCAAGACATCGAAGCCACGGTCGAGGCGGCTGCGCCTTCGGTTCGGAAAGGATGCTGCGTAGCCTTCTCTGTCGAGCACGAGGACGGAGAGAGGCTCGTCATCATGGCCGAGCACGACGGCCCGTCGTCACCGGCGGTCGTGCGAACGATCAAGCAAGCCGTGGCCGAGCATCACCAGGCCCCCGTGTTCGACGTCGTGCTCGTCAAAAAGGGCGCGATTGTGAAGACCTCCAGCGGAAAACTCGAACGATATGCCTGCCGCCAGGCCTACGCCCAGAGGCGTTACGCGCCCACCGAGAAAGAGATCCGCGATCGTCTCGTGCAGGAAGTTGCTTCCGCCACAAACATGCCGCTCGATCGTGTGGACATTCGTGAGCCTTTCGCGAGCTACGGCCTCGGATCGGTCGAGGCGGTGCATCTCGTCGGCGTACTCGAGACCTGGCTCGGGCTCACCCTCGACGTCACGCTACTCTGGGATTACTCGACGATCGAAGCGCTCGCCCCTCTTCTCGCGCAGGCAGTTGGTGCAAAATGATGGAACCTATTGCCGTCGTCGGGATGGCCTGCCGGTTTCCCGGCGCACCGAGCCCGGCGGCCTACTGGGACCTCCTCGTGGGAGGGGTCGAAACCGTTCGCGAGCCTCCTGTTGAACGTCCCGAGCTCGAGCCGCCGTCCTGGCTCGTCGAACAGGCGCCGCATTGTCGCCGCGGAGGCTTCCTCGAGAACCTCGATCGCTTCGATCCTGGTTTTTTCCGAATCTCGCCACGGGAAGCGACGCGAATGGACCCGCAACAACGGCTCCTGCTCGAGGTCGCTTGGGAAGCGCTTGAGGATGCCGGCCAGCCGGTCGGGCCGCTGGCGGGTACCAACACCGGTGTGTTCGTCGGCATCATGAACGCCGATTTTGCGCGACGGCACGCGCAGGATCTCTCGCAAATCGACGCCCAGCTCGGCCCTGGAAGTTCGCTCGGGATCGCGTCGAATCGCATCTCGTTCTTTCTGGATCTGCGCGGCCCGAGCATGTCGATCGACACGCTATGCTCGTCGTCGCTCGTGGCGATCCATCTCGCCTGTCAGAGCCTGCAAACCGACGAGTCGAGCCCGCTCGCGATGGCGGGCGGCGTGAACGTCATCCTCGATCGGACGATGGATGTCTTTTACGCGCGGGCGGGCCTCCTCTCCGCGGACGGCCGATGCCGCGCGTTCGATTCCTGCGCCCGCGGCATCGTCCGCGGCGAAGGCGTAGGACTCCTCGTGCTGAAGCGCCTCTCCCGCGCATGCGCCGACGGCGATCGCGTTTACGCCGTGATTCTCGGATCCGCAGTGAATCAGGACGGACACTCCAATGGGCTCACTGCGCCGAACCGCTGGTCGCAAGAAGAGGTGCTTCGCACCGCGTACCGGCGCGCGGGTGTAGTACCGAGCAGCGTCCCCTATGTGGAGGCACATGGCACGGGCACGCTCATTGGCGACCCGATCGAGGTGGCAGCGCTCGGTGCGGTGTTGAGCGAAGGTCGTGCGCCTGGGCAATCATGTGCGATCGGATCGGTGAAGACGAACCTCGGTCACCTCGAATCCGCGGCCGGCGTGGCGAGCCTCATCAAGACGGTGCTCTCGCTCGAGCACCGGATACTCGCGCCTAGCCTGAATTTCGAGACACCGAATCCTCACGCGCGGCTCGACGAGCGGCGTCTGAAGGTGCAGACACGAACGGAACCTTGGCCCGATGGTGAGCTCGTGGCCGGTGTCAGTTCGTTCGGCATGGGCGGCACGAATGTGCACATCGTGCTGGGTGCGGTCGATCCTCCCGGGGCGGCGCGGCCCTTGATCGAGCGGGCGTGCGTGATTCCGATCTCTGCGCGGAGCCTTCGGGCGGTCGATGCGCTCGAAGTCCGCTATGCGGAACTCCTTTCTTCCCATGGAGTTGCGCCGAGCGACCTGGCGCACTCGGCCGCAGTGCGGCGAGATCATCACGATCACCGCCGCGCGATGGTGATGCGATCGGCGACGGACGTCGCGTACTCGGTGTCGGGGAGCGTCGCGCCGGGGCGAATATGCAAGCTCGTGTTCGTGCTGCCCGACGACGTAGCGTGCGAATGCTCGAGCGGCAGTGATCTCGCCGAGAGCGAACCGATTTTCCGTGAAGCCATGCAACAGAGCCTCGCCGCAGGCGCGACGCGCCTCGTCGCGTTCCAGACCGCGCTCGCAGCATTGTGGCGTGCGTTCGGATTCGAGCCCGACGAGGTGCTCCATGTCTCGGGCGAAGATAAGAAGAAGATCGCGGCGAGTCTTGCTCCCGAGGGCACCGTCTTCGTCGAGCTAAGTCCGCGCCCCGTGATGCTCGACACGCTGCGGGGGATATTGGAGCGCGCCGGCGGTCCGGGTGCAGCGATACCGTCGGTGATCCCTGGATTCGGCGAGCGTGCGTCCATCTTGCGAGCGATCGCTGAGATGTATTGCCTCGGCTTCGGCGTCGACTGGAAACGGCTCGACCTGCCGAACGCACGGTTTGTGCCACTCGGAAACTACCCCTGGCAGAGAGAATACTGCTGGCTCGAGTTCGCAGCGCCGAATGGCGCATCGGTGCTGCCGCAAGGTGCCGTCGTACCGAACTGGGTCCGCGCTAGCTCGCCGGCTTCGCGCCCATCACCTCCGCGCGGCGGTGCCGGGGAGTGGCTTGTGGTCGGCGATAGCGGAGCCACCGCGAGGGCCCTCGTCACCAGGCTCGCGCAGGCCGGATACCGCGCGCGCATGGTGCGTGCGGTGGAAGAGCTGGCGAGTTCGGACGCGGTGCAAGGCGTCATCCACTTCTTCGAACACAATCTTGCTGCGACCCTGCGGCTGGTGCAAGCGCTCGGGCGGCAACGCGAGACAGCGTCGCCGCGTCTGTGGCTCGTCACGCGTGGCGCATGCGTGGTTGTCGACGACGACACGAGCCTCGCGGCGCTCGCGAGCTCGCAGGTATGGGGGCTCGGGCGCGTTGCCGTGAACGAACATCCTCGGCTTCGCTGCACACTCGTTGATTTGTCGTCGGCGGAACACGCGACAGACGTGGACATGCTCTTTGCCGAGATCTTGTCTGACGGTGACGAGCTCGAAGTTGCCATCCGCGCGACCGATCGATACGTCGCTCGGCTCAGCCGTCAGCCGCTCGCACCGTCGAAATCACGCCTGCAATTGCGAAGCGACGCGGCATACCTCGTGACGGGTGGGCTCGGTGGGCTCGGGCTCGCTGCCGCTGGGCGGCTGGTCGAGCGCGGCGCCCGCACGGTCGTGCTCATCAATCGAAGCGGCGTCGCCACCGAAGAAGCGGCTGCTGCGGTCGCGAAGCTAGGCGCGCGCGGTGCAAACGTGATCGTCGAGCGTGCCGACGTGTCCGATCGCGCCGCGCTCGCTGAGGTGCTGCATCGGCATCGCGTGCGCGGCGTGATCCATGCGGCGGGCGTGATGTCGCCGGCGATGATCGCGGCGATCGATTCCGACAATCTCGCCGCGTCGCTCGCCGCGAAGGTCGACGGAGCACGCCAACTCCACGAGCTTTTGGCCGCGGAGCCGCTCGATTTTTTCGTGCTGTACTCCTCGGTAGCGACGCTCTTTGGCATGCCCGGGCAAGGAGCCTACGCGGCCGGCAACGCGTATCTCGACGCCCTCGCCGAGCACCGGCGTGCGATCGGGCTCTGTGCGACGAGCATCGCCTGGACGGTGATTGAGAACACCGGCATGGCGGCCAATGTAGGCGAAAAGGCGATCGGTCAGCTCTTCGCTCGAGGCGTGTCCAGCCTTCCCATCCGCTCCGCCACCGATCTTCTCGAGCATTTCCTCAGCGCCGAAACGCCCGCCCATCTCGGTGCTGTGAACTTCGACCTTCGGCGTTGGACGGCGTTCTACCCGCACGCGAAGTCGATGCCTCGCCTGCAGCCTCTCGCGGACGAGGGCGCGTCGCGAACGGACGGCACGCTCGCTAAGAACTTGCGGGCGCTCGATCATACCGATCGGATTCGATCGCTCGAGACGTACTTGTGCAAGGTGGCCGCCCAGGTGCTACACCATTCCGAGGCGCTTTCGCCGGACGAATTGCTGCTTGATCTGGGCATCGACTCGCTCACGGCGCTCGAACTCCAGACAATGGTGGAAGGGGAGCTCGCGATCACGGTGCCCACTGAGCAATTCTTGCGCGGCCCATCGGTGCACGACCTCGCGGCGGAGATCGCGGCGCTTCTCGGCGGTCAAGCGTCGACCGTCGAAGTGCGGGCTCCCTTGTCGTTGCACGCCGAAGTGGCTCTCGACGAATCGATCACGTTCTCACCATGTGAAATGGCGCCGCCACGGGTGATCTTTCTCACCGGCGCGACCGGATTTCTCGGCGCATTCGTGCTTGCGGAATTGCTTGAGCACACCAACGCGACGATCAACTGCTTGGTGCGCGGGCAAAGCGCGGGCGAAGGCATGCACCGTTTAGAAGGGGTCTTCGAGCGCTACGATCTGTCCGCGTTGAGCTTTGCAACTCGTGTCACGTGCATTCCGGGCGACCTTGCGAAGCCGCGGCTCGGCCTCAGGCCGGGCGACTACGATCGCCTCGCGAGCTCGGTCGACACCATCGTCCATAGTGGCGCGTCGGTGAATTTCGTTTTCCCGTATGAGGCGCTCAAAGCCAGCAACGTAGGCGGCACGCACGAGGTGTTGCGCCTCGCGTCAGCGGCGCGCGCGCGTCTTCATTACGTTTCCACGATCGGCGTGTTCCCTGGGGGGCCGGGACATCTCGATCGGGTGTTCGAAGATGCAAGCCCCAAGGATCCCGACCGACTCGCGCTCGGCTACATGCGCGCGAAGTGGGTCGCCGAGGCGCTCGTGATGCAGGCGCGCGAGCGGGGGCTAAACGTGTCGATCTATCGGCCAGGAACCATCTCTGGTCACTCGACTTCGGGCGCGTTCAACCCCGAAGACTTCGTCTGCGCGATGATCAAGGGCTGCGTCGAGCTCGGTGTCGCTCCGCGCGTCGCCACGACCATCCACCTCGCGCCCGTCGACTACGTGAGTCGCGCGCTCGTTAGGATCGCGCTCGGAACAGGTGGATCCTCGGGCGCGTATCACCTCGTGGGACCGCGGCCGGTCGCGTGGACGGACGTCATTGCATGGATTCGCGCGCTCGGGTACCGCCTCGAGGAAATGCCGTACGCGGAGTGGCGACAGGTTCTCGTGGAACGAGCTGTAGTGACCGGGAACGCGCTCGCACCGCTTTTGCCATTGTTCGTCGATCACGACAGCACCGACTGGCTTGACCTTCCACCCTACGACGATGCGAGAGCCGCAGGTGCGCTCGTCGGGATAGGCGTCGCGTGTCCCGCAGTCGATGCGTCGCTCTTTGGACGCTACGTCGAGCGGTTCGTTGCGAGCGGTTACTTGCCGCGACCGCTCAGATCGAGCCGTCCCGCGAAGGGCCGCTAACCAGATGAGAGTCGCCTTGCGGGAGGGAATTCGCCCGAAATCGGGTCAGTTCCTCACGGCGGTAACCCCGTTCGCGTCGTTTCCGAGTGATACTGTAGCCAACCTCAAGCGTGCCGCGGCCCTGAGCTCTGGAGTGGGGGACTGTCGATTCGTCGTCCACTTGATAATTTCTGGTGGCACTCCTTGACTGGGGCAACCGTTCAGAGCGGCGATGACCTCGGCGGCCGCGACTACGACCCTGGCGGCGGGTGCCTCGAGATAGCTGGGTGGTCAGCGGCCTGATCGAATATCTGCGACAGATGATCGGGCGCTACTAGAGAAGTCTTTGACAAGGCCAATTGGAAGCTTGTTCTGCACTCGCTTACCGTCGGACTTTCGAACTGTACGAAAGAACAAGACCCAAGTTTCACCTTGACTGCGTTTTTCTTTCTTTAACCAACCCGTTGATGTCTGCGCGTCATTTGGGGATCTCCTTTGGATGAGGCAGATGTTCGAATAATGATCCTCATTGCCGACACGTGAACGAAAGTGCGTCGGGCGAAACTCAGGGCAGTGATGAATGCCGTTGACTTTGATATGTGTCTTTTGTTGGATCGCCGCAATGAAACAGACCATTGGCGATGCGGAACGTTCGATGATGGAGCTCGGGTACCTGTTCATGGCCGAACAACAGCATATTTCAGATATGTTCGTCGATCGTCATAAGACATTTCTCGCACGTGTACTGCCGCAGGCGCACGAGGAGTTCTATGTTTCATTGCGGTCGATATCTGGCTGGCTCAGTCCATCGTATCGCAGGCGCACTTTCCACGAAGCGCAAGAACTGGCACGGCATCATGTCATGCCATGGTTGAAGCCCGAGCAGGAGAAAGCAGAGAACGAATACCGGCGTGTAGCATTGCGGTTCGTAGACATGGCCAACGAGTTTCTGAAGAAACTTGCGAATGCAGGTATTCCCGAACTGGCCCGCATGCCCCATGCTCTCGATCCGGAACGCGGATTTCGCGTACGCTCTGAGTTCACTTTTTACGAATACAGGGATGTCGCGAACCCTGCCTCGCCGGTGCGCTGGCTCGCCGACCAAGTTCTTGGCCTGGTAGGCGGCCGGTGGATGATTAGGAAAGAGGCCCAAGAGTTTCTCACTAAGCTGCTCGAAACCAATAGCACTCGCGTGCAGAGCGACGTTCTCAACCGGGTTCAGGAAAGCCGCGGCAAGCTAGACGTCGAGATTCGCAAGTTGTTGCACGAAGTCAGCCGGGTCGCCGAGCAGGCTCTGACCCGTGCCAAGGAGGTACGAGAAGAGGGTGCCCGGGCAGTTGAAGCGGAACTACGGCGGCTCGACAGCTTGGAACAGGAAGTGCGCGCACTGGGCGCACAGAAAATTTGAACCCGCGACCGCCGTCGTACTATCCTATGCGCCAAGCCGATGACAGGACACTTGTTCCGCTGCCCGCACTTTTTACCCGCAGTTGCTGTTTGCACCAGGAACTATCAACGACTTCTAGCGCCACCCGTGCCACGAAGTCGTTGTAATCACTGTTAATTTTGGGCCCTGAAAAGGCTGGCGTCGGCGGTTCAACTCCGTCCCTGGCCACCATCAAGTCGATCACTTAGCTCACTCGGTCGTCACGCGCGCTCCTCTTCGGAGCGTAGATTCTGTGACCATAGCGTGACCACCGAAAAAAAGGAGGGCGCCAGGAAATGTTCGCCTCAACAATTTCTAGCGCCACGCGCGTCGGTGGATTCGGGATCACGTTTAGGATTGCAAAGGCCCGGCGGATCAGTTCATGGATGAACTAGCTACGCACGGACTGAGCGAACCACAGCCCAAATCAGAACCACCGCCTAATTCTTAGCCAAGGATTCAGCATGACGATATCTCCGAACAAACCCTTCACGGCTGGGATTCTGACTCCCTCCGGGAGATCAGCCGGTTCGCTGAGGCTCGCGAAGTGGCACTGGAGATGGGATCCCGAACTTTCCGGGTATTTGAAAACATGCGGCTGCAAGAATTTTATCGCAGCCGATGCCGGAGACTCCGAACGATAGGGTCCTTGAATACCTAGATTCCCAAGCATTGCATGCCGACCATGAGCTCGCTCGACGTGGAGACGACGACACCGGATTGCCGCTTGCATGTTGCCGGGATCAAACGCTTGAGCCTTTATGGACGCCCGAGCAAGTCGCACGGCGATTGAATGTGTCGCCCGACTGGGTCAGGGATCACTCTTCTCGCAAGGAGCCGAGACTGCCTGTGATCCGTCTCGGCGGAGGCCCTGGGCGCGCTGGGTTGCTCCGCTACCGGGCGAGCGAGATCGAGAGGTTTCTGGAAGAAATAGAACGGCAAAGCAATCACAGTCCTCGGAGGATATAATGCCGGTACCCCGCCATGGATTCCAACATTGTGAGGAGGCTATGGCGAGATCGCACCAACGGGGCACGGTACGCCTCGAGCATCGTTCCTGGGTTGGGTACATCAACGTCAAAGTGCTCGATCCGAATAGCGGAGAGTCAAGGTGGAAGAAGCAGCGTGTCGGAGTGTTAGGGGCAAAGTCGAAGGTGACCAAGCGCCAGGCACAGGACGCGCTCGAGCAGATTGTGGCGCAGAAGACCGGGGGCACGACCCAACCGAAGGCCGACGAAAGTATCGTCACTCTCGGTTGGTTCACCCGCAACCGCTTCTTCCCGCTGCGCGAAGGCAGTACATGGAAGGAAGCCACGGCTACGAGTTGCAGATCGGCCATCGAGCGAGATCTTCTCAGGAAATTCGGCCTGGTGCCCATGGAGCAGATCGACAAGTTCATGCTCCAGACGCATCTCAACCATCTCGCTCGCACGCTTTCGGCCGGCCGGGTCATGCATGCCCGGTTCGACCTGAAGGCGATCTTCGAGGAGGCGATCGATCAGGGTTTCATCGCGAAAAATCCTGCACGAAAGTTGATCCTACCGAAGCAACTGCGGCCCGTAGACAGGACGATACTGACCTGGGACCAGCTGCGGCTGGTGTTAGCTTCAGTACCGCTCAAGGATCGTGTCCTGCTGACGCTCGATATGACGGAAACCTTCCGACCTGGCGAGTTGTTCGCGCTGCGCTGGAACGGTTTCGATATCGGTTGTCGGACGCTCACGGTCAGCCAGACGGCGTACCGCGGCAAGCTGCGCGACTATGGCAAGACGCGCAAATCGCTGCGGACCGTTCACCTTCCGGAAGGGTTGGCCAACGACCTGTGGCTGTGGAAGCAGGAGTGTGCCGACCCGTCGCCAGAGGCGTTCATCTTCCCCAATTCGCGCAAGCGCAGAGGGGAAAAGCGGAACGGCTTCATCCGCACGGACAACTATCGTGCGCGCGTGCTGAAGAAACTGGCGAAGGAAACCGGACTGGCGAAACTGAACTTCCAGGTGCTGCGGCGCACCATTGCCACGCTTGCCCAGACGAAGGGAAACCTCAAGGACGTGCAGGGTATCCTGGGGCACAGCAAGGCGGACACGACGGCGAACGTCTACATGCAGACCATCGAGGAGAACGTCAAGCAGACGCTCAACGCGATCTATGCCGAGCTGGCGGTCGTGCCGAAAATGGTGGCGGTATGCTGAAAGCGGGAAAATTTGGTACGCTTTGGTACGGTGTCAATTTTGGATGGTCTGCAAGTTGTTGGCAGACAAGGCGTGGGCGCTTAACTCAGCGGTAGAGTGCCATCTTCACACGGTGGAAGTCATAGGTTCGAATCCTATAGCGCCCACCATCCGATTCCAGTGACAACTGCACGAGGTCCCTCGCTCCGCTCGGGATTTCGGCACGCGGCTGCCAGGCCGCGTCAGCGCCTCAAGTTCGAATCCTACAGCGCCCAGCATTCGTTTCCGGGTTGGGCTGCATCTCGTGCCCGCTGCCTTGCCCCCACAACTTACAACGAAGGGCATGGGGCAGCAATCTGCGCTGAGATTTGAAGAAGTAGGGGCTGTTAGACAAATTACAGGTTCAACCGTGGCGAGGTCTCATGGAGTGATATCGTCACATCTTCGCTGGAATGTCGCGCCGCGTGGGGCGGTGCCGGACAGGAATGAACAAGACCGTTAGCAATCCGCCGCGGTTCGATCCCGTCGTGACCATCGCCGTTGCCCAACTGCTGGGCACCTCGTTGTGGTTCAGCGCGAACAGCGCCGCCGACGATCTGCGCCGAGCCTGGGGTGTGACCGTGGCGGATATTGGAATTCTCACCAGCGCGGTGCAGCTGGGCTTCATTCTGGGAACGCTGGTGTTTGCCGTGAGCGGGCTGGCTGACCGATTTCCCGCCAGCAGAATTTTCGCGGTTTGCGCTCTTCTGGGCGCGGCGTGCAATGCCTGCTTCGCATGGCTTGCCACCGGGATTGCCAGCGGCGCAGTGTTCCGTTTCGCCGTGGGCATCTGTCTCGCGGGCATCTACCCCATCGGGATGAAACTGATTGTGAGCTGGGCTCCGGAACGAATGGGATCGGCGTTGGGATATCTGGTGGCCATGCTGACGCTCGGAACTGCGCTGCCTCATGCTCTGCGGCTGATTGGCGCGGCATGGAAGTGGCAGCAGGTCATCGTCAGTTCGTCCGCCTTAGCCGTTCTGGCTGCTTTCATGATCTTCGCCCTAGGCGACGGTCCACACCTGGCGCTGCGCAAGGGAACGCCCGCGAGCCGCATGGGAGGCGTTCTTCAATCATTCGCATCGCGGGACTTTCGCGCTGCCGCCTTCGGCTACTTCGGCCATATGTGGGAGCTGTACGCCTTCTGGACCATCGTTCCGTCACTGATTGTGCGCACGTCGCTGAACGTGAAGTTGCACGGTGTCACCGTTTCGGGCCTTGCCTTTGCTGTCATCGCTGCGGGGACGCTGGGTTGTGTGCTGGGCGGCCTTTTCAGCCACCGGGTAGGCAGCGCGCCGGTGGCGGCAATGGCGCTTGCGGTTTCAGGGACTTGTTGTCTGGCTTTCGCGGCCAGCTGGCGAATGCTTTCGCCGGTGCCGCTTCTGTTGCTGTTTCTGCTATGGGGAGGCGCTGTTGTCGCCGACTCGCCGCAATTCTCCGCTTTAGCGGCCCGCGCATGTCCTCCCGATCGAGTGGGAGCCGCGCTGGCAATCCAGATCTCGATCGGGTTCGGTATCACCGTGGTGTCCATCGCGATAGCCACAGGCCTGTTCGATCGCCTGGGCGCCGACGTAGCCTGGCTGCTGCTGCCCGGCCCGTTGCTCGGCCTTCTCGGCTTCTATCCGCAGTGGGGGAGATCTCTGGCTTCTATGCGAGGAGTTCGATCTGAGAGTTCGCCTCTCGTCGATTAAAGAGCTACGGAAGCGCCGGCTGTTCTCGATGCGAGGATTCGATCGGAGTCAGCTGTTTGACGATGCGGCCTTCCAGCTTCTTCACAAAGCTCGGGGAATGAGCGCTCAATATTTGCTGGATGCCGGGACGAATCTCGTGAAAGAGGCTGATTCCCATGTCGGTGCCAACATCGGAGCTGAGGTTATCCAACGGCGCCGAGTTGGATCGCGACCAGTAGGGCTGGCTGGCGGTTTCCATGGTCGCCGAAAGCAGCCTCCGGAACAGATAGCTGGTGTTCAGTGTCCGTTTCCCCGAGTCGTCGCGCGTCAGGAGGATCCAGGAGAAGGGATCGGTGGCTTTGTCCAAGACACGAACATCGGTGGATTGCGGCAGGCGCCAGTCCGGCTTTCGCAGCAAACGATAGAGATATTTGTCCAGCGAGGTGGACTGGGCCTCGACACTTCCCGCAGGATCAGGGAATACAGACTGCAATCTTCCCGCGCCGGCTGCGCTGAAGTTCCAGGAGGCGCGCATTTTTTCGGAGACGGCACCGAATTCCTTTGCCAGATTAAGCCCGGGTGTCGAAGGTGCATCGGGAATTGATGTCGAAGGACGCATCTCCGGCTGCGGGTGTTGCCGTGAATCTGAAACCCCCGGGGCCGTTCCTGCGTTCTGGCACCAGGCGCCACAAGCGAGAAGCAGAACAGGAATGACGTGGTTCGCAGAGGTGTGTTTCACCATAACTTCAGTTCGGCGGGTGCGTCTGCAATTCGCCCTCGTTGGACGGGCTATAGGAGATGATGGCAATTTGAATTCCACGGTCTTGCGAACGAGGGAAGCGTTTTAGAGACAAGAAGTTTGCGGGATCATTGACACTTTTTGTCAGGGTCTGCGCTACCTAGATTTGTGAAAATTGTTGCGTTGCGACGTAAAGAACGCGGGCGAGTTTCGTTCGCGCTGGCGGTTCTTTCCACGTTTTCCGCCGCCATCCACAAGGATGTTCGGCGGTTCCACAGTTTCTGCACAATTCACTGCTAGTTTTCTGTTGCGAGCTCCGGTTCTTTGCCGCAAAGTACGGCCAGTGCATGCGTGAGATGTTCTAAAGCGCTGCCAAGGTTGCGGAAGCTGGCGGTCCCAGCGGTTCTCGAGGGTGAACCGTTGGAGGTTTTCAAAGAGCGTGTCATGGCGCGTCTCTGAGAACACTGGGCGTTGCGGCCTCCTCGATGTCCTCCCCACTGGTAGGACTGAGCCGCCGGTCTAGCAACCGCTGCAGATTCCGATCCGAAGCTTCGGCGACGGCTCTGGATTTGCGGAGTGCGTGGAGAAATGTGTGTTCCTCGTGAACGCGGTTTCGATGCGCGCGCTGACTGCCTTGTGCGGTGAGAGAGCAGACGGAACATTTCAGCAGCAAATGCGGCTCGGGTGGCTGGCCCGGGCCGCATCTTTATTTTTGGGCCGCAGATCACGCAGATTAACCACTCTTGTGCTCGCGCGGTGGGTGGCCATACAAGCATGGTTTTGGCTTGTGTGGGGCTGGGCGCACGCTAAGCTGACGTCGTTTTGGGACTGAAGTAAGTTCAGCGATCGAGAGAGACTTTCCCTCCTCGGAGCCAAACTACCCCACTCAAGCAAAACCGGCTTGAGTGGGCCACCTGTCCATCGTTCAGAATCATCCAGATATTCGCAAGCTGAAGGTACGGAGGCGCGTTGCCGTCACCCAGTAAATCAAAAGCCCCACCCTTCGACTTCGCTCAGGGCAGGCTTTCTCGCAAAGAATGCGAGAAATGGGGCACCTCAACCGGATTTCGATCATGGAACAACGCAACCATCGGATTTTTACAACGGCTTTACGTCCTCATGACAACTGGCTGAACCTTACCTATTTATGCTTCGAGGCGCGAAAGAAACCTACTCCGTCCGGAGGCAGCAAAATGACCAGACACATCCGATCCATCCTAACGGCCCTGGCAATTGCAGTGTTGGCTCTCATGAGCAGCGCTGCCATGGCGCAGAGCTACACTGGCAAATGGCCGGCGACTGTGACCAAGTCGCAGCGCGACAATGGCAAGAACTGCATTACTCTAACCGACGACGGCAGCTACGGCTTCACTCATAGCGGCGGGGCCGTGCTGAACGGCCAGAACAATGGGTATCCGGGCTATTTCACAGTCGTCAAGGGGATCACGACTGTGACGTTCACCTTTCCGTCGGGCCAGGGCGACTGTTGTGATTTTGCGGTGTTCACCGCTCCGGCCAGTAACGGCAAAATCGGCAAGGGCGTCTTCAATTATTTTGGCCTCACCGACATTGGTGTGGTGAACTTCGGCAAGAAAAACGGCTGCACGGTCTAGAGACAGGCAGGTGGCCCACTCAAGCCCGATTTTGGCTTGAGTGGGGCAGTTCGACAGCTGGACAAAGTCTTCCGCCGCTCGTTCGCGTTTTCGTGGCGTCCATTCTGACTCGATCTCTACCCGTCCCTCAGCGCCAGTAGCGTAGTGGCCAAAGCTGCTCCACTCCCAGTCCTCCGCACGCTCGCACAACCCGCTCTTGACCGAATTTCGATGAATATAGCGCAGTTTTTCCACAAATTGCGAGTAATTTCGAATATTGAAATCGGCTTGGCAGGGTATCGAGTATCCTTGAGTCTTCGCTCCTTCTTCGCCTATACTCGCTTGTAATGCTGGCGCAGTTTCAAACACGCAACTCCACCGCCGGAAAAAATAAGTTTCTTCCCACTTTTCCCTCGCTCATCCACAACGCGATTGCCGCTAAGATCGCAGCTCACGGATAATTCCCTTGGCAACCACCGATTACACTATCGCGCACAGCTTGCCGGCCAACGTCGAGGCCGAGCGCTCGATTCTGGGCGCGATTCTGCTCGATAATCTCGCCTACAGCCAGGCCGCCGAGCATTTGCGGCCGGAGGACTTCTCTCTCGATTCGCACCGCCGCCTCTACCTGCGCATGATGGACCTGGCCGAGTCTTCGCGGCCGATTGACATGATTACGCTGGTCGAAGAGTTGGACCGGCGCAAAGAACTGGAAGCGATCGGCGACGTCGGCTACATCTCCGGGCTGGTGGACGGCGTTCCCGACCGGCCGAGCATCGAGCATTACATTCGGATCGTCCGAGACAAGGCGCTGCTGCGCGGATTGATCCACGCCTCGAACGCCGCCATTGCGCGCGCGTCGGAGCAGAGCGATCCCGCGGAAGAGATTCTCAACGACGCCGAAGCGTCCATCCTCCAGATTTCCGAAAAGCGCATCGGGCGCGGCTTCATGGGCGTGCAGGAGATTGTCAAAGAGTCTTTCGGCTCCGTGGACGCTCTTCTGCAGCGCGGCCAGCGCATCACCGGCCTGGCCACGCACTATGTTGATCTCGATGAGATGACGAGCGGGTTGCAACGTTCCGATCTGATCATCATTGCCGGCCGGCCTTCGATGGGCAAGACCGCGTTCGCGATGAACATTGCGGAGAATGCCGCGATCGAAGACCGCGTGGTGGCGGGAATCTTTTCCCTGGAAATGTCGAAAGAAGCGCTGCTGCAGAGATTGTTGTGCTCGGTGGCGCGGGTGGATTCGCACAAGTTCCGTACCGGTTCGCTCTGGAAAGACGACACGAAAAAGATCCTGGAGGCGGCAGAGAAACTGGCGCAGGCGCCGCTCTTCATTGACGATACTCCCGGAATCTCGCTGAGCGAGATGCGAGCCAAAGCACGGCGGCTGAAACAGTCGCAAGGGAAGTTGGACCTGATTGTGGTGGATTACCTGCAGCTGATGTCCGGCGGCGGGCGGCGCTATGAAAACCGCACCCAGGAAGTTTCCGCGATTTCGCGCGGGTTAAAAGCCCTGGCAAAAGAGTTGGCGGTGCCGGTGATGGCGCTTTCCCAGCTGAGCCGCGCTCCGGAAAGCCGCGGTGGAGATCACCGTCCGCAGCTGGCCGACTTGCGCGAATCCGGCTCGATCGAGCAAGATGCCGATCTTGTGGCTTTCATCTTTCGCGAAGAGGTTTACAAGCAAGACGATCCTGATCTGCAAGGCAAGGCCGAGCTGATTATTGCCAAACAACGCAACGGACCTACCGGGCGGGTGAAGCTGGCATTCCTGAAGAATTCGACTCGATTTGAGTCGCTGATGGACGGCGATATTGAGCCTACAGACTAGGCGGTCTTACGGGCTGGAGATCACAACAGACTGTGGAAAACTTTGTGGAAGAATGAGTTAGGCCAAACTCGGCGGCGAAGTAGACGCTCTGGACGCGGTTCCCGGATGGAGATGTTTAGATGGCTAAGTCACACGATCCTGCGACGTTACCAGTTTGTAAAGATGACTGAACCGAGCGGATTGCCAGCCTTACGAATTTCAAGCAACCTTTGAGATTTGCACATTCGGCAAGCCCACAACCGGCCTGACGCCCGCGCCACTCCCTTCATCCCATTCAAAACAAACCGTTCGAGCACTGTCAATGCCACCTGCTATGAACATCCCAGGGACATGTTAGCGTTCGTCTTCCACCGCCACCATGGAGCTTCTCTTGCGCTTATTGGCCTGCAGCGCTTTCTTGCGCAGGCGCAGGGATTTCGGCGTCACCTCGGCGAACTCGTCGTCGGTAATAAATTCAATTGCCTGTTCCAGGTTCAAGTGGCGAAAGGGCACCAGGCGGATGGCTTCGTCGGCGGTGGAGGCGCGCATGTTGGTCAGTTTCTTTTCGCGCACGCAGTTCACATCGAGATCGGTATCTTTGGCGTTCTCGCCGATAATCATGCCCTCGTAAACTTCCACGCTCGGCCCGACGAACAACTCGCCACGCTCCTGTAATCCCCAGAGCGCATAGGCCGTGGTCACGCCGGGGCGATCCGCCACGAGAGCTCCCGTCAACCGGTGCGGAATTTCGCCCTGCCACTCCATGTAACCGTCGAACAAGGAATTCATGACGATGGTGCCGCGGGTATCGGTGAGCAACTGGCTGCGCAGGCCGATCAGGCCGCGGCTGGGAACACGGAATTCAATGCGCACCCGGCCATATCCGTGGTTGTGCATGTTCAGCACTTCGCTCTTGCGCGCACCCAGTTGCTCCATCACCACGCCGACGAAACCTTCGGGAACATCCACGGTCAGGCGCTCGACCGGCTCCATGAGTTTGCCGTCGAGGCGCTTGGTGACGATCTCCGGCTTGCCTACCATCAGTTCGTAACCCTCGCGGCGCATCATCTCGATGAGAATCGAAAGCTGCAGCTCGCCGCGCCCCATGACAGTGAAAGAGTCAGTATTGGCGGTTTCCTCCACGCGCAGCGAAACGTTGGTCAGCAGTTCTTTCTGCAGCCGGTCGCGCAGGTTCCTGGACGTAACGTATGTGCCCTCGCGGCCCGCGAATGGCGAAGTGTTCACCGTGAACTGCATCGCAATGGTGGGCTCGTCAATGGTGATGGGCGGAAGCGGCGACGGATTCTCAGCGCTGGTGATAGTCTCGCCGATGGTAATGCCTTCCACGCCCGCTACGGCAACAATATCGCCGAGTTCGGTCTTGGTAATGTCGGTGCGCTTCAGGCCGGAGAAGGAAAATAATTTTGTGATCTTGGTCTTCTGGAAAGAGCCGTCCAGCTTGGCAATGCTGACCTCTTCGCCGGTACGCAAGGTGCCGTTGAATACGCGCGCAATCGCCAGCCGGCCTAAATAATCGCTGTAATCGAGATTCGCCACCAGAATCTGCAAAGCGCCGTCGGCGTCTCCTTGCGGCTGGGGAATCGTGTTCAGAATTGCGTTGAATAGCGGTTGCAGATTTTCCCCAGCGCCGGACATATCCCGCGAAGCGATGCCGGCCTTCGCGTTCGTATAGAGAATGGGGAAATTCAGTTGCTCTTCTTTGGCATCGAGATCAATAAACAGATCAAAGATTTCGTTCAAAACTTCCTGAGGACGGGCATCGGCGCGGTCAATCTTGTTGATCACGAGAATGGGTGGAAGATGCGCTTCGAGTGCCTTGCCCAGCACATAGCGGGTCTGCGGCAGCGGGCCCTCGCTCGCGTCCACCAGCAGCATGACGCCGTCCACCATTTTCAGCGCGCGCTCCACTTCGCCGCCAAAATCGCTGTGGCCGGGCGTGTCCACGATGTTGATCTTCACGCCCTCGTAAAAAACGGCCGTGTTCTTCGCCAGAATGGTGATGCCGCGCTCACGCTCCAGTTCGTTCGAGTCCATAACCCGCTCGATCAGGCTTTCATTGGAGCGGAAGGTTCCACTCTGCCTCAACATGGCGTCCACCAGCGTGGTTTTGCCGTGGTCCACGTGCGCGATGATGGCGATATTGCGAATGCCGGAATTCAAACGGATTCCTTCCTCGGGCGGGAGCGCTTTACCTCTATAAACACTCTACTGAATCGGCTGCGGTGTGTACAATCCCTGCGTGCCATTCCTGCTGCTCCTGCTTCTCCTGAATCCCGGCGATTCCTCCCCCTGGTGGTCGGTGCAGACCAGCGGCCTGGATACCAATCTGCGTGGCGTCAGCGTCAAGTTCGATGAGAGCAGCGACAAGTATCACTATGTGGTCTGGGCTTCAGGATCGAATGGAGTGATTCTGCGTTCGACGAATGAGGGCAAGACCTGGACGCAGCTCAATGTTGCCGGTGGCGGCGATCTGGATTTTCGTGATATCGAGGCCTTCGACGCAAACACTGCGTATGTGATGTCGAGTGGCGAGGGCGATAAATCCCGTATTTACAAAACCACTGACGGCGGCAAAAACTGGAAGCTGCAATATTCCGACAAACGGGCCGGGTTCTTTCTCGACTCGCTGTCCTGTGACTCGGCAACGCACTGCAATGCGCTCAGCGATCCGGTGGACGGCAAATTTCTGGTGCTGAGCACGACCGACGGCGAACACTGGAAACAGTTACCGCGTGACAGAATGCCCGAGGCGCTGCCGAAAGAAGGCGCGTTTGCTGCCAGCGGAACCGCGATTGCAATCTGTGAGGGCGGCGGCATTTACTTTGGCACTGGAGGTCCGAAGGCGCGCATATTTCATTCCGCGGACCAGGGGCGATCGTGGAACGTGGTGGAGACACCGGTTGCGAGCGGAGAAGCATCCAGTGGAATTTTCAGCATCGCGTGTGAAGACAGCGACAACCTGGTCGCGGTGGGAGGCGATTACAAGCAGCCTGATGTTGCCAATCGAGTGGCGATTTACTCCGCCGACGCGGGCGCGACCTGGCAGCTATCCGCGCAGCAACCTGGAGGTTACCGCTCGGCGGTAGGATCGTTCTCCCACGGCGACTTCGCCGCCGTCGGGCCGAACGGAACCGACGTCAGCCATGACCAAGGCGTTCACTGGCAGCACACCGACTACCTGAATCTGAATGCCGCAAGCTTTGATGGAACCGAGGGTTGGGCGGCGGGACCGAAAGGCACCATCGCGCGCTTCAAAACGCATTTCTTCTATCAAGTGAAGAGGATGGGGCTCGGCGAGGGCGGCGACAAGTGATCTTCGACCAAGCCACTCGTCCGGTTAGCATCCCGCAAAACGCTTCGGTTAGAATTGATCTCGACAGTCGAATCCGGCGGCGATGCGCCGCTTCTACGAGGGGTAAACTTCTTGGCCACGACCGCAGCCTCTGAGACGCAAACTGCTCCGCAGCTTCCCCATCATAAGGTCAAGATCAAGAAGCTGGGACAGCGCTCCTGCAATGAGAAAGACGCCAAGGGGAAGTTCTGCGGCGGGCATCTGAAGCGCTGGTTCTATACCACCGACCTGACGGAACAGGCTTGCGGCGACGTGGAAAAGGCCTGGGGGCCGGATGCGGAAGTTTACCGCTGTGAGCATTGCAAGACGCTGTATTTGCCGAATCCCGAGGAGTCGCACGGGGTGAATGTAGCCGGCCAGGGGCAGACGTCGGTATTCGGGCTGACGATTCCGGGCAAAGAGAGATGACGGGCGCGGACGAGCGTGCTCCACAAACTGAGGCGAATGAATTCTTCTGAGCTGATTTACGACTGGAACCGGGTTCACCCGGCGTCGCTGCGGCCGATGGGCCACGTTCTGCTCAACGATGAGACCCTGCGCGACGGCTTGCAATCGCCTTCCGTGCGCGATCCTTCGATTGGCGAAAAGCTCGCCATTCTCCACCTGATGGAGGCTCTGGGCATTGATTCGCTGGATCTTGGGCTGCCGGGCGCCGGGGCACGCGCCTTCGAGCAGACCGAGTCGCTGGCGCGAGAAATTGTCCAGCACAAGATGAAGATTCGCGGCAACTGTGCCGCGCGCACCCATGAGAACGATATTCGGCCGGTTGCCGAAATTGTCCAGCGCACCGGGTTGAAGATCGAAGTGGCCATGTTTCTGGGATCGAGTCCGATCCGCCGTTATGCCGAAGGCTGGAGCGACGACTTTCTTTTGCAGACGACCGAAAAGGCAGTGAAATTCGCCGCGGCGCTCGGGCTCGATGTCATGTACGTGACCGAGGACACCACGCGCTGCGATCCGGAGATGATCAAGCGGCTGTACTCGGCAGCCATCAGCCATGGCGCGCGTTCCATCGTGATCTGCGACACTGCCGGCCACGCCACGCCCATGGGCGCGTTTGCGCTCGTGAAGTACATCATGGATGAAGTGGTGAAGCCATCCGGCGAGAACATTCGCGTGGATTGGCACGGACACTGCGACCGCGGCCTGGCGATCGCCAACTCGATCGCGGCGCTGGTGGCGGGCGCAGAGTGCGTTCATGCCACCGCCTTGGGGATCGGCGAACGCGTCGGCAACACCCAGATGGATCAGATGCTGGTAAATCTGAAACTGATGGGAATTGCGCCGTGGGATCGGCAGGATCTGACCAAACTGCGGGATTACTGCCAGACGGTTTCGCGCGCCACCGGCGTGCCGATTCCGGTGAATTATCCGGTTGTCGGCGAAGATGCGTTTCGCACCGCGACCGGCGTCCACGCCGCTGCGGTCATCAAGGCCTACAAAAAAAACGACATCGAACTCGCGAACACGGTTTATTCCGGCGTGCCGTCGCATGTGTTTGGGCTGGAGCAGGTGATTGACATCGGCCCCATGAGCGGCAAATCGAATATCCTGTTCTGGCTCGAACGGCGCGGCATCCCCGCCGCGGAAGATGTTGTCGAGAGCATCTACAAGCGCGCCAAAGCTTCGGATCACACTTTGAGCGAAGCCGAAATTCTGGAGTGTGTGGAGCGCGCGGAAGCGCGTTAAGAAATCGAGTAATTCCTTCCATCCCTTTGCCATTGGGCTTACAATGTCTTGCGTTCGAGGAGGCATGTATGAGGCCCTCATCGCGCCTGCCCAGGGCGCCTGTCAGGCTGTCGGAGGCCGTCCATCGCCAACTCAGCTTGTATGCCCTGGCAGCGAATGCCGCAGGGGTGACTGCGCTGGCTTTGGCACTGCCCTCCGAAGCGAAAGTCGTTTACACCAAGACCCATAAGATAATCAGAACGGATGGCCTTTACCCGCTCGATCTCAACCATGACGGAACCATCGACTTCCTGATTCAAGAACAGGGCTATCCGACCTCCAGCAGCGGGAACAATGGACTTGGCGCGAAGGGAGCATTTGGCAATCCTGTCGAAGGCAGCAACCGCCTCGCCTCTGCTCTCCACAAAAGCGCACCCATAGGCCCGCGGCAGCACTTTACAAGCAGCACCGGGACATTCGGAGCCATCATGTTTAATGCCGCCTGTAGCGTCGACTCCGGCTGCTCCATTGTTGGTAAATGGAATAACGTCAAAAACCGCTATCTTGGAGTGCGGTTCCAAATTGACGGCAAGACTCACTATGGATGGGCGCGGTTTAGCGTTGAGGTGCAAAAACCGCGCTACGTGATTACCGCAACCCTGACCGGATATGCCTATGAAACTACCCAAAAAAAAGAAATCCGCGCCGGCCAGATTCACGATGCAGATGCGAACCTGGCGCCCGCATCCCTCGGCCGACTGGCCCGTGGGGCTCAGACCGCGCCAGCGATGAGGAAGCCATGACCAGCAAAAGAGTTCGGTACTCTGCATTCCGGTCATTCGAGCGGCTGATTACGCTCGTGGCGTTGTTGTGCCTATTTCTCTCGGGAGCATGGGCGCAGAACTTTACCGTCCTCCGCGATTTCCACAACAACGCAGACGCCAGATATCCCTACGGGGCCCTGTTGCTGGAAAGTAACGGCAACTTATACGGAGCCACCGGAGGCGGCGGAGCTTTCGACTATGGCACTGTCTTCAAGATCAATGCCCACCGAAAAGAGACTATCCTGCATAGCTTCTGGGGCGGCGACGGCCTGCAGCCGTGGACCAATCTGATTCGAGATCCTTCTGGCAACTTCTACGGCACTACCTACGATGGAGGGGCCCTCGAAAAGGGCCAGTGCCGGCACGGTTGCGGAACGGTGTTCAAACTGGACGCCAAAGGCAAGGTGACGGTGCTCCACGCCTTCAGCGGTGGCAGCGGTGGAACGCAGCCCCAGGACGGTCTGGTTCGAGACAAGTCGGGAAACCTCTATGGCACGACCACTGCCGGTGGCGAAACCAGTTGCGACTACGGCAATGGATGTGGCATGGTCTTCAGGATTGGTCGCAATGGTAAGTTCACTGTGCTCCATGCCTTCAGCGGCAGCCAGGACGGTGCGCGCCCTTGGACTGAGCTGATTCAGGACACCAGCGGAAGTTTCTATGGGGTCACGGAGGGTGGCGGCTCCTCTGGTTACGGAACTGTTTTCAAGATAGATTCTGCCGGCCACGAGACCGTCTTATACAGCTTCACCGGAGCAGCCAGCGGCGAATACCCGGTGGGGCAGTTGGCCCGCGACGCTGCCGGCAACTTGTACGGTGCAACGAATGGAGGCGGGGACTCCTCGTGCTATTTCTGTGGAGTCGTTTTCGAACTCGACACGGCAGGCAGCGAAACGGTGCTGCACACCTTCACTGGGAACCCCGATGGGGCGTTTCCTTATTCCGGAGTCATTCGAGACAGCGAAGGCAATTTGTATGGCACGACCTACGCTGGCGGGGGATCCTCGGGGTGCTATGGCCTGGGATGTGGATCTGTTTTCAAGGCGGATGCCAATGGCCATGAGACAGTTCTGCACGGCTTCACCGGCGGAAGCGACGGGGACATTTCTTTCGCGCCTCTCATCTTAGACAAGGCTGGAAACCTCTACGGTGTTGCCGCTGGAGGCGGCGACCAAACGTGCCCGGGCGGCTGCGGCGTGGTCTTCAAGATAAAACCCTAGATCGGGCGACTCGTGGGGAATTTTTGCGAGCTTCACTCGTCGCCTTCGGGCTCCTCCGATTGCATAAGCTCACAGCGCAGCGACAGAACGGGGTAGCGCTTCCCCAAAGCGTCAGCTTTACGCTTCGGAGTCAAAGCAAACTCCGGCTTCGCGTGCTTTGCAAGCCTTAGGGACGGAGGGAGCGTAAGCTCTGGGCGAACAATCGCGGAGTGGCGTGCCTTGAGTGGCAAGGGGAGCACCAAAATTAAGAGTCCCGAGGTGGTGTTGGCCCTATTCGTCTCGGCCAGTAGCTCGCTTTAGACCCTTGCTCACCTGCGGTCGTCGCTCGCCTTGCGGCTCGCAAACCTTTGCGGATCTTGCTCGGGCTCCGGGCTTACCGCCAACCGGATAAATCAGTGCAACGCCTCGGGACTCTATCCTGCCTTCGACATGGTGTTCGCATTCGTCTCGACCAGCGCATTGCTATAGACCCTTGCTCGCCCTCCCACGCTCACCTTGCGGTGAAGTAAGTGACTTCGCTTGAGCCCCGGAACGCCGCGCCAACCGGAAAAACTCTGAACGTGTCAAAGAACGAGTATGGTTTTACACCTTCTAATTTCAGAGTCAATCAAAAACACTAAATTGTATGTGCTTTGAATGCAGGCGAGTGCAGCCGCTCCACAGGGGAATGACCGAGTTTTGTGCAAGCCTTCGTCTAAGATCGAGGGAAGAGGCTGGGTCGTCGCTGAAGCCAGGCATTATTGAAGGCGAGCTGGCAAGTCCTTCGAAGGTCAAGGTCTGTGGAAAGTGCGCGAGAATCCTTGTTTGAAGCGGCTTTTTGGACTGCACGTGCCCGGAAAATGGCCGCCGGTACGACGCCCCGGCGGCACTATTTTCCAGCAGGTTTTCACTTCGGAACAGAAGGCGGGTTCTGCTTCTCCGGGGGAATGGGGATTCTACCTTCCGTGTCGTAGAACTTCCGCGGACCATGATCCGACTTGGCATTCGGCAACGGCAGTTCCCCAGCCGAGCTGAAGTACGGGCCGTTACCTTCCTCGATCTCCGCCAATCCCATGTCTGGGGTATACATCGCTTCATGGAACTTGGAGTTTGTCGGCTTGAGAGCTTTGGCGAAAACACCGAAAGCTTTGCCGTTCACATACGAGGTCGAAATGTAATCGCCGACCATGTAGCCCAGCGTCGTGTTGGGCAGCCAGAGCACGTTCATTCCGCCGGCCAGCTTCTTGGCGTGGGTCCAGGTCTTACCGTTGTCGGTTGAGGAAACGAACCCGGCGCCCAATTTGCAGGTTGAGGTGCTGCAATTGGCGACTGGGTAGAAGTAATAGGTAAGCCCCAAGTGGGTGCTGTTGCCGGAAGTGGACTGATCCACCGCGATGCCAGGAAGAAAATGATCCACCGTGCTGGTGGTTGGATCGATCGGAATCCGGCTTATTTTGGACCAGGTCTTACCATCGGTCGAGGTGCTCATGACGATGTCGTTGGAGGAGCAATTCTGGCGGAAGCTGCAATCCCACCACACAACATAGACTGTGCCATCGCTGCCGACCTCCGCCGAAGGCATGTCATAAACAGCTCGCAAATTCCCGGCGATCGTGTGATCGTTTGGGTTGGCAATAGTGCCGACGTTGCCCCAGGTTTTGCCGCCGTCTCTTGAGGTGTAAAACTGGATGCCGCTGCCCAGAAACGGCACCACGACGGTACCATTTGTCTGGACCACGGGCTGGCCGCCGAGGCCGATCGCACCGTTAACACTGTAAGCGGAGCTCCAGGTCTGGCCACCGTCGGTGGAAGTGGTCATCATCACCTGGTCGCCAATGCCCGCATCTTCCCATTCGATATAGCACTGGCCGTAGTACTTGCTGGTAGAAGTGTTGTCGCACGTAATCCAGTCCTTATCGGCATACGCGCTGGTGCTGTTGGCGGTAACGGGCTTATTCCAATGGATGCCATCGGCGGAACTGCTTACCAGAAGGATGGTATTGCCATTGCCGTCCGAAATGCCGAGCGAACTGATGAGCCAGACTGCGTGGTGGGAGTCATAGATCACCGAGGGATCACTCACGGCATTGTATTTTCCATCTTTGTAAAAGGTGGTCATGCCCGGAAGGAACCCATTTTTCCACGTGCTTCCGCCATCGGTAGAGGTGGCAAACCCGATGTCGGAGGCGCCTCCATTAGCGTAACGACGCCCCACCTGAAATGCAGAGACGATCATGGAACCGAACGAGTAGGTATCGGGCTCGACTTCGGTGGCGTGCTGCATTCCGGAATTCTTGAATGTGTCAGTGCTGAGCTGCTTGAGGTTGGTCTTCGCGCTTGCGGTATTGGCCGCCAAGGCCAAAATCGCGAGCACGAGGGGCAATGCTGCGAAATCCGAGATGGAACTTGTGAAAGGATGGGAGCATTTTCGAATCATCATGGTTTCCTTATAAGCAAGGATTTAAAGTG
>Ga0335078_10001783_pt1 | contig 32516 bp, 26 predicted proteins | sample Lox_Sample_32_FD_206711 | JGI IMG/M metagenome (GOLD analysis project Ga0335078, IMG submission 206711) | Soil microbial communities from Loxahatchee National Wildlife Refuge, Florida, United States - Lox_Sample_3.2 | ecosystem: Environmental > Terrestrial > Soil > Wetlands | place: USA... | reverse complement strand
GCGGGCCCCTCGCTCCGCCGCACTCCTCGCCCGCGCCGCGAGGTCGTGGCCCGGCGGGAACGGCCAGGAAGGGGGAAGGGCGGCCGCGGCCTCTCCGACTTCGGAGGCGGCGGCGCACCGCAGGCGCGCCCCGGCGCGAAGTGCCTCGGACTCGGACCGGGCCCTGTGGAACGGTGGGTCGCACGCCGAGGCGAGCTCCTGCGCCGCCCCCCGGGCCAGGACCTCGGCGGCGAGCGGCGCCGGCCCCTCGCCCTCCGGGCCGCGCGTCCAGGCGACGCCGAGGACCTCGCTGCCCGCGCAGAGGGCGGAGAGCCCCAGGTACTCCGCCTCGGCGTGTCGCGCCGCGGCGCCCGGCAGCGCCGGGCGCCGGAGGTGACGGTTCAGGGCGAAGCGGGCCGCGTCGCCGAGGAGCGGGTCGGGGCGCGGCGCCATCGGCCACGCCCCCCGCTCGGCTCCGAGCACGAGGACCGCCCGGGCCTGGAGGCCCGGGGCCTCCTCCGGGGGCCAGAGCTCCAGGGCTCCGGCGACGACTCGCGGCGCGGCCGGGACGGAGGCGGATCCGGCGGCGAGGTCGAGGAGCCCGAGCCACTCGGTCCGATCCAGCGGCTCTCCTGCGCGGCCCAGGAGCGCGAGCGCCACGCAGAGGTCGTCGAGCACATCCTCGAGCAGGCTCAGGGCCGCCAGGTCCCTTCGCGCCAGGTCGGCCTCCCCGCGCGCGGCCCGCCGCCGCGCCCCGGCGCGGTCCAGGAAGGCCCGCAGGCGGGACGCCCATTCCCTGGGCGCCGCCGGGGCTCGCAGGGGCGCGAGCGCGCTCTTCACCCGGCCGAGCAACTCGGCGGCGCGAAGCAACTCCCCTCGCTCGCGCCGCGCCGAGAGCAGCGGGGCGGTGAGGCCGCGCGCCCGCTCCCGGAGCCTCTCCTCGGGAGCCCCCCGGGCCTCCAGGGCCCCGGCCCGGTCGAGGAGGCGGGCGAGCCCCTCCGGCGCCTCGCCGCCGAAGCGCAGGTACGGGGAGCCGAGCAGGCGCTCTGCGCTGCTCCGGTCGAGGACCTCCGCCGCCGCCAGGGCCGCCCGCACGTCCCGCATCGGGGCCGAAGCGAGGAGCGGGGACTCGACGGCCGCGGCGAGGGGCACGGCCAGCCGATCGCAGCTGACAGCCAGCCGCTCCCAGAGCCGACGCGGCGCCACCACCGCCACTTCCTCGGGCGCGTACCCGCCCTCCAGCAAGTCGGCGGCGAAGCGCGCGGCGCCTTCGGCCTGCTCCTCGTCCCCGGCAGCCGGCAGGGCAGCCACGCGACCGTCCGATGCTCCGGGACCGGCCTCCACGCCCAGAGCCCGGGCCACGGCGCTCGCCGGCGAGCCGCCGGGAAACTCGAGCGCGACCTCGCGGCGCGCGGCGAGCTCGTGCAGGGACTCGAATCGCCGGACCCAGGGCTCGGCAGGAGCCGAGCGGGCGGGGTCGGCCGGAAGGTAGGGGATGCGGGCCAGGACCCGGCGGGCCCGCTGCGCCAGGGTGCCGACGAGGTCCAAGGCGGCCGGCGAGGGGGCGAGGAAGCCCTCCACCACCAGGAGGCCAAGGTCGGCCGTCTCCTCCGAGGTGCCCCCGCGCCGGGCCGCTTCCGCGGCCGCCCGCAGCGCCGCGGCCCCGTCGAGCGCTCTCATCTCGTCCAGTCGCCGCTCGTACGCCTGGAGCGCCGCGGAGATGGCGCGGAGGCGTTCGGCCGGGCGGCCCATCGCCCCGTCCGCCGCCGCGCGCGCGTCCGCTGCCGCGACCTCGCCGCAGCGCAGCTCGCCGATCACCTCCGCCGCCGCGCGAGCGCCGCCGCTCGCCGGCGGCATCCGCCCGATGAGGCCCGCCTCCGACGCGGAGGAGCACGCCAGCAACCTTTCGGCGAGCGGGGTGAGGAGCCCCCGCGGGTCGCCCGCCCGGGCGAGCAGCCCGGGCACGAGGGCCCGGAGCGTCGAGACGCGGGGGCCGAAGAGGAGCCCTCCCTGGGCGTCGCAGAGGCGGCGCGAGGCGCGGGACTGCCGGAGCGCTGTGGAGACGACGACCAGGTCCGTCACGGGACGCAGGATACGGCCGGGGTACGACGGAGCCGACCTGCGCCGCGGTCAGTCTTCCCGGTAGACCGCGAGGGAACCCTCGTTCTCCCAGACCTCCACCTTCGCCACCGTGACCCGCCCACCCTCCTGCTCGCGCAGGCGGCGACCCGCCTCCTCGTAGAAGAAGCGCGCCAGGTTTTCGGCGGTGGAGTTCACCTCGTCGAAAGGAGCGACCTCGTTCACGTTGCGGTGATCGAAGCGCGCGCCGATGTCGGCGACGATGCGCTGCAGGTCGGCGAAGTCCACCACCATTCCGAGGCGACTGAGGACCGAGGCCCGCGCGTGGACCCGGACGCGCCAGTTGTGGCCGTGGAGCCGCTCGCACTTGCCCGGGTGCAGGCGGATCTGATGGGCGGCGCTGAAGAGGAAATCCTTCGAGATCTCGTAGACGGGGACACCCATGCGCGGCGCAATATAGCCCCGTCCGAGCCGGAGCGCATGCGCCCGATTCCCGCCCCGGCGGGCGCCGCGGCCCGGCGCTCGGAGCCGAGGTTCACGACGTGGCCTCGCGGCTTGCACGCCGCGGCGAGGAGCCGGCGGGCGTGAAAGCGACGTCCGCCCCCGGCCGTCCGGCGCGCGCGAGCGGCCCTTCGGGGGCGAGGGGGCTACTCCCTCTCCCGCGCGGCCTAGCGAACAAGCACCTTCGCCTCGATGAGGGATTCCACGAGGGATGCGGCGACGACGGCGCCGGCGCCCTTCACGGACACGAAGTTGCGGGCGCTCAGGGTACCGCTCCAGACGGGCGCGTCTGGGTACCGGCCGGCCCCGTACGCCCTCGCGTCGACCTTGGCAACCGCGGGGGTAACCCCCGCCTCCCCCAGCGAGAGGAAGGTGGGCTGCTCGACGACGACGAGGTCGACATTCATCTCCTTCGCGTAGGCTTTGACCTTGCCTTGGTCGACGGGGCCCTCCGTCCAAAGCCCCGCTGCGGTCGCCACCTCGAAGCCCCGGGCGAGGAGGGCCTCGGCCAGGGCGTTCTCGAGCCCCAGCTGGTCTTGGCGCTCCGGAGCCACGGCCACGACGAAGACGCGGCGGACCGGGGCCGGCTGGTAGCTCGGATCCCGCCACACGTTGGAGGCGTGGCCGACGGCGCAGGAGGTGAGAGCCAGCACGCCGAGGAGGAAGGGCGAGGGCCTGAGGGGACGATTCATCGGCGTGCCTCCGAGACCGCGGGTCGCTCGCCCGCTCCCGCCGGGCGGAGCGCCTGCGGAACAGAAAAAGGGGCCAGGAAACGGCTCGCGGAGGAAGCGCCGGCTGCGCGTCCCCAGCGCGGCGAGCGCTGCTTGCCCCTCGCGACGCACCTCGCCTCGAGGACGAGGCCCGCCCGGGCCAGTCCGGGAAGCCCGCTCCCGGATGACGACGGGCTTCCCGCTGGACCGGACGGCTCGGCGGGCCCTCGTGATCTCGCGGCGCGGCCCTTACTTCGGCAGGTCGACGGCGGGAGGCGTGTAATCCGCCGCGGTGAGCGCGATCTCGATCCGGCGGTTCTGCCCTCTGCCCGCCGCGGTGTTGTTCGCGTCCACGGGGCGGTACTCGGAGAAGCCGGCCGCCCCGAGCATGACGGGGGGGACGCTCTTCGACTGCAGGTAGCGGACCACGGACACGGCGCGGGCCGTGGAGAGGTCCCAGTTGTCCTTCCAGGGCCCCTTCTTCCCCACCGGGACGTTGTCCGTGTAGCCGGCCACGATCACGTTCTTGTCCTTCAGGTTCTTGAAGGCGTCGGCGACGGCGTCGAGGGCGCCCTTGCCATCCTTGCTCAGGGTGGCCGAGCCGGAGGGGAAGAGGATCTTGTCCTTCAGCTTCACGGTCATCTTGCCTCGCAGCTCCGAGATCTCGATCTCGCCTGCGGAGATCTGGCCCTTGAGCGACTCGGCGAGCTGCTCGTACTGGGCGCTCTTTCGCTCGAGCTCGCCCTTCTCTTGCTCGAGCTGGGTCTTGGCGGTCGTCGCCTGGCTGAGCTGCTGCTGCGTGGCGTCGAGCCGGGTCTGCAGGTCGGCGGCCTTCTTTTCGAGGTCGGCGGCCTTCTGACTCTCGTCCTGGTACTTCTTCATGTACTGCTCGGCCTCGAGCTCCTTGGCCGCGTACTGGTCCTTGCTGACCCCGCAGGCGGCGAAGAGCGCCGCCGCGGCGGCAGAGACGACGACTCGATGTGCGCGCATCATGCCTCCTGTTTGTGTCGGCGAATCCTACGGGGAGCGGGATACAGAGCGTGAACGAAAAAGAGGGCCTTGGCCCCAAAAGGGGCTGAGGCGGATCTCCCAGTGAACCGCCGCGAGGAAGCGGGCGCAGCGTTCCCCGAGGCGGGACGCGCCGCCGCGGCGCCGCTCACCGCCGGCGCTTTGGCGTTCGGTTCCCGGGGCCTGCGGTGGCCCGAGGGGAAGGCCGCCGGGTTCCGGCCCCGCCCGGCCGCGCCTCGCCCCCTACTTCTTGTGCGCCGGCGTGACCTTGACGGCGATGCTTTCACTGTAGGTCGCTACGAGCTTGTCGCCAGGCTTCACCTTGTCGATCTGGACGCCCTTGCCGGCCTTCACGCGGAAGAGCGCGCCGCCCTCCGACTCGAGCGTCACGATCCGGGACTTCATGTCGATGGCCTTGATGGTCACCGTCCCGGTCACGGTCGCCTCCGCCTGGGCCGAGGGCTTCTGGCCGGGGGCAGCGGTGGTGGCGACGGCTGACGCCGACGGCGGCACGGGGGCGGCCCCGGGCTGCTGCAGCTGGAGCGCGAACCCGCGGGTGAACCAGACGACGACGCGGTCGCCGGCCTTCACCTGCTCCAGGTTCTTCACGTCCGGACCGACGTACAGCGTGTCCACGCGCCCCCTCGAGTCCTTCAAGGTCACGCTGCGATTGTTGACGTCGACGGCCACGACGGTGGCCGACACGTGCTCGGCCGAGGCGCCGGCGACGAGGCCGGGCTTGGACGTGCGCTCGGCCGTCATCATCTCCTCCTGGTGCGCGGGTTCCTGGGAGAGGGCCGGCGCGGAGACGGCGACGGCGCAGAGGGCGCCGAACAGGTTGAGACGCGAGAGACGGGACATGTACTCCTCCTGGGGGATCCTTGACGGTACGCTCTCCAAAATCTGGAGTCGGCCGCACCCTAACCGCTTTGGCCCACCCGGCCACCGGCTCTGTTGGGTAGTGGCCGACGCGGATTCCCAGGTCGAGTGCCGTCCTCGCCGGCCCGAGGGAGGACGGCCTCCCGGCGGCCCCTCCGCATCCGGAGCGGAGACCCCGCCGATTTCCGGGGCCGTTCGTCGGGAGGCGGTCTTCGCGCGGGCACCCTTCTTCCTGCGAGCCTGGACCAAAGGCCAAGAGCTGCCGCTCCCGCGCAGTGTGGTCACTTACCGTATGACGCACCGTTTCTCTCCGCCCGGGTCGGCCCCGTGGCGGAGCTCCCACTCCGTCCGCGCGCTCCGGTGCTCCCAGGGCGGCTTCGCCTCTGCGTCGAATTGGGTGTAACCTTCCGTCCCCCAAGCCCTTATGCGACCGCTCTCTCGCCGCTTTCTCCTCAGCGCCCTCGCCCTGCTCATCGCCCTGCCGGAGACGGCGGGTTCGCAGCCGGCCTCCGGGGCCAAGGGGGCGCCGAGCCCCGAAGGCTGGAAGACGAACGAGCCCGCCCCGGTCGAGTTCGACGGGCAGACCCTCTTCTACGTCCGCGTCGGCGTCGCCGACCTCACCCCCCAGGTGCGCGCCCAGGGCATCGAGGCGCGGCTCGAGGCCATCGCCCGCGCCGGGCCGCCGGCTCCGGTGCGCGTGGAGGAAGGCCAGTTCAGCAACATCTACGCCGGGGACCGCTTCGTCATGAGCATCACCGACGAGGACGCGGGTACCTCCGGGCCGGCGCGCGCCACCTGGGCGCGCTACGTGGCCCAGGAGATCGAGGGGGTGCTGAAACAGCACTGGGAGGAGCGGGCGCCTCCCGCCCTGCTCCGGGCGGCCGTGAAATCCGCCATCGCCACCGCCGTGCTGCTGGCCTTCCTCGTCGCCCTGCGCCTCGCGGGCAAGAGAGTCGGGCCCCGGCTCCGCCGGGCCGCCGCGGCCTTCTTGAGCCGGGCTCGCATCCAGGCCTTCGAGGTCTTGAAGCCCGCCTCGCAGGAGCGGCTCATCCGCGCCGGAGGGCGCACCCTCTACGCGGGGCTCGTCGCCATCGCGCTCTTCACCTGGTTCGAGGTGGTGGCGCACCTTCTTCCCTGGACCCGGCAGCCGGCCCAGCACACGCTTCGGTTCCTCGCCGGCGCCTCCGGCTCGGTGGCCCTGAAGGTGCTGCACTTCCTGCCGAACCTCGTCTACATCCTCCTCCTCTCCCTGGTGGGCTACGGAGCGAACCGCGTCAACCGGGTCTTCTTCCAGGCCGTCGCCCGGGGAGCCATCCGCCTTCCCAACTTCTATCCGGACTGGAGCGTCTCGACTTCACGTTTGGTTTCGGTGTTCATCTACGCGCTTCTGGCCGTGGCCATCTACCCCTACCTGCCCGGGTCCGGGTCGAGCGCCTTCCAGGCCATCGGGATCTTCTTCGGAGCCATGATCTCGCTAGGCTCTGGCTCCTCGGTGGCGAACGCCATCTCCGGGGTGCTGCTCACCTACATGCGCCCGTTCGCGGTCGGGGACTTCGTGCGCATCGCGAACACCACCGGCACGGTCCAGAGCCAGTCCATGCTCGCCGTGCACGTCCTCTCCATCCGCAACGAGCACGTGACCATCCCGGCGTCCATGGTGCTCTCGGGCCAGATCGTGAACTTCTCCACCCACGCCCGGGCCGACGGCGTGGCGATCGCGACGCGCGTCACCATCGGCTACGACACCCCCTGGCGACAGGTCCACGACCTCCTGCTCGCCGCCGCGGAGAAGACCCCGCACGTGAAGGCCGCTCCCAAGCCTTGGGTCATTCAGGCGGAGCTCACCGACTTCTACGTAGCCTACGAGCTCGACGTCTACATTGACGACCCGAGCCGGCAGCACTTCATCCTGTCGGAGCTCAACCAGAACGTGCAGGACGCCTTCTTTCGGGCCGGGGTCGAGATCCTCTCGCCTCACTTCAGCCAGCTTCGGGACGGCGCCAAGCCGGCGATTCCGGACGAGTGGCTTCCCCCGGGCTCCCGGGAGAAGGCGTTTCGGGTCTCCGCCACCGTGCGCGAAGCGCGGGAGGCTCCCGCTCCGGCCGCGGCCCCCGCTCCGGGGGAGGTCCCCTCCCCGGGCCGGAGGGGCGGGGAGAGTTGACGCCGACCCTTTCTTGCGGGTTCCCGGGCGTCGCGCCGCTCGGGCAGTTCCGCTACTGCTGGTGAGGGAAGCGCCCCGCTCGGGGGGCGCGACGAGCTCACCGTTCTGCCGACGGCGGCGATTGCGGGGCCGCGACTGCCCAGCGTTCGCCTCCGGAGCGCCCTACCCGACTCGCGCCTGGAAGCGCATCCCGGGAGGCCCGGCGCGACCCGGATCGCCTCGCGAGCGCCGTCTCCTGCCGGCGGGGGGACGGACGAGACCGCGCCCCTCGCCCGGAGCTCCGCAGCTCGGCGGCGGTCGCTCCGGCGAGCGAGGAAGCGGGGGGGAGACAACCTCGAGCCGGCGGCGGGCTGCGTCGCCTCGCCGCCGGCGCGGCAACCGCTTAGAAGTGGAACTCGGGCGAGGCCATGAGCTGCAGGCCGCCGATCCAATAGCCCTGATAGCCGCCCGCCTCCAGCACGAGGTCGAGCCCGATGCCGAGGCGCCCGGTGTTCAGGAAGGAGGCTCCGCCGCCGATGCGGAAAGCCCCTCCGAGCCCCGAGTTCGGCCCGATGTACATGCCGCCGCCGACGCGGAAGCGGCCGACCGTGTCCAGGGTGGGTGGCCCGAACTTGGCCACGTAGTCGACGGTCGGCTCCCAGATGGTCACGTCGGACGACTTACTCTGGTAGACGGGGCCGTTGTAATAGGACGCGGTGATGGTCCCGATGAGGACATCGAACCCGATGCTGATGTTGTTCGGGCCGCCCACGTTGATGTCGAGCTGGGGGCCGACCGTGAACGGGATGTAGCTCGTGTAGGACCCGGACGAGCAGGAATAGTACGGATAGTACGTGTAGCAGTTGTACCAACCCGAGTTGTAGAAGCTCACCCCGAGATCGACCCGCAAGACGTTCCGGTAGACGGGCGGGGCCTGGACGTAGGGCGCGCCGGGCGGAGGAGGAGGCGGCGGCGGGGGATAGGCGTACTGCGCCGCGGCCGGAGCCGCCGCGACGAGGAAAGACGCGGCGAGCGCGATGCGGGTGAGTCGGTGCATGGCATCTCCTCTGGGAACCATCCTGCGATGCGTTTTTACCGTTTCACCATTCGTTAATCCATCTCTCGTAATCGCTGCGAATGTTGTCCATTCTGCCGCGGGGCATGGGCTTGTCAAGGCAAACGTGGCCGACAAAACGGGGACAGTTTGGACGAGAAGACGGAGCGGCCGGATCCCATGCTAGCCTCCTCTCGCGCTCCGGCGGGCAGCGGCGACGGCGCTCTCGGCCGCTGTGGGCGCAGCTTCCGAAACACCGCCCGGGCCGCCGCAGGCCCCGGCTCCGGCCGCGGAGGGACTCAGGGCTCTTCTGCCAGGGGGCAGAGAGGCCCGAGCGCTCGCGCGATTTCGCAGCCCGGCAGTCGCGCCCGGCGACAGTCGCTGCCAGCGCTCCCCGACCGCTCCGACCCCGTCGACCGCTTCCTTCCCCCAGGGAGAAAGCGCAGGCCGAGCCGGGCGCGCCCGAACGCTCCGGACCTGTCCCGGGCTACGCCGCCCGGCCGCAGGGCCGCGGGAACGGCCGCGGTCAGCCCTTCTCGGGCGAGGAGGGCGAGGCCTTCGCCGGCGCCGGCTGCTCCTCCTGCCAGCCCCCGCCGAGCGCCCGATACAGCTGAACGGCGGAGACGGCCTCGTCCCGCGATGTCTGCGCGAGACTCAGCTCCGCGTCGAAGGAGGACCGCTGGGCGTCGAGCACCTCGAGGTAGGAGGAGACGCCCCCCTCGTAGCGGTGGAAGGCGAGTCGCTCCGCGGCCCGCGCGGCGGTCACCCCCTTCTCCAGCTCCTGTCGGACCTGCTTCAGCTTCACGACCCCGACGGCCGCACCCGAGACCTCGCTGTAGGCGCTCAGCACCGTCTGCCAGTAGACGGCCACCGTCTCTTCGAGCTGGGCGCGCGCGGCCTCCTCCAGGGAGGAGAGCCGCCCGCCCTCGAAGATGGGAGCGAGCAGGCCGCCCCCCACGTTCCAGACGAGCCCGTTCGCGGAGAACATGCTCGGCAGTTGCGGGCCGGCCAGGCCGATGAGGCCTTGGAGGGAGAGCGAAGGCAGCCGGTTGGCGATGGCCACGCCGACCGAGCTCGTCGCGGCCTTGACCGTGTCCTCGGCCGCGAGGACGTCCGGCCGCCGCTCGAGGAGCGCGGCGGGCACGCCGACGGGGAGCGGGGGAGACGTCGGCAGGAAAGACGACTCGCCGCGAGCGATGGGGCCCGGCGCCCGGCCGAGGAGAACCGAGATCTGGTTCTCCTTGAGAGCGATGAGCCGCTCCGTCGCCGGGATCGCGGACGCGGTGACGGAGAGATCGACGCGAGCCTGGTTGACCTCGAGGTCGTTCCCCACTCCGCCCTGGGAGCGCTTCGTGAAGAGGTCCAGGGTGCCCTGCCTCGTCACCGTGTTGCGCCTGGCGATTTCCAGCTCCGTGTCGAGCTCCAGGAGCTCGAAGTACGACTGGGCCACGTCGGCCACGAGGGTGATGAGCGTCCCGCGGCGGCCCTCCTCGGTGGCGAGGAGGGTGGCCTTGGCGGCGTCGCTCGCGTTGCGGATCTTCCCCCACAGGTCGATCTCCCAGGAGACCCCGAGGTTCGCGCTCCAGCTTCCCGACGGCCCGAACCCGGAGTAAATAGGGAACGCCTTGGCCACCTGCTGCCCGTAGTTTCCCCCGGCGCCGAGGCTCACCTGGGGGTAGAAGTCGGCGCGAGCCACGCCCAGCAGGGCCCGGCTTTCCTCGACACGAGCCGAGGCGAGCCGAAGGTCCTGGTTGTTGGCGATGGCCTCCCGAACCAGCGCCTGGAGGGCCGGGTCCCGGAACATCTCCCACCAGGGGAGGTCTGCGATGGACGCGGCGTCGGCGCCCGACGGGGCGCGCCAGTAGTTCGCTGGGACCGGGACGTCGGGCCGCTGGTAGCGGGGCCCGACCGCGCAGGCGGCGAGCGCCAAGAAGACGGAGGCGGCGAGGTATCTCGTCACGGCTTCGCTCCTAGTGGGACGGGGTTGCCGATTCCGGGGCGGGCGCAGTCCCGGGGTGCTTCGCCTTCCCAAACCTCCCCTGCAGGGTTTCCACCATCACGAAAAGCGCGGGAACGAGGAAGACGGCGAGGAAAGTCGCGACGAGCATGCCGGCGAAGACCGCCATTCCCATGACCTTGCGGGACTCCGCGCCGGCGCCGGAGGCGCGCACGAGCGGCAGCACCCCGAGGATAAAGGCGAAGGCGGTCATGAGAATGGGGCGCAGGCGCAGCTTGGCGGCGGTGAGGGCCGCCTCGACCGGGGCCGTCCCCTTCTCCATTTCCATCTTGGCGAACTCGACGATGAGGATGGCGTTCTTCGCGGCCAGGCCGACGAGCATGATGAGCCCGATCTGCGCGAATACGTTGCTCACGTACGAGTCGCTGGCGAAGCGGGCGAGCCACAGTCCCAGGAAGGCCCCGAAGGCCGCGAAGGGCGTCCCCAGGAGCACGCTCATGGGCAGCGACCAGCTCTCGTACTGAGCGGAGAGGATGAGGAACACCATGATCATGGCGAAGACGAAGACCACGCCCGCGGTGCCCTCGGCCTTCTTCTCCTGGTAGGAGACGTTCGACCACTGGTAGCCCATCTCCTTCGGCAAGACCTGGGCGGCCACCTCCTCGAGCGCCTTCATCGCCTGCGCCGAGCTGTAGCCCGGGGCCGGCACGCCGGTCACCTCGGCCGCTCGGTAGAGGTTGAAGCGGTTCGTGAACTCCGGACCGGCGGTCGGCTTGGTGGCCAGGAGGGTGTCGAGCGGGATCATGCCCCCGTCCGGCCCCCGGACGTAGAACAGGCCGAGGTCGCGGACGGTGTTGCGGTACTCCGGCTCCGCCTGGAGGTAGACCTTGTAGACCCGGCCGAAGCGGTTGAAGTCGTTGATGTAGTTGCCGCCGAGGTAGGAGCCCAGGGTGTTGAGGACGTCCGGGAGAGGCACGCCGAGCTTGAGCACCTTGTCGCGGTCGATCTCGGCGAAGACCTGGGGGACGGCGGCGCGGTAGACGCTGTTCGCGAAGCCGATCTCGGGGCGCTTCTTCGCGGCGGCGATGAATTTGGCGAGGTTCTCGGCGAGGAATTGCGGCGACCCGCCGCTTCGGTCCTGGAGCATGAAGGAGAAGCCCGACCCCGTGCCGAGCCCGGGGATGGGGGGAGGGCCGAACGCGAACACGGTGGCCTCGGGGATTTCGCGTGCAAACCGGGCGTTGAGGGCCCGCATCACCTCGAAGACCCTCTCGCCCTTCCCCTTCCTCTCCCCCCAGGGTTTCATGGAGACGAAGAAGAAGGCGGTGTTGGAGGCGTAGGCGCCGGAGAGAAGGCTGTATCCGTTGATGGTGGTCGTGTAGGCGACGGTCGGCTCCTGCATCAGGATCGACTCCGCCTTGCGCGTGACGCCGTCCGTGCGCTCCAGGGACGAAGCATCCGGCAGCTGCGCCATGGCCAGGAAGTACCCGTTGTCCTCGTCCGGGACGAAGCCGCCCGGGATGCGGGACGCCAGCACCACCGCGAGGACGATGGTGAGCCCGACGAGCAGCGCGCTGCGGACGAGCTTGCGCACGAGGATGGACGTGATCGACAGGTAGCCTCCGGTGAAGCGATCGAAGACCCTGTTGAAGACGTCGTAGAAGGGCTGCAGGAGCGAGCGCTTCCCTCCCTTGGGCTTGAGGAGCAGCGCGGAGAGGGCCGGCGAGAGCGTCAGCGCGTTCAGCGCGGAGAAGAGCACGGACACGGCGATGGTGATGGCGAACTGCTGGTAGAGCTGGCCGCTGATCCCGCTGATGAACGCCACCGGCACGAACACCGCCGACAAGACGAGGGCGATGGCGATGACGGGACCGGAGACCTCCTTCATTGCCTGGGCGGTGGCCTCGCGAGGGGCGAGCCCGTGCTCGATGTGGTGCATCACCGCTTCGACGACCACGATGGCGTCGTCCACCACGATCCCGATGGCGAGGACCAGGCCGAGGAGGGAGAGGGTGTTCACGGAGAAGCCGAGAAGCGGGAAGACGACGAACGTCCCCACCAGGGAAACGGGAACGGTGAGAAGGGGGATGAGCGTGGCTCGCCAGTTCTGCAGGAAGACGAACACCACCAGGATGACGAGGACGACGGCCTCGAGGAGGGTGTGGACGATCTCCTCGATGCCGGCGGTGATGGCGAGGGTGGTGTCGAGAGTAACCTCCTGGTGCACCCCGGGCGGGAAGCGGCCCGAGAGCTCCGCCATGGTCTGCTTCACCTGTTCCGCGACCGCCAGCGCGTTCGAGCCGGGGGCCTGGTAGATGGCGATGACCGCGGCCGCTTTGCCGTTCAGCCGCCCCGACGAGTTGTAGAGGAGCGACCCGAGTTCCATGCGCGCCACGTCCTTCAGGCGAACCTGCGAGCCATCGGGGTTGGAACGCACGATGATCTGCCCGAACTCGTCGGCGTCGAGCAGGCGCCCCCGCGTCCGCACCTGGTAGGTGAACTCGGTCCCGGGGGGCGCCGGCGGACCCCCGATCTGGCCGGCGGGAAGGAGCACGTTCTGCTGCTGCACCGCGTTCGAGAGATCGGCGACCGTGAGTCCCAGGGTCTTCAGACGATCGGGCCGGACCCAGATCCGCATCGCGTAATCGGAGCCGCCGAAGAGCACGACGTCGCCCACGCCCCGCAGTCGCTTCAGCTGGTCGTTGATGTTGATGCCGGCGTAGTTGGACAGGAAGTTGCTGTCGAAGGCCCCGGACGGCGAGGTGAGGGTGACGAGCATCAGGGGGAAGTTGAGCGACTTCTTGACGGTGACGCCGTAGGTCTTCACCGACTGCGGCAGGGAAGCCGTCGCCTGGGACACTCGGTTCTGGACGAGGACGTTCGAGATGTCGAGGTTCGAGCCGACCTCGAACGAGACCTGGAGGTTGTAGGTTCCGTCGTTGGCGTTCGTCGACTTCATGTAGATCATGTTGTCGACGCCGTTCACCTGCTGCTCGAGCGGCGCGGCCACCGACGACTCCACGTCGAGCGCGTTCGCGCCGGTGTAGGTCGTCGTCACCTGGATGAGCGGCGGGACGATGTCCGGGAACTGCGCGACGGGGAGCCGAGTGAGAGCGACGGCCCCCATCATCACCGTGACGATGGAGATGACCATCGCCACGATGGGACGGCGGATGAAGAACTGGGCCATGACTCAGGTCCCCTCGGCCGCCGTGGAGGCCGGCGCGGCGATGGGCTTCACCTCCATGCCGTCGCGAAGCCGCTGGGCGCCCTCCACCACCACCGCCTCCCCGGGCTTCAGCCCCTCGAGGATAACCCATTGCGAGCCGACCTTCGGGCCCGGCTTCACCTTGCGTGTCTGCGCCTTGTCCCCCGGCGCCAGGGCGACGACCGTGTAGGTGCCCTGCAACTCCTGGACGGCCCTCTGCGGCACGAGCAAGGCGTCCTTCAGGACCTCCATCTCCGCGTGGACCTTGCCGTACAGACCGGGCCTCAGGGTCCGATCTGGATTGGGGAAAGCGAGGTCCACGCGCAGCGTTCCCGTGGCGGGGTCGACCTCGCGGGAGATGAAGATGATCTTGCCCGGGTACGGGTGGATCGAGCCGTCGGAGAGGATAAGCTGAGGAGCCTTCAGCGAATCGCGCTCGGCCGGCTTCCCCGCCTTCTCCGCCGCATCCTCCGCCACCTTCGCCCGCGCGAACCGCAGATAGTCAGCCTCGGAAATGGCAATGCTCACCCGGATGGGGTCGACGGAGGACACGACCGTCAGCAGCGTCGGCTCGCCCTTGCCGACCAGGTCTCCGACCTTGCGCTCCGCCTTCCCGGCCAGCCCGGCCAGGGGCGACGAGATGCGGGTGTAGGACAGGTTCAGCCTGGCGATCTCCAGGTTAGCCTGGGCGGCGGCCACTTGGGCTCGGGCCGACCGTTGCGCGGCGATGGCGTTGTCGAGATCGGCCTGGCTGACGGCGCGCTCGGCCGCGAGCGGGGTGTAGCGGTCCACGTCCAGGTTCGCCTTGGCGAGGTTCGACTGCGTCCGGGCGAGGGAGGCCTCCGCCTCCGCCAGGGAGGCGCGGAAGGGCTCGTCGTCGATGGTGAAGAGGAGCTGGCCCTTCTTCACGCCCGAGCCCTCCACGTAGTCGATGGAGCGGAGATAGCCTTCCACGCGGGCCCGGATCTCCACGTCCTCGTACCCCCGCAGCTGCGCCACCAGGTTCACGGCGATGGGCGTGTCCCTGCGTACGACCTCCGCCACGGGGACCTCGGGCACCGGCGCGGCTGGCGGCTTCTCCTCCCCGCAGGCGCCGGCCAGTACCGCCGCACACGCGAGCGCAGTGACCTTCACGCTTCGAATCGTGGGAGCACGGAGGGTCATGAGGAATTCCCCGGGTCAAAAGTGGACGAGGCAGCATACGCTTTCTCGGCTGCCGGCGTGGACGTAAAGGGCACGAAGCCGGCCCTGGCCCGTGCACAAAAGGAACGTCGCCGGGCGTAGCCGCCAGGCTCGCGAGCTGGCAAGGCGCGGCGACGCCGGTATCCCCGGGGAGGAGACGCTCCGTCGATCGCGCCGCGGCGACCGAGGCGGGCGGCGGAGAGAGAGCACGGCCGCGCGCTCGCCGCTGCCCGCAGCCCCCGCGAGCGGCACGCCGACGTCGGAGGGGGGAGGGCAGGGAGCGGGGGCGTGCCCCCGCTCCCATCCGTCTTCCCGCGCTACTTCGTGAGGCCCGTCTGCTTCAGCGCGTCCTTGCAAGCCTGACTCACCGCCGCGTCGTTCTTCTTCAGGCAGGCGAGCGCCCGGCCCTGGCCCACCTGCACGCCGGCACAGAACTTCTGGAGATCATCCTTGCACTGGCCGGCGGCGAACTTCAGAGCCGCGACCGCCTGCTCGAGCTGGAGGGAGGCGTCGTAGAGCGCGTACTCGCACTTATCGGAAACCTTGTTCTCGAAGGCATAGAGGCAGGCGAGGATGCGTCCCTGGCCCGGGACGACGCCCTTGCAGAAGGTGGTGAGTTCCTTGTGGCAGGCCTTCTTCAGAGTGTCGACGAGACTGTCGTCGGCTCGGGCCCACCCGGCGCCGAGCTGCAGCGCTCCCACAACCAGAGACCCCGCGATGATCTTGCGCATGCTCTTTCTCCCTTCCGTTAGATCCTGCGACCGGCCCACGACTCGGTCCCTTCCGCTCGCCGCGGGCGACCCCGTGCGCCGTCGGGAGCGTGGACGGTTCGGCAAAAGAGATCAAGCGCGGTAGCGCATGGAGCGGCACCCCTTCGGGGCGCCTTTTCGCCCGTATCTACTTGTCACCTGCACGTCGCTTGTCCGGCCCCGCGCGCGGTCCGCGCGCTGCGCCGAGAGGGTCGCCTCGCATCCCGGCCTCCCTGGTGCTTCGCGCTCCCGAAGGCGAGCGGATGCGGGCTTCCCCGGGCGCGCCCCCGGACGGGGAATGCCGGACTGGTGTCGAGGCAGAGGGGGAGCCCTGCGCCGCTCGCTCCGACTGCTTAGGTCGGGACCGCCTCCGGACGGCCGGGCCGGAGCGAGGAGAGGCGGGCGGGGCCGAGGTCGCGCGTGAGGTGGCGCGGCTTGGCGCCAGTGGCCTTTTGTGGGATGTTCCGCGCGTCCGGGAGCGCGCCGGATTCGCTTCCGCGGACGAAGTGGGGCACTCGCGTCTGAGGGGAGGTTCACCTTGCGATTCGTCTCTGCCTGCGGTGAACCCCTCGAGCGTTCCAGGGGCCGGCGCGCACTCGCGGTCGCTCTCGTCTGCGCGCTGGCGTGGCCGGCCGCAGGGGTGCGGGCCCAGGCAGCGCCCCCGCCGCCGGCCCAACCCACGACCCAGAGTCCTCCTCCGTCGCCCCCGGGCGGCGAAGCGCACGCGACTCCGCTCAACGCCGAGCAGCTCGAGGCGCTCGTGGCTCCCATCGCGCTTTTCCCGGACGCGCTGCTCAGCCAGGCGCTCATGGCGTCGACCTACCCGCTGGAGATCATCCAGGCGACGCAGTGGGTCGCAAAGAACGGGAACCTGAAGGGGGAGGAACTCGAGAAGGCGGTGCAGGCTCAGGCCTGGGACCCGAGCGTCCAGGCGACCGCCATGATGCCCGACCTCCTCAAACGCCTCGCCGAGGACATTACCTGGACGACGAACCTCGGAAACGCCTTTCTCGGCCAGCCGCAGGACGTGATGACCGCGGTCCAGCTGATGCGCAAGAGGGCGAAGGAGTCGGGGAAGCTCGAGTCGAACGAGAAGATGACCGTGGAGACCCAGGTCGTCGAGCAACAGACCGTCGTCGTCATCCAGCCCGCGAACCCGCAGGTGATCTACGTTCCCGCCTACAATCCGACGGTCATCTGGGGGCCCCCGGTCTACCCGTATCCTCCCGTCTACTATCCGCCGCCTCCTCCCCCCGGGGCCATGCTCTTCACCTTCACCGCGGGAATGATGTGGGGAGCCGCCATCCGGGGCGGGCCCTGCTGCAGCTGCGGGTGGGGAGGGAACAACACAGTCATTATCAACAACAACAACAACTTCGTCCGCCACTACAACAACACGAACAACATACGGACGGGCGGGGGGCAGTCGAACTGGCAGCACAACCCGCAGCATCGCGGCGGCGCCCCCTACGGCGACCGGGCCACCGCCGAACGGTACGGAGGTGGCGGCGGGCGCGGGGGAGGAGCCCAGGGCCGGCCCAGCGCCTCGCCGAGCGACCGATCCGGCGCCGGGCCCGCTACGGCGAATCGAGGCGGGACCGGGCCCTCCACGGCGAACCGGGGCGGGACCGGGCCCTCGACGGCCAACCGCGGGGGCGGCGCGCCTCCGACTGGCAATCGCGCCGGCACCGGGCCTTCGACGGCGAACCGCGGCGGCGCCGGAACCGCCGCTCCGAGCTACGGAGGCGGAGGCGGCGCCGGCATCGGCCATCGGTCCGTCCAGGACTCTCCGGGGGGAAGCGCCTTCGGGGGGGCGGGGGGCGGCGCGGATCGAACCCGAGCGAGCGGGTCCCGGGGGGCCTCGAGCATGCCGCAGGGCGGCGGGCGAGGCGGCGGCGGCGGCCGCGGCAGGTGAGAGGGGGACGCGCATGAGAACGCTCCAGGTAGTCCTGGCCTTCGCCGTCGTCCTGGGGGCCGGCCCTTCGTCCAGCCGGGCCTCCCCGGCGGGGCCGCGGACCTATCCCACTCCTCGCCAGGCGGCGGAAGCGCTCGCGGCGGCGGCCGCGGCACAGGACGTCTCGACGCTCCTCGCGATCTTCGGCCCAGACGGCTCGGCCCTCGTCAACTCGGGGGACGAGGTCCAGGACCGGAGGGACCGGGCCAAGTTCGCCGAACTCGCCGCCGAGAAGCTGGACGTGATCGTCGCCCCGAAGCACCGGCACGTGGCGACGGTCGTAGTCGGGAGCGACGCCTGGCCTTTCCCGGTTCCGCTCGTCGAGGAGGGAGGGAAGTGGAGCTTCGCCGCCAAGCAGGGCCTCGAGGCGGTGCTGGAGCGGAGGATCGGGGCGAACGAACTCGACGCCATCGAGATCTGCCGCGGCTATGTGGAGGCGCAGAAGGAGTACGCCGCGGAGGATCGAACCGGCACCGGGGTGCTGCAGTACGCCCAGAAGGTGGTGAGCAGCGAGGGCAAGCGGGACGGGCTGGTGTGGCGGAATCCCGACGGCTCGTTGGGCGGCCCCGTCGCCGAGCGCATCGCCGTGGCCATCAGCGAAGGCTACTCGGACAAGACGAAGCCATTTCACGGGTACCACTTCGAGATCCTCAAGCGGCAGGGACCGCACGCTCCCCTCGGCACCCTGGACTACGTGGTGGACGGCAAGATGATCGGCGGCTTCGCCCTCGCCGCCTGGCCGGCGGAGTACGCCGTCTCCGGGGTCAAGACCTTCATCGTCAGCCACGACGGGGTCGTGTACGAGAAGGACCTGGGACGGGATACCGCCAAGATCGTGGCGCGGATGGACCGCTACGACCCGGACAAGTCCTGGAAGCCTGTGCCCTGACCCCGAGCCGGACCCGGAGCGCATGGAGAGCGCGTTGCCGAGGTTGGGCGGCGAGCCCAGCTCGAGTCTCCGGAGCGCCCTCCCCTCGTTTCGCGTCGACTTCCGTGCCGCAGCCTTGGCGCACGCCTGGCGGCCCTTCCCCCTCTGCATCGAGGCGAGGGTGGTCGCCTTCCATGCGCCCGGCCCCCGCATCGACGCGGCCGCCCCGGCCGCCGGCCGCCGCGGCCGGCGGGACCTCGTGTGGCATCGGTGATGGCCACCGGAGTCGCTCCGCCCCGGACGAAGCACCCGGGCATCCCGGGGGAGGGAGAGCCCGCTCGATGACGCTCTCGACCGCGAGTGGACGAGGAAGGAACAGGTGGGCCCGCCACTGGGGCAATCGCCAAAGCTTCCCCTCGCGCTCTTCGGGGCGCCAGGGCTTTGGAGAACGGGGGGCCGCGCCTTGAGACCGCCTGCGCTCCGTCGGGCCCTGTGGCTCGTCGGCGTCTTCTCGGCCTCGCCGGCCGGCGCCTGGATCTGGCCGGAACACCGGGACATCGCCGTCACGGCGATCCAGGGGCTCTCCGGGCCGGATCGGAGCACGCTCGAGACCCTGTGGGACGAAGCGAAGGGTCCGGCTCCCTCGCAACTGTGCCCCGCCGCGGTGGACCCGGGCGCCGAGCCGGTCGCGAAACCAGCCGACTGGCCTGGCATTTGCGTCGACTTCGCGTCCTTCCCCGCGCTCGCCGGCGACCACTCCTGCTCCACGGCGAGCCTGGAGGCAGTGGCCGCCGCGGAGGCGTGGGGCCGAAAGGTCGTGTGGGTGGCGGCCCAAACGAAGGAGCGACTCGCGAGCGCCGCGAACGAAGCGAGCCGCACCGATATCTGGAACTTCTCCCACCTCGCCATGCAGCACGCGGACCCGGCCTACCTGACGCGGGCGGCCGGCAACAACGCGCACTTCGTCATCCCGCGCGCCCCGGCCGAGCGGAGAGAGACGCTCGAGGGGTACGTGGCGCGCGCGCTCGCGCCGGAGACCGAGATCAACGCCACGGGCATCTACGTGCAATACCACGCGCTCGCGCTCCGGATCGCGGCCCGCCACCGCTCCGCCCCCGCGGCGGAGCGGCCGTCCCTGGCTCGCCGCGCGCTCCTCGCCGAGGGCATCGCCCTTCACTTCCTGGAAGACTCGTTCTCGGCGGGGCACTACGCCGCCACCTGGGGTTCCGCTCCCTGGCAAAAGGGGACTCACGACCTCTACTGCGTCATCGGGCTCACCTCCATGACCTGGAAGGGAGAACTCTTCGAAAGCCACGGAGACGCCCACATGACCGGTCGCGACGAGAAGGTGGCCGCGGCCGCCGTTCGGCGGAGCATCGCCGAGTGGATCGGGGCCGCGACCGGCCGGCTGGAGGTCTCGGCCGGGCCCCTCGTCGCCGAGGAGCAGGCGCTCGAGGCCTTCGACTTCTGCAAGGCGTCGCACCTCGCGCCGATGCCGCTCGAACCCGCCGAGCGCGAGGCGGCCCTCAACATCCTGGCCGAGAGCCCCGTCCCCTCGGGGGGCCCGGACTCGATCCATCCCCCCCGGGCGAGGGCCGACATCGGCTTGTTCTTGGGGGTGGTGTCCGGGGTGGCGGGCGGAGTCGCGTTCGGCGGCTACGACACCACCGGCGGCGAGCGCTTCCGCGGCGAACTCGAGGTGGGGGGCCGCGTGGGCTACGGTGTGCAGGGCGTCCTCACGACGAACCTGGACGGCCAGCTCTGGGCGCAGGCCTCCTACGTCGTCGACCCCGCCCAGCTCGACCTCTCCTGCCCCGGATGTCCCGGCGGGGAGAGAGGAAACAAGGCGGTCCCCCGCGTGCCGGCCCGCTCCGGGCTCAAGCTGGCGCTGCGCATGCCGTCGTACCTCCTGCCCTTCGACCTCGTGCTGCTCGGACCGGTGCTCCTCCTCGCGTCGCCGAACGCCCTGCAGAACGTGGTCCTCACGGCCACCGCCGGCGGACTCCTCACCCTTCAGCGGCCGCTCTCCACCGGCATCGGGACGTTCCAGTTCATGGCGGGGCGCGAGTTCGGCCTCACCTTCTGGGGCATGGGGGGAGCTGATCAGTTCATCGCCACCCCCTCCCCCGGCACCTACGAGGTCGTCAATTACAAGTCGCTGGAGCTCGACTTTCCGGTCGTCGAATACGTGCCACCTCGGGCCTTCGCCACCGTCCTCTCGCTGGCGGCGGAGGTCCAGCTCGGCTTCACGGTCGAGTTTCCCCAGGACGCGAGGCTCCAAGTCGGGAACGCCCCGTACGAACTCGGGCCGAGTTGGCTCATCTACCTGCGCCTGCGGCTCGATGCGCGAAAGTACGTGAGCGGGTCCTCGGAAGACTGGAAGGGGTGAGCCGGAAAGCGGGACCGGGTCCATCACCGGCGGCATCGTCTCCGGCGCCTCCCCGCCCGGCGGGCTCCTCGGCCCGGGCCGGGGTTACCTCCCGACCCAGGTCCTCGGCGCAGGCGCTCCCCGGTGGCGGGGGAACCGGCTCGGCGCGCGCCGGCCCGACCCGCCGTCGCAAAGTTCCCGCCCGCCGCTCCTCCCACCCTCGCGGCTCCGCGACGCTACTCCGGCTTCTTTGACCCGGGCGCCCGGCCGGAGAGCGTGGTCCGGCTCGCGAACCGCCTCCAGACGTCGGTGGCCAGGAAATCGAGAAAGACGCGGACCTTGGGGAGGAGGTAGCGCCGCGTCGGGAAGACGGCTCGCACCTCGACGTCCGGACCCGCCCACTCCCCCAGAACCGGGGCCAGTGCCTTCGCCCGCACCAGGTCCGCCACGGCGACCCGCGCCGCGTGAACGATCCCCATTCCCGCGAGGGCCGCGGCCTGGAGGGGGGCGCTGTCGTTGCAGACGAGGATCGGCGAGAGAGGCACGGTCGCGGTTCGCTCCCCGCGGGCCAGGGTCCACTCGAAGTGCACGGGGCCTCCGCCACCCGCGTAGAGGAGCGCGTCGTGAGCGGAGAGGTCTTGCGGCCGGCGCGGTCGCCCCCGCCGCGCCAGGTACGCCGGGCTCGCGAAGTACCCGGAGGACACCCTGCCGATCAGGCGAGTGGCGAGGGACGAGTCGGCGAGCGGCCAGGGCGAGAGCGCCACGTCGGTGGCGCGCATCACCAGGTCCTCCGGCTCGTTCTTGAGCGTCAGCCACACGCGGAGCTCGGGGTACCGCGTGAGAAAGGACGGGAGGGTTGGGACGAGGACGTCGCGCGCCAGGGTGTAGGGCGCCGTGATTCGCAAGGTGCCGCGCGGCTTCTCCCGGAACGCCCCCACCGTCGCCTCCGCGTCGGCGATCTCGTCCTCGATCCGGGCGCAGCGCTCCTGGAAGACGTCGCCCACCTCCGTGAGCGAGACCCGGCGAGTGGTCCGCTGCAGCAGGCGGACCCCCAGCCGCGACTCCAGGACCTTCACCTTCCGGCTCACGGTGGCCTTCGGCATGCGAAGCATCCGGGCCGCGCCGACGAAGCTCCGCCGCGAGGCGACCGCCAGGAAGACCCGCATCTCGTTCAGGTCGAGTATTGTTCCATTCATGGAACAGTGAGTCTAACCTAAGCCTCTTTATCCCATCCAGTTCGGGGCACTAGTGTGCGCCTTCGAAAGGAGGCCCACCATGTCGACCGTCATCCCCCGCCACTCCGGAAGGCCGGCTCCCCTCGCCTGCCCTCCGCGCGATCCCCCCTGCTTCCTGTGCCCCGTCTGCGCGGAGGACCTTTTCGAAGGGGACCGCGTCCGGGACCGGCCCTGTCGCCACGTGGCCATCGCCCGCGAGCACAACGGCGACCTCTGCTGCTGGGACGACTCCCTCCTGCAGTTGGTGGTCGAAGCCTGGCGGAGATCGGAGAGGACCGGCGCGCCGATCCTCGACCTGCTCTTTCATTGGCTCGGCCCGGAATACGTGTTCTACGAGCTCCTCGAGTCCGCGGAACCGTCGCCCACGGCCCGGACCGTGGTCGTGCGGGGTGCGCCGTCCGGCGCCGCCCGCGAGTTGCCCTAGAGCCCCTGGGGGGCGAAGGCGGAAGAAGGCGCCTTCGCCTCCCCGCCCGGGCGCCTGGAAGCGGCCCCCTGACTTCCCGGCACCCGCGCCTCTCCGAAGAGGAGGGCTGGGAACGGCCGCGGGGGCGAGCGCGCCGGGACGGGGAGCGATCACCGCAACAGACCGTGAAGCGCACGCCGCCATGCTCCGACCCTGAGCGCTGGGCGCAATCGCCCGAGCGCTCTTTCGGGTACCATACGCCCCATGCGCCACTGGCCGACCGCGGTCCCCCTCGCCGCAGCGATCCTTTTGGGTTTGGCGTCGTTCCTCCCGGCGAGAGGCGGTATGGCGATCGTCCTTGGCGCCGCGCTCATGGGCGCCGTCCTGGCGGCGGTCCACCACGCCGAGGTCGTCGCCCACCGAGTCGGGGAGCCGCTCGGCACCCTGATTCTCGCCCTGGCGGTGACGCTCATCGAAGTCGCGCTCATCGTCTCCATGATGGTCGCCGGCGGGCCCCAGAATGCGGCCCTGGCGCGCGACGCCGTCTACTCGGCCGTGATGCTCATCTGCAACGGCGTGGTGGGGATCTGCCTTCTCGTCGGCGGGATGCGCCACCGCGAGCAGTCGTTCCGCGTCGAGGGCGCGGCGGCAGCGTACGCGACGCTTGTCGCCGTGACCGCGCTCGCTCTCGTGCTGCCGTCCTTCACCACGAGCTCGCCGGGGCCGACCTACACGAGGTCGCAGCTCGCCTTCGCCGCGGTCTCCTCGCTCGTTCTCTGGGGTCTCTTCGTCTTCGTCCAGACCGTCCGCCACCGGGACTACTTTCTCCCCCCCGAGGGGACCGAGGACGAGAACGCCCACCTTCCCGCGGCGTCGGCGGGCCAGGCGTGGGCGGCCTCCGGGCTCCTGCTCGTCTCCCTCGTCGCCGTGGTGGGCCTCGCCAAGATCCTCTCGCCCTCCATCGAGGCCGCAGTGACCGCAGCCGGCGCTCCCGAGGCGGTCATCGGGATCGCCATCGCCATGCTCGTCCTCCTCCCCGAGACGCTCGCGGCCGTGCGCGCCGCCCGGGCGAACCGGATCCAGACGAGCTTGAACCTCTCCCTCGGCTCGGCCCTGGCGTGCATCGGCCTCACCATCCCCGCCGTGGTGACGGTTTCGGTGCTCTTCGACATTCCCCTGGTGCTGGGGCTCGGCGCGAAGGACCTCGTGCTCCTCGGCCTCACCTTCCTCGTCGGAACCATCACCCTGGGCTCGGGCCGGACGAACGTCATGCTGGGGGCCGTGCACCTGGTGCTGTTCGCCGTCTTCCTCTTCCTCTCCTTCGTGCCGTAGCCCCGAGCCGACGGGCGGGGCCCGTCCCGTCAGCCCTGGCCCGCTGCCGAGACGGCAACGGCCTCGGAGGCGAGCGGCCCGGCCGCTGCCTCGTCGGCCTTTCCGCTCTCGCCGCCTCGGTCGAGCGACAGCTTGAAGAGCACCGGTCCCACCACCTCGTTCAGGGCGACGGCGGCCACCGCCAGGGCCCCGAACTGAGCGCCGAAGCTCGGAAACTCGGTCGCCATCTTCGCGGCGATGCCCAGGGACAGTCCCGCCTGCGGGACGAGCGCGGCCCAGCTCCACCGGCGCAGCGGGGTGGGGTCCCCGGCGAGCCGGCCCGAGATGCGAGCCGAGAGGAACGCCGTTCCGGCGCGGACGGCGAAGAGGAGGACCGCCGCGGGCCAGAGGCGGCCCACCAGCGGGAGGTCGAGGTGGGCACCCGCGGTGGCGAAGAAGATCACGTACACCACCTCCCCGGTGTTCTCGATGGAGTGGAGCAACCGGTCGCCTTGCCGCGAGAGGTTCTGGACGATGAAACCAGCCGTGAGGAAGGTGAGCAACCACTCGAAGTGGAGGTAGGTGATCACCTCGACGACCACGAGGCCGAAGACGAGCAGCACGAGCAGAACCTGGCGGCCCACGAAGCGCAGGTAGGCGGCGAGCGCCAGGCCGAGCGTGGTGCCGATGGCGATGCTGCCGAGGATCTCGTGCCCCAGCTCGACGAAGGCCCCGAGCGAGAGGGTCGCCACCGGGTCGAGGATCGGCCGCACGGCCGTGACCACCACCGCCATGAGGAGTACGACCACGGCGTCCGAGGTCATGACGAAGGCCACCGCAAAGTCCGTGAGGGGACCGGCCGGGCGGGACTGGGAGAGGATCCCCATGATGGCCGAGGGGCTGCGGGTGATCGCCACCACGCCCCAGAGCAGGGCGACCGCGAAGACCGCGGCCAGCTCCATCCCGTGGGTGAAGGGCACGAGTGGTCTCGCCAGGACGAAGGCGACCGGGACGAGCACCAAGGCCAGGCCGTTCTGCACGAGCGTCGCCCAGGCCAAACTGCCGAGGCCCCGCCGCAGCGCCTCCATGCGAAGCTCCGCCCCGCCGGCGAGCGCGATGAGGGAGAGCGCCAGGGAATTCACGACCGAAAGGTCCGCCACCGTGTCGTGGTCCACGGCGTGGAGGACGTAGGGGCCGGCGACGATGCCGGCGACAAGGAACCCGGTGAGGTGCGGGAGTCGCACCATCTCGAGGAGGCTGCTCGCCAGCGTCCCGGCGAGCATGAAGAACCCCACCGCGGCGATGTCCCGCCCGCCGCGTTGCCAGCCGGCCCAGCTCGGAGGCGACAGCCTCGCCACCGCCATCATGATGGCGAAGAGGGAGGCGAGGGCCACGAGCTCGGCGGCCCGGGTACCGAGACCCTTGGGGCGAGACGCGCCGCTCATGGCGCCGCCGCCGCGCCTTCCCGGCCGTTCGGAGGCGCCTCGGGAACCTCACCGGCGCGCCTCAGCGCCCGGCGCAGAGCGGGCGGGCCCACGAACTCGCTCGCCACCGCCGCGGCCGCCGCCGTGGCCAGGACGGCGGACCCCACGGGTCCGGGGTAGCGCTGCTGGAAGGCGAGCCCCACCGTGACGTGGAGAGGGCCCGCGGAGGACAAGGCGAGCCCCACGGCCGGCCCGGCGCCGCGCGCGCCCGGCGCCATCGCCTGGACGAGGAAGCCCAGGAGTCCGTTGACGAGCCAGCGGGCGACGACCGCGGCTCCCAGCACCCAGAGAGCCGAGCCGTTCCCGAGCGACACCAGCGCCCCCGCCACGAAGAGCAGGGGAAGGAGAACGGCTCCCTCGACCTCTGAGAGGAGCTGGCGGATGCGGGCGCGCAGCGGGGAGGCCAGGGCCGCGCACAGCCCCACGGCGAAGAGCGTGGTGATGGGCGCGATGTCGAGCTGCTCCGCCACGCCGCTTGCGAACACGGAGATGCCGAAGAGCACTACCCACAGCCACAACGCTCGCTCCTCCCGTCCCAGGAGGAGGGCGGCGAGCAGGCCCAAGACCGCTCCGATGCCGAGCGCGGCGCCTGGCAGGGCGGGCAGTCCCCGGGAGGTGTCCCCTCCGACGATGATCCCGGTGGCCAGGATGGGCACCGCCTGCTGGGCTTCCGCGAGGTCTCCGAGGAGGTCGGTCACCGGCCCGCGCGCCCCCAGCCGACCGACGGCCCAGGCCAGCGCCTGCCGGGCGGTGCCGGCGAGCACGGCCCCGGCTCCCAGGGAGACGAGCCATCGCTCCCGCGAGGACGGGAAGGCGGCGGCCGCGACCGGGACGTTCTGGAGCGTGAGCCAGACCCCGAGCGCGACCCCCACCCCGCAGAGGAGGCCGGAGGCGAGCCCCAGGGCCAGTCGCGCGACCGAGATGGGGCGCCCGCCTCGCGTTCCGAAGGTGATCCCGGCGAGAAACCCCACCCACCCCGTGACCACGGTGGCCAGGGGGGAGAGCGCCTCGATGTCCTGCGCGCTCAGCACTCCCAGCACGGAGGGGCCGACGACGAACCCCACGAGGACCCACTCCGAACCGGCCGGCAGGCCCCGACCCCGCACCCGCCGCCCGCCCACGAGGAAGCCGCCGACGTAGGAGATGACGAGGAGGAAGAAGAGAAGGTAGAGCGTGCTCACCGAGCCCCCAGCGACGGCCCCTGGCCCAGGCGAATGCTCGCGGCTTGGAGTGCGTTCGCCAGGTGGACGGCCAGGTCGGAGCGGGACCCGGCGACCCGGTACACGGCCTCGTGAGCATCCAGCCGGACGAGCTCGGCTCGGGTCGCTGGCCCGCCGGCCTCGAGGAGGAACCGCAGCACTCGAACCTGGTCCTCGTCCGGTGCTACGGAGAGCTCGAAATGGACCGCGGCCGCCTCCCGGGGCAAGCGCGTCACCGTGAACAGGGCGGCGAGGTGTGGCACGAGCAGCCGATCGCCCCGGGCGTCCTCCAGTTCCACGTGCAGGAGATCCACGGTGCGCACCACGCCCCTCGAGCCGCCCACGTCGGCCAGCTGTCCGCTGCGATAGGTGCGTCGGAAGAGGCGGGGGATCCCGGCCGCGACGTTCGCCAGCGCCGGGACGATGCCCAGGGCGAGCGCCAGGAGCGCGGCGCTGCCGACCTGGGCCAGGGTCCCCTGGTCGCTGCCGGTGAGAATGGGAGCGGCGAAGACCGCGGCCAAAACGACGAGCGCCAACCGAACGAGCTCGCCCACCGGCACCGCCAGATCGGCTGGAAGCCATCCGACGTGGGTTTCCCCGTCCGCCACGCTCTGGAAGAAGAGGCGAAGGGCGCGCAGGGCGAGCCAGAGGACGGCGCCCGCCAGCGCCGCGCCCAGCAGGGCAGGCACATACCCGGCCATGCGCGAAACGAGGTTCGTCGCCGGCGCGAGGACGACCTTGCCCAGGGTGAGACCGGCTCCACGGGTGACGGGAAAAAGGGAGAGGCTGAAGACGAGCCACGCGTACACGACGGCGAGCTGCAACAAGTACCGGCCGAAGCGCAGGAGGGTGGCGAGGACCCTGGCCATGGCCTCCGGGCTCACCACCTCGACCCTGTGCACGGTGAGCGCAGGCATTCGCCCGGGCCGCTCGCCCATCCAGGCGCCGGCGCGGCGCTCGATCTCGCCGACCTTTCCGAGCAGCAGGAAGGTGATGAGCCCGGAGAAGACGAGCAAGGAGACGTCGAACACCCAGTCGGACAGGCGAATGCGCCTTCGCTCGGCCTTGAGCGCTCGGTCGATGTCGGCCGCGTAGGACTGGCCGAGCGCCACCAGGCTCTGGGCCTTCTCCTCCGCCACGTCCTCCGGACCCACCTCGAGGATGACGACCCGACCCACGTGGATCACGGCGACGTCCTCTCGAACCTCTACGGCCGCGAGGGCGGACGGGCTGTCCTGGACCGCCTGCTCCAGGGCGGTGCTGGCGGCGCGCGCGCGCGCCTCCGCCGTCTCCCCCGCCCGTCCCGCACGCAGGGAGAGAACCCTCTGGTCGCGAAGGCGGACCAGGCCGCCCCCTGCCCTCTCCGTGGGCGCCGCCACCGCCCCCCGGCCCGAGAGGAGTATCGCCGCGGAGAGGAACGCTCCGGCGAGCGGCAGCGAAAAGCGAGCGCCTCTCCGGGGTCGTCGGGAGCTGGCGGAAAGCACCCCGAAAGGGTCCGCGAGCAGCCGCGGATCGTCAAGGGTGGACCTCGTCCCATAGGGGGCGGCAATGTGAACCCTGCGAAAAGGGACCGAGGGGCAAGAGGCGAGAGGGCCCCCGACGACGAGTCCCGAGCGCCGAAGAGAGGTCGTTCTGCCGCCAGAGCCAGGAAGGACTCCGGTCGGCATGGGGTCGGGCTCTGCAACACCCCGCCGTTCGGCCGAGCCTCTCTACGGCCCCTCCCCGCTGCCCTGCGGACCATGCAGCGGTGCGCCGATCGTGACGGAGAGGAGCGCGCGCACGGCCCCCTCCGGCTCCGGCGGCGACAGCCAGGATCGGATGGCGGCCAGGCCGAAGGCGCCGGCCCGGAGGACCTGCTCCGCGTTCCGGGCCTCGACCCCGCCGAGCCCGAAGATCGGGAGCCCGAGAGAAGCGGCCTGCCGGAGCCGGTCCAGCCCGACGGGCGGCCCGTAGGCGAGCTTCGAGGGGGTCTCGAACACCGGGCCGAAGGTGGCGAAGTCCGCCCCTCCGTCGCGGGCGCGCCGCACCTCCTCATCCGAGTGGCAGGAGGCGCCGACGAGGGCGCCGGGCCCGAGGAGACGCCGCGCCTCGGCGGGGGGCACCCCCGCCGACGGGAGGTGCACCCCGTCCGCGCCGGCGGCGAGGGCCACGTCGAGCCGGTCGTTCACGAGCAAGAGCTGGCCGGCTCGCCGGGCCACCTCCCGGAGCGCCCGCGCCAGCGCGAGGAGCTCTCGCCCCTCCGCTCCCTTGACGCGCACCTGCACCGCCACCGCCCTGCTCGGCAGGCCGGCGAGGGCGCGGGCCACCCGCGGCACGAGTTCCGCACGCCAGGCGGCGTCCGTCACGAGGTAGACACGCGGCAGAACCGAGGGCATCATCCCGCTAGGCGGAGCTCCCTCCCGAGGTGGAACCCTTGAACGACCTGAAAAGCCTCCTCGATTTCTTCGAGGACCAGAAGAAGAAGCAGGCGCTCCACTTCCCTACCGTGAAGTACGAGAAGGTGCTCACCTTCATGGGCACCACCAGCGTGGCCGGCACCTATGCGGCCGTGTCGGTTCTCCCCATCCGCCGGCTGGAGCCGGGAGCGAACCCGTCCGAGATGAGGGTCCACCTGTGCGGCTCGCTGCCGCGGTCGCCCAGCCGCAATGAGTGCATCACCGTGCACGTCGACAAGGTCGAGCAATACCAGGGTTTCCAAATCAAGACCAAGCCTCTCCCGGGAGCCGAAGGCGAGGAGCAGCTCTTCCGACAGAGCGGCAACGACCTCGTGGTGGAGGGGAAGCAGATCTACACGGTCCACCACAGCCCCTACACCATGAAGTTCTTCGAGCAGATCCCCTTCGAGGAGGTCCAGCAGATCGTGGGCAGCGCCAAGTACGCGCTCGTGGGGGTGGGGGAGACCGCCAACCTCTCGCCCCGGTTCGTCTTCCACATGGAGACGAAGCTCGACCGGCCGGTCTTCTACCACGGCGACGGGCTGGCCCTGAAGACCTACATGAACCTGAAGCAAAACCGGCAGGAGACGCGGATGCTCCTCGACTTGACGAGCTTCGAGGGGTACTCGCTGCGGGGAACCGTGGAGGAGTTCGCTCCCCACCAGCACCCCGAGGCCTACGACCGCATCTGCCAGGGATTCGCCGCTGGCAACTGGGGCCGGCCCTCCCGCGTCTTCCGCTTCGTGGCGGAGCAGTGGACCCGGGTGAAGCCCGCCGAGGGATAGGGGCGAGAAGAGGCCGCTAGCGCGGCGAGCCCACCAGCCCGGTCATGGGGCTCGAGGCGGAGGCGTGCAGCCGCATGGGCATGCGGCCAGCCAGGAATGCCTTGCGCCCGGCGCTCACCGCCTCCCGCATGGCCTCGGCCATCAGGACCGGGTCGGTGGCCTCGGCAATGGCGGTGTTCATGAGGACCGCGACCGCGCCGAGCTCGAGCGCCACGGCGGCGTCGCTGGCCGTGCCCACGCCGGCGTCGACGAGCACCGGCACCTTCACGGTGTCCATGAGGATGCGCAGGTTGTAGGGGTTGCGGATGCCGAGCCCTGAGCCGATGGGGGCGGCGAGCGGCATCACCGCGGCGCACCCCGCGTCCTCGAGCTTCTTCGCGGTGACCGGGTCGTCGTTCGTGTAGGGCAGGACCGTGAAGCCCTCCTTGACGAGCACCCGCGCCGCCTCGAGCAATCCCTCCACGTCCGGGAAGAGCGTCCTCCGGTCGCCGATGACCTCGAGCTTCACGAGGTCGCCCATGTCGAGCTCCCGCCCCAGGCGCGCCGTGCGAATGGCCTCTTCGGCCGTGAAGCAGGCAGCCGTGTTGGGGAGGAGCTTCATCCCCTTCGGGATCCACTGGAGAAGGGACTCGGCTCCCTTCGCCTTGAGGTCGAGCCGGCGCACGGCCACCGTCACCACCTCGGCGCCGGAGGCCGCGAGCGCCCGGGACATGGTGGGAAAGTCCTTGTACTTGCCGGTCCCCACCAGGAGCCGGCTCGCGAAGCTGTGGGTTCCCACGCTCCAGGTGTCGGTCGCGCGCGCGTCCACGGCTTACCCTCCTCCGACGAAGGCGACGATCTCCACGGCGTCCCCGGCGCGAAGCACCCGGGCCCCGTGGTTCTCCCGGGTGACGACGGTCTCGTTCACCTCGACCGCCACGCGCTGCGCCTTGATCCCGAGCTGGGCGAGCAGCCCGGCGACGGTAGTCCCGTCGGCGAGCTCTCGAAGCTCTCCATTCAGGGTGACCTGCATCGAGTGGCGATCTACAGCGCCCGCCGCGGGAACGCAAACCCCTCCTCGACCCGATCGACCCGGAGGCCGTAAGCTCGGCGCCATGGCAGGCGACTGGGCCATCCGCCCCCTCTCCCTGGGCGACGTCGTCGACCGGGCCGTGGCCCTCACCAAGGCGAGCTTCCTCCCCCTCCTCGCCCTCTCCTTCGTCACGGGCCTTCCCGTACTGGCCCTCCATCGCGCGTACACCGAGGTCCTGTCCGACCTCCTCGAGACGGCGCTCGCGCGCCACACCCTTCCGGCGGGGAGCGCGGCCCGGCTCGGGACCTGGTCCGCCGCGGTCCTCCTCGTGAGCGTCCTCCTCCAGCTCCTCGGCACCGGGGCCGCGGCCGCGGTGGTCTCGCCGCTCCTCCGGGGCGAGCCCGCCCCGAGCGGCGCGGCGGTGGGCCTCCGCCGCGCGCTCGAGCGTTGGCGAGAGCTCCTCTCCATGGCGCTCGCGGTCCTCGCCGCCCTGGCGCTCGCCGCCTTGGCAGGGGCTGCCCCGGGCGCGCTCGCCGCTTGGACCCTCGGCGGCCTCGGGCGGGCGCTGGCGGTGGCGGCCGCCGCCCTCGGCGCCCTCCTCGCCCTCCTCTGGGCGGTGGTCCGCTTTGCGCTCGCCCCCTCCGCTGCCGGGGCCGAGGGGCTCAGAGGCCTCCCGGCGCTCCGGCGGAGCGCCCGGCTCATGGGGACCTCGCGAGGCGAGCGCTTCGCCGACCGCCCGGGCGTCCGGGTCTCCGCCATCTTCCTCGTCACCTTCCTCCTCGCGCTGGCGGTGAGCGGCCTCGCCGCGTTGCCGCGCGCGGCCCTGAGCCTCGCCTATGGCGGGGGAGGCGGCGGCCCGCTTCCCCCGCTCCCCTGGCCGGCGGAGGTCGCGGTGGGGCTCGTCGAGGCCGTGGGGAACGCCGTGGTCCAGCCCTTCGGCTTCGTGGCGCTCACGGTCTTCTACTTCGACCGGCGGGCGCGCCGGGAGGGGCTCGATTTGGAGCGCTGGGCGAGCGCCATCGCCGACGCGGGGGCGCGGTGACGCTCGCCCTCTGCCTCGCGCTCGCCGCGCAGCCACTTCCCCAGGAGACCGGGGCCGGCGCCCCCGGGGCCGCTTCCCGGGAGTGGGGGAACGCACTCGCCGCCTTGCCCGACGGGGCCGGACTTCGCCCCGGGGACCGGCAGGCCCTCGCCCAGGCGCTCGCCGGGATGGGCCCCGCGGCGCCCCGCGTCGACGCTTCGCCGGCGCGTTGGGCGGAGCGCCTCTGGGACTGGTTCCTCGATCTGCTGGGCACCCCGGAAGCGGAGCGCTACGCGGCGGGCGGTCGCCTCGCCTTCCTCGGCGCCTTCGCGGCCGCCAGCTTCGCGGCCTGGTGGTTCTGGCGGCGCCCCCGCCGGCGGGAGACGCCCGCACCCGCCTGGCGGCCCGCCCCCGCCGAGCGGCCCCCCGATCCCGAGGAGGCGGACGCCCGCGCCGCCGAGGCGCTCGGGCGCGCTCGGACGGCGGAGGCCCTGCGGCTCGCCCTCCTCTCCGCGCTCCAGGCGCTCGAGGTCGCCGGGCACCTCCCCCGGCGCCCCGACCTGACGAACCGCGAGCTCTCCCGGGAGCTCGCGACCCGCGCCTCCGCCCCGCCCGGCGCGCTCGCGGAGTGGCAGTGGCTGGCCCTCCGCCACGAGCTCGCCGTGTACGGAGGCGCGCCGGTGGGCGAGGCCGAGGCGCGCGAGGCTCTGGCGCGCTCCCGCGCGCTCCGCCGCGCGCTCGCCCGGGCCACGCCGTGAAGCGCACCGGCGCGGCGCTCGTGGTTTTGGCCCTCGCCGCCTTCGCGGCGGCCACCGCCGTCGCCCACCGGCGCGAGAGGGACCGGATGGACCGACAGGCGCGCGGGGTTCGAGGCACCGGGCCGGATGGGTACGCCGGGCTGTGGCGTTGGGCCGAGGCCACCGGCCGAAGCCCCCTGCGCGTGGAGGCCGCGGCCGAGGTGCCGGCCACCGCCGTCTGGATCCTCGCCGCCCCGG
>Ga0335078_10001782_pt1 | contig 32533 bp, 36 predicted proteins | sample Lox_Sample_32_FD_206711 | JGI IMG/M metagenome (GOLD analysis project Ga0335078, IMG submission 206711) | Soil microbial communities from Loxahatchee National Wildlife Refuge, Florida, United States - Lox_Sample_3.2 | ecosystem: Environmental > Terrestrial > Soil > Wetlands | place: USA... | reverse complement strand
CGCCGCTGACCGCGGCGCGGCCGCGATAGCCCTGATCGTCGCGCTGATGGTCGCGGCGATCGCGCTGGCCGGCTGGCTGACGGCGGTGCTCGCGCGCCGGATGGCCCGGCCGGTCGAGGAGCTCGCCGACGCGGCCGCGCGGCTCGGCGCGGGCGACCCGCGGCCGCTCGGCCGCCGGTACGGGGTGGCCGAACTCGATCAGGTAGCCGACGGGCTCGACACGTCCGCGCGCAGGCTCAGCAGCCTGCTCGTCGCGGACCGCGAGCTCGCGGTGGACGCCTCGCACCAGCTGCGCACGCCGCTGACCGCCTTGTCGATGCGGCTGGAGGAGATGATCGCGGCGGCGGACGACCCGGACGTGGTCCGGGAGGAGGGCAGCGCCGCCCTCACCCAGGCCGAGCGGCTGGCCGACGTGGTGACCCAGCTGCTCAGCCCGGCCCGCCGGGCGACCGCGGCCTCGGCCGCCCTGACCGGCATCGACGAGATCGTGCGGCAGCAGGTCACCGAGTGGGAGCCGGCCTTCCGCCGGGTGAACCGCAAGCTCGTGGTGATCGGCGCGCGCGGCCTGCAGGCTCACGTCACCCCGGGCGGGCTGGCCCAGGTGCTCGCCACGCTGCTGGACAACGCGCTCATGCACGGCGGGGGGACGGTGACCCTGCAGACGTCGCAGAACGCGCGTTCGGTCGTGATCGAGGTCAGGGACGAGGGTAAGGGCGTCCCGCCGGAACTGGTGTCCCGGATCTTCGAGCGGAGCGTCAGCGGCCGCCCGGAGGGGACCGGGCTGGGGCTGGCGCTGGCCCGGACGATGGCGGCGGCGGACGGCGGCCGGGTCGTGCTGGTCAAGCCGAAGCCCGCCACGTTCGCGGTCTTCCTGCCCCGGCATCCGCTCCGACCGGGGACGCCGGGCACTCAGCCGGTCCGCGGCCCCGCGTAGGCCAGCGAACCCAGCGAACCCAGCGAACCCGCCCAGGCCAGCGACCCGCCGGCGCCGTCAGGCGGCGAGCGTGGTCTCCCGCCCGGTCCGGGCGATGGCGTGCCAGCCCAGATAGACCGCGGCCGTGATCACGAATCCGACCTCGAAGGTCAGGTCACCGACGGCTCCGATGTGCGTGGGCAACAGCCCGACGTACTGGGGGGGCTGGTTGGCGAACAGCCAGATCGAGAGGCCCATCCCGATGAGCATGGCGACCGGCCCGGCCCAGTTCGTATGCCTGGTCGAGAACAGCAGCGTCTCGTCCGGGTTGCGCCGCAGCAGCATGTCGCAGAAGTAGACGGCCAGCCACGGGGCGATCCAGTACGCGATGATCAGCAGGAAGTTCTCGTACTTGCTGACGTTGTGCAGTCCGCTCCAGGCCAGGAAGAACCCGATGGTGCCGAACCCGAGGGCCACGATCGCACGGCGCAGCGACAGCGGCAGCTTGATGCCGATCGCGGTGAACGACAGCGCGCCGGAGTAGATGTTGAGCACGTTCGCCGAGACCGCGCCGAGCGCGATGGCCAGCAGCGTGAGGTCGGCCAGCGGCGTGGCCATGAGCCCGGTGAAGGCGCCGGTCGGGTTGCTGGCGATAGCGCTCGCGCTGGCCACGGTGGCGGCCGCCGCGCCGACGATCTCCAGCAGCGCGCAGGACAGGAACAGGCCGAGCCCGGACCACAAGGCGATGGCGGCCTTGCTGGTGTCCGGCTTGAAGTAGCGGGTGTAGTCGGACGCGTACGGGTTCCAGCCGACCGCGTACCCGAACGACGCGCCGAAGGCCAGCAGGAACGCGCCGGGGATGGTGTGGTGCGGCGCGCCCGGATGGGCCTTGCTCAGGATGACGACGGACGCGATCAGGAAGATGATGGTGAGGATGGGGAAGGCGTACCGCTCGAACAGGTGCACCAGGTTGTAGCCGAAGAACGCCACGAACACCTGCACCGCCACGACGATGAGCAGGCACAGCACCTGCGGCATGTGAGTGAGCACGTTCAGCGCGAAGGCGCCGCTGACGCTGTTGACCGCGAACCAGCCGATGCCGGCGGTGACCGAGTTCAGCCCGGCGGGCAGCGCGTTGCCCCAGTAGCCGAACCCCAGCCGGCTCAGCACCATCTGCGGCACCCCGTACTTGGGGCCGCGCAGGGACAAGATGCCCTGGGTGACCCCGCCGATCGCGCTGCCGAGGATCATGGCCAGCGCCGCCGGCCAGAAGCCCATACCGAATCCCCAGACCGCGAGCATGCCCACGAAGATCGTGGCGAACTCCATGTTCGGCGAGGTCCAGGTCCAGAAGAGCTGGAGAGGCCGGCCGTGCCGCTCGTTGAGCGGGATGAATTCCGCCCCGCCCGGCTCGACCGACATGACCTGCGTGCCGTAGCTGCCCTCCCGGACGAGGACGCCCGGACCCATGTCGTTTTGTGTGACGTCCTGGTCGCGTGTCGCCATCTGCGCACTCCCCTCCCGGTGGGGCCATGATCACCAGTCTTTTACCCAGATAGAACCGGGGCGAAAGACCACCATGGTTTCGTAGCAGAAAAACATCGGCCCCAAGGAAACGGTTGTGTTACAACCTGGCCGCTTCTGCAGGTGCCGGTCCCGTAGGGTACGGACCGTGACCGATTCCGCGGGCCAGCTGCCGCCCACGCCGCGCTCAGCGCCAGCACCTCCCGTGGTGGGCATGGTCGGCGCCGGCCAGCTGGCCCGGATGACCAGTCAGGCCGCCACCGCGCTCGGCGCCGGCTTCCGCGTCCTGGCCGGCGACGCCGCGGAAAGCGCGGCCCAGGTGGCGGCGGGAACCTGGCTCGGCGACTACCGCTCGCTATCTGACCTGCGCGCATTCGCGGCCCGATGCGACGTGGTCACGTTCGACCACGAGCACGTGCCAGGCCCGCACCTGGCCGCGCTGGAAGCAGAGGGCGTGCAGGTCCGTCCCGGTGCCGCGGCGCTGCGCTTCACCCAGGACAAGCTGGCCATGCGCGAGCGGCTGGCCGGCCTGGGGATCGCCTGCCCCCGGTTCGCGCCGGTGCGCGACCTGGCCGGAATCCAGGAGTTCGCGGACCGCGAGTGGCCGGTGGTGCTCAAGGCGGTCAGCGGCGGCTACGACGGCAAGGGCGTGTGGGTGTGCGAAACCGCCGCCCAGGCCGAAGACGTGCTGGCGCACGGTGCTCTGCTGGCCGAGGATTGGGGCGTGATCGCGGAGGAGTACGTCCCGTTCGACCGCGAGCTCGCGGTGCTCGCGGCCCGCTCGCCGCACCGGCAGGGCGCGGTGTACCCGGTGGTGGAGACGGTCCAGCGGGACGGCATCTGCCGCGAGGTGCTCGCGCCCGCGCCCGGCCTGGCTCCCGGCCGGGCCGCGCAGGCGCAGGAACTGGCCTTGCGGATCGCCGAGGAGCTCGGCATGACCGGGCTGCTGGCGGTGGAGATGTTCGAGACACCAGCCGGGCTGCTGGTCAACGAGCTCGCGATGCGCCCGCACAACTGCGGGCACTGGACCATCGAGGGAGCGCGCACCTCCCAGTTCGAGCAGCACCTGCGGGCCGTCCTGGACCTGCCGCTCGGCTCGCCGGCGACCGCTGCCCCGGTCACGGTGATGGCCAACGTGCTCGGCGGCGACGACGCCGACGTCTACGACCGGTACATCCACGTGATGGCCGCCGACCCGGCCGTCAAGGTGCACATGTACGGCAAGCCGGTGCGCCCGGGCCGCAAGATCGGCCACGTCACGGCGACCGGCGAGGACCCGGAGGAACTGGCGGACCGGGCCCGCCGCGCCGCCAGCTACCTGCGCTGGGGCAAGGAGGACGGCGATTGAGCAGCGATACCGCCCGGGTGGGCATCGTGATGGGCAGCGACTCGGACTGGCCGGTGATGCGGGCCGCGGCCGAGGCGCTGGACGAGTTCGCCGTGCCGTATGAGGCCGACGTGGTGTCCGCGCACCGGATGCCGCACGAGATGATCGACTACGGCTCGTCGGCCGAACGCCGCGGGCTGCGAGTGATCATCGCCGGTGCCGGGGGCGCCGCGCACCTGCCGGGCATGCTGGCGTCGGTCACGCCGCTGCCGGTGATCGGCGTGCCGGTGCCGCTGGCCAACCTGGGCGGGCTCGACTCCTTGCTGTCCATCGTGCAGATGCCGGCCGGCATCCCGGTGGCGACCGTCGCGGTCGGCGGCGCCCGCAACGCCGGCCTGCTCGCCGTCCGCATCCTCGGCGCGGCCGGGACGCCGGAGGGCGCGACGCTGCGCGCCAGGCTGGTCTCCTTCGCCGAGGTGCTGGCCGATCAGGCCCGCGCCAAGGGTGCCGCCCTGCGCGGCGACCGTCCGTAGTGTTATGCCGAACGAATGGCGCTCGTGCCCCGGCCGCCCCTCGTGCCCGGGTAACGGCCACGGGAAGCGGGTACGTTCCGGGCTACCGTAAGCAAGGGATCAGCCCCCGGGGGGTGCGAGGAGGCGCGCGTGAGCATCGGCGCGACGCTGGCCGCGGCCCGCCGCCGGGCCGGGCTCAGCGTTCACGAGGTCAGTCAGCGCACCCGCGTCACCGAGCCCATCATCCAGGCCATCGAGCAGGATGACTACGTCCCGTGCGGCGGTGACTTCTACGCGCGGGGCCACATCCGCGCCATCGCCCGCGCCGTGGGCGAGGACCCCGTGCCGCTGATCGACGAGTACGACTCGGCGTGGCGGTCAGAGAAGGAGATCACGGCCGCGGAGGCCTTCCAGCCGGGCCTGCCGCTGCGGACGCGCGAGCGGCGCCGGGTGCGCTGGACGGCCGTCCTGGCCGCGCTGGTCCTGGTGGTGCTGGGCTTCGCCAGCTACAAGTTCGTCTCCGGCCTGGGCCGGGACCGGAATACGGCCGCCGCCAGCTCGCCTCCCGCCACGCCGGCCGGCCACGCCAGCCCGGCGGCCAGCGTCCCGGCGGTCCAGGGCAGCACGGGGCCAGCCAGCACCGTGCCAGCCAGCACGGGCCAGCCCGGCACGGCCCCGGCCGGCACCGCCTCGGCGTCCCCGGCCGCCACCGCGTCGGCGACCCCGGCGGCGGCCAGGGCGCTGGCCCCGGCCGGCGTGGCGGCGTTCGGCCCGGCCGGGACGGCCGACGGCGACAACCCCCAGAACGCGGCGCTGGCGATGTCCGGGAACCCGGCCACGCCCTGGTACAGCCAGTGGTACGCCACCGCGGAGTTCGGGAACCTGAAGAGCGGGACGGGCCTGCTGGTCGACATGGGCCGCATCGTCACCGTCTCCTCGGCGCAGCTCTCGCTGACCAGCCACTCCGGCGCCGACGTCCAGCTCCGCGCCGGGAACAGCCCGGTCCAGGCGGATCTGCGCCAGGTCGCGAGCGCCTCGGACGCGGGCGGCACGGTGCCGTTCCACCTCGGCGCGCCGGTGCACGCCCGCTACCTGCTCGTCTGGTTCACCAAGCTGCCGCCCGACAACGCGGGCACCTATCAGGCCAGCGTCTACAAGATCGCCGTCCAGGGCCAGCCCTGACCCGGCCCTGACCCGGGCAGGCCCGCTGCCTGCGATCTACCATCGAGCCATGAGCGATGACTTCCCGGCGTTCGCCCTGTCCGAGGCCGCCCGGTCGCGGACTTCCAGGGCCTGCAGTTCATGGTGGCCGACATGGCCATGCACCTGGAGGCCGCCCGCCAGCTCACCTACGCGGCGGCGGCCCGGTCGGACCGGGCGATGGCCGGGGAGCGGGTCGATGACCTGACGTTCTTCTCCTCGGCCTGCAAGTGCCTGGCGTCCGACGTCGCCATGTCGGTGACCACCGACGCGGTCCAGCTGCTCGGCGGCTACGGCTACGTGAACGACTACCCGGTCGAGCGCATGATGCGCGACGCCAAGATCACCCAGATCTACGAGGGCACCAACCAGATCCAGCGGATTGTGATGGCGCGGCAGCTGCTCAAGGGGTGAATATAGGCCGCTGACCTGTAGCTTCTCGAAGCCGTCTCGCGTGGAACGGGCTGTCTGACTGACGAGTCTGGCGGCCCGTTCTCGTGTCCTTATTGCCCGGTTGATGCCGGTTGTTTCCCGTCGTTTCCGGACCCCGTGCTGAATCGGTGCTGACCCCTGGTGTCGCCGGGCGTGCTTAACGGCTGTACCTGTTCGCGTCTTTGACTGCCGCAGGGGTCCTGCGGTCGGCACATCGGGCGGGGCGGTATAGGGCGAGGGCGCCTGGTAGGACACTGGCAATGGGCACAAGGAGGTATCGGCGTTGTCGTCAGCACCTGTCGCCGCCGTATCGAGCGCCGGGCTAGTTCGTAGGCGGAACGAGGATTCCGCCTATGCGGGCCGCTGGCTCTGCGCGGTGGCCGATGGCATGGGCGGCCACGCTGCCGGTGATGTCGCGAGCGCGACGGTGATCGAGGCCATTCGGGCTTTCGATGTAGACGCAAGTGACCCTGGGCAGCTCACGACGATCCTCGGGGCGGCGGTCCAAGAGGCGAATAAGCGACTTGCCGAGAAGGTCCAGGCTGACCCGGGCCTGGCCACCATGGGCTCGACGCTGACCGCGATGCTCTGGTCAGGCTGTCACGTCGCGGTCGCGAACGTCGGCGACTCCCGCGCCTACCTGCTGAGGGATCGGGTGCTCCGGCAGATCACCGAGGACCATGTCCTCGCCAACCTGGTGGCCAGCCCGATGCCAGCGCAGATCGCTGCTTACCTGGTGCGATACCTCGATGGGCGGCCCGGCTGGTCACCAGACCTGACCCTGCGCGCCGCGCGTCCCGGCGACCGGTACCTGATCTGCTCCGACGGGCTGAACGGCGTGGTCAGCCCGGAAGCCATCCGCGACGCGCTGACCGATGCCGGCGACCCGGACCAGGCGGTTGCGGAGCTGATCCGGCTGGCGGACGAGGCCGGCGCTCCGGACAACGTCACGCTGATCGCCATCGACGTGCCCGGCGGGGTCTGGCAGGAGCGGCAGGGAACCCCGATTGTCGTGGGCGCCGCCGCCGCTCTGGCGGACATGACCTAGCTGGCGTCCTCGGGCCAGGGCCAGGCGGCGGACTCGTCGCGGTGCAGCTCGTGCACGGTCTCGACCCGATCGCTGGGGATCACGTACTCGGTGACCTCGACCGGGTCGCCGTCAAGCGCGGACCGCCCGACGCGGACGATCTCCATGACCGGCATGGTGACGGGAATCTGCAACTCGGCGGCTTCGGCGGTAGTCGGCAGCCTGGCCCTGTGGTACTCCATCCACGACAGCGGCCCGTGCCCTGCCTGCTCGATCCGGTACAGCCAGTCGCCAGGGCCGATCGCCTGCCCCGCCACGCCGGGGATATCGGCGACGCGGGGGTGTACCCAGGAGTTGTTGACCTGGAACGGCGGCTCGGCCTCCGGGCCGGTGACCCGGTGCCTGAGCAGGATCTCGCTGCCCGCAGGCACCTTCAGCAGCCGGGCGATGCGCGGATCGTCGAGCCGTTCTGGCTTCGCGGTGGGCGTGATGTGATGGCGCCAGACCTCCTGACCCGACGCCGAAGGGAAGCTGTAGCCGGGGCCGTTGGTGGCGACGTTCCGCTTGACCAGGTTGCCGCGCATCCGGTGCGGCCGCGCCATCCCGTGCCGGACGATCGTCCCGCGCCTGGGCACCGCCCAGACCAGGCCCTCTGGCTCGAGCACCTCGCTGATGGCCCGTGAGACCGTGTTCTTGTCCGCGCCGTACTCAGTGGCCAGGGCGTCCAGCACTGGCAGCGTGCTACCCGGCGCCCATTCGCCGGCGAGGATGCGGGCGCGCAGTAGTGCGGCGATCTCCGTGAAGCGCGAGTTTCTGCGAGGCACGCGAGACGTTCCCCCTCAACTGAGAGACGGCAGCCGGCCTGATCACGGCCCATTGTCCTAAGACAATACCCCTCGTTCGCCGGGCGTCCCGCGAATCCGGTTCGTGCCGAGCGCGATCCAGGTCACCCCCGTCCGGCATGAACTCCTTGTGCTCATTCTCCTAAGAGATTGACAATCTAGCTGTCACCACGTCATTATCTTAGGAAAATAAGGATGGTTGTTGCAGCGGCCGTGCTTGCCCGCGTGCCAGACCCGGAGGGAGCAGAGCGGATGGACTGCCGAAATCCCGTGGCTGGCGTCCACGAGTCCGGGCGCCGCTCCCTAGGTGACGTCATCAGCGGCCCGATGACGACAGCAGCTCCATGGGCGTATCGCCGGAGCTCCTTGGTGCTCGGGGCGTTCCCCACTGCGGTGCCCTGCGCCCGCCTCCACGCACGGCAGGTCCTTTGGGAATGGGCGGCCCCCGTTGATATCGCTGCGGCCGAACTGCTCGTCTCGGAGCTTGTTACCAACGGAGTGCAAGCGGCCGTAGCTATCGGCGGGAACCCGCCGGTGGGTCTGCGGCTGTCGGCAGCCAATGGACTTGCCCTTATTGAGGTCTGGGACGGTAACGCCAGCCCGCCCGAGCCTGCAGAACTCGAAGACGGCATCCCCGCACTGGATCAGGAGGGCGGTCGAGGCCTGTTCCTCGTGGAAACGCTGAGCGAGCGATGGGGTTGGTACCCGACGCGGAATCCTGAGGGCAAGGTCACCTGGTGCGAACTCGGCCGGGATGAGAAGAGGAACTAGGCCATGCGTATCACGAGAACGTCCAGGTACCGCTGGCTGCCGGTCCGAATCGATGACTTCGAGAAATGGCAGTCGGCCCTTCTCGAAGAATCGGCAAGGCGAGTGGGCGCTTCACTGGATCCTGGCGGGCACGTCCATCGTTGGGGCTTTGTCGGCTCGCCGGTTATGTTCCGCGGGCAGCGTGCCTGGCTGCGGGTGAGCCCCTTCCTCGAACATGAGATGAGCGGAAAGGCATGGCGCGGCACCGCTGAGGCGGCGGCAATCCCGGGAGTCAGCAAGCCCGCGCTGCTCCACCGGATCGAGTGGCACACCGACGGACCACCGCCCGTCCCGGTCAGCGCCGAAGTCCTCACGCTCGTCACCGACCCGCCCGCCTCCCGGGAACGTTTCCTGCGGACAGCCCCTGACCTTCCGGCGGACTGGTTCAGCGACCTGCGCACGTCGCTTAGAGCGCTGCACGCGTATCCCACTGACCGCCAGTTCCCGGTCCATGATGGCGAGGAGTACGGCTACCTGCTCGGCGCTACCTACCGCCGTCCAGTCCCCGCCGGCTGCGTTCCGGCGTTCGGGACCGAGCACATCGACCTGAACTGGCAGAACATCACAGCTCCGCGCTTCTGCATCCTCGACATGGAGCACTGGTGCTCGGCCGTCACCGGCTACGGCGCCGCATACCTCTACCTCACGTCACTGGAAGTCCCCGCCGTCGCCGATCAGGTCTATGAGGCACTCGCGGACGAGCTGAATACGCCGAGCGGCCGGTACGCCCAGTTGGTTGCCGCCGCCCTCATCCTCCGGAACCTCACCCGGCTCCCGGACCCTGGCCGGCTCGCGGCCCGGCTCCACACCTACACCGACACGCTGCTCGCCTGACCTGCATACCCCTCAGTCTCGGAGGCGCTCATGAGCCATCAGCTCATCGCCAGCCCTTATCCGGAGGGGCATGTCGTCGTCCGGCCCGGCCGCGATGGAGCGGTCCGGATCGGGGCCGACCGATACGCCGAACTGCGCGACGCACCTGTCGATGCCTTGGTCCCCGTCTGGCTCGCCGATCCAGTCCGAGCCGGGTGGGGCATGGACCTGGCCAGCCACCTGATTCGTGAAACGATCCTGGTCCGGCCGGAGACCGCCTACGGGTACGCCCGCGCGAGCTACGAGCTCAACCTCGGCTGCAACTACGACTGCGAGCACTGCTACCTCGGGGAGAAAGCGTTCGCGGGCATGGACTGGCCGGGCCGGGAGCGGCTGCTGCAGGTGATGGCGGACGCCGGGGTGCTGTGGCTGCAGCTCACCGGCGGGGAACCGCTGATAGACCCGCTGTTCGCCGAGACCCACGCCGCCGCCTGGGACATGGGCATGATGATCCAGATCTCCTCCAACGGGTACGCAGGCTCGCGACTGCCGCCGACTCGCTGCTCACCCGGCACGGCGGCTGCACCGGCTGCACCCTCCAGAAGACGTGCGGGACCTGCATGCCGCTTGCCAGCCTCTACCGGCAGGCGCAGGCCCCGCTCGAAGTCTTCTGCCAGCACGGAAGGAGGTGAGACACCCCGCCGTCGTCCGAGGAAGGAGGTGAAACGCTCATGACCGCAGTCGCCGTGGAACTGCTCACCCGGCCGCCTGAGCTGGCCGGCGTAGCGGAAGCAGGCACGCTGCCGACACTCGCGCCGGATGCCGTCGAGTTCGTCGCCGACACCGATACGCTGATCACGATGTGCGCGTGCAGCGCGAGCAGCGACCAGCCGTACTGAGGCTGGGCAACCCGCGCGGCCTGACAGGGGACCCGGCACCGGCCGGGTCCCCTCAGACACGAGGTGAGGAGCACCGTGGAGCAGCGCATCGCGTGGGACGACCTGCCCGGGCCGCTGAAGCAGGCGATCGAGGCCCGCACCGGCCCCATCACCGCCGTGCGCATCGCGGCCGCCGGGCAGAACTCGCCGCTGGCCGCGATCATCGACACCGCCGAGGGCCGGGTGTTCGCCAAGGGCCTGCCGTCCGGTCACCGCCGGGTCATCACCCAGGCCCGCGAGGCCGCGGTCGCCCCCCTCGTCCGGGACATCTCCCCGGCCCTGCTGTGGCACTTCGACGAGGCCGGTTGGAACGTCCTGGGCTACCAGTACGCGCTCGGCCGCCACGCCGACTACTCCCCGAGCTCACCCGACCTCGACCGGCTGGTGCAGCTCATGGACGCGCTGAGCGCAATCAAGGTTCCGGACGATCCCGGGGCGTTCAAGAGAGCTGAGGACCGCTGGAAGCCGTACCTTGATGACCCGGAAACGGCCGCGGTCTTCGCCGGACCGGTACTGACCCACTCGGACTGGACCCCGGACAACGTGCTGGTATCGGAGCACCGCGCCTGGCTGATCGACTGGGCCTGGCCCACCCTCGGCGCCGCCTGGACCGACCCGGCCTGCTGGGTGCTGCGCCTCATGGCCTCCGGCGGCCACACCGCTCCCGAGGCCGAGCGGCAAGCCTCCCGCCTCCCCGCGTTCCAAGCCGCCGACCCGGCCCATATCGACCTGTTCGCCGCAGCCAACGTCCGGCTGTGGGACGAGATCGCGCAGGCGAGTACTAGCGACTGGACAACCAAGATGGCACAAGCCGCGAAATCATGGGCTGCCTGCCGCCAGGCCCGCTGAGTCAGCGGACGACGCGCCAGGCCCGCTACGCCGGCCTGACTGCCAGCGAGCAGGAACGTATGCCTTTATGGCCATGCGTGCCGAGCGGTCAGGTAGATCCGCCCCCTGTCCACCAGTTGGCATTCCCTGCCGCCAGCTGATCCGTACTCTATTCCGTATTCCGCTTACGCCGGAATAACTTGATCGCGGGGAATGCGCAGGACTCGGCGGAAATAAACCTTCCGGTGGACTCCCAGACTTATATACGCGCACAGCTCGTAAAACGATAGTCGATGGCGCGGCGCGGACATGCAGGCTGACATGTCAATCCCACGGCCTCCTTCTCAGGACGGGGGCCGGACGGCGACGCGGTCTGACCCCTGCCCGTGCACTGAGGCGCGTACTCATCCGGGGCCGAGACAGCGCCTAGCCTGGCGCGGGTAGGTACGCGACGCGGCAAGCGGGCGGGCGGAGGGTAAGGCAGCAGCAGATCAGCGGAAAAGGAACGACAGGAATCAACCGGCATGGTCACCGGCAACTTGGCGGCAGGACCGGCGACCTCACTGGTCGCCGAGCGGGCACTTTGCCTTCCGTTGGCAAGAAAAACCGGGCTGGAGATGAAAAAAGAGGCCGAAAACCCGATTTATGAGTAGTCAGCGGTTTGCGGCGGCAGCGGGACCTAGGTCCCCATGTACATACTGCTATGCCCTCATCCCACGCCCGCGTTGCCAGGGGCACCGTCCAGAAAACAGATCCTTCTCCCCACCGTGCACGGTGCCGGTGATGCCACTGCCCCGCCTGAACGCCCGAGCGTCCGCCCACGACGGCCCGCTGCGCCGTCCCCGGCGTGTTCCACGTGGCCGTGCGAGTGCGGCGCACGTGCGCCGCGTCCGGGCCGGACAGCGGCAAGCCCGCCGACGGCCAGCCCTGCCGTCCCGCCGCCTGCGGCACCCCCGCACGCCGTGCCCGGCTGGGCCGGGCTCCCGGCTACTGCCATCGGCTTGACATCGCGGGCGGAGTCGGTGCTGGATGTCGCCGGTCCCGGGCGGCAGGCCAGCCCGTGCTGCTCCCCGGCCCGCACAGGAGCCGGGATACGGGGAGGAACCAGCACGGCGCCGAAGGCCGCCGCCCGGGAACCCGGCCCCCTGGCCTGCGCCACTCCGAAACGGCGTAGCCCCGGCGGGCGGAGGCTGCCGTGACCACCGCCCGGGGAAACCGCGAGCTTGACGACGTGGCCGCAGGTGAGCGTGCATCCGTCCGGTACCGGGCTGCCCGGCGCACGGCTCCTGTGGTCGGCTCGAACCGGCTCCTTTCTGTCGAGGAACTGGCTGCCTATCTAGGCGTGCCGAAGAAGACCGTCTACGGCTGCTGGCGGCAATGGGGCCTTCGGGGATACCGGGTCGGCCGGTACCTGCGGTTCCGCGAGCGGCACGTGGAGGAATGGCTCCAGACCAGGGAGATATGACTGTGGCCAAGATCTTCAAGTGCTGCAACTGCCACGACTGGAACTGCTGCCTGCACCCGTGGGTGGTCCGCTACCGCACGACCGGCGGCCGGTCGAGCCGCCAGCATGAGCAGTCCTTCGGCGACGACCTGCGCGAGGCCGAGGACTTCGCGCTCAAGGTCGAGCACGACAAGCGCGCCCGCACCTTCGTCGACCCGAAGGCGGGGCGGGAGCTGTTCTGCGACGCAGCCGGGACCTGGCTTGACCAGCACCTCGGCGCGGACTCCAGCATTGCCACATACAGGTCAGTGCTCCGCGCTCACATCGACCCGGCCATCGGCGGCAAGCCAATCGGTACCATCCGCCGCGAGGACATCAAGGCGCTGATCGCCGCCATGCACCGCAAGGGCCTGTCTGCGAGCCGGATCGGCTGTGCGCACCTGGTCATCAGCGCGGTGCTCGCCGAAGCCGTGCGGGACAAGAAGCTTGCCGAGTCTCCCTGCAGCGGCGTCCAGATACCCGCCGTCGTCACCGCCACCGACTTCATCCTCCCCGCTCACGCGCAGATAGAGGCGGTCGCGGCTGGGTTGCCGTCGGACTGGGCGGCCACCGTTTGGCTGATGCACGGCTGCGGACTGCGGATCGGCGAGGCGCTCGCAGTCAGCCTGCGCTGCCGGATCAACCGAGGCGAGACCCTGCGGGTAAAGGAGCAGGTCAACCCGGCAGCGCAACTGAGACCGCTGAAGTTCCGCCAGGAGGGTGAGTTCCGCGACATCCCGCTGCCGCATTACGTCAGCGAGGCGATCGACAAGCACATCGCTGAGCACGGCACCACCAGTGACGGGTACCTCTTCCAGGGGCGGAAATACAAGCTCGTCGTCCGCCGCAGCTATCAGGAAGATTTCCAGCGCGCCGCCAGCAAGGCCGGGCTGCCGCCGGAGTTCATCCCTCACTCGCTCCGCCACCTGTATGCCTCCACCGCGCTGGCCGAAGGCATCCCGATCACCGAGGTCTCCCGCTGGCTCGGCCACAACAGCATTGAGGTCACCCACCAGATCTACGGCCACCTCGTGCCCAGTTCCTTCGACCGTGCTCGTGCCATCCTCGACGCTGCTAACCGTAGAAAGCCAGGAGCGGTAGCGGCGCGGGCGGAAATGTCCTCCGGAGACTAGCCTCCTCCGGCGCTGACGGGAGCCGGTGAGCCTGGTGTGCGGTGCGGTTGAATGATGGCATGGCGGACGCGCAGCTGACAGAGGTCAGGCGGCTGATTGACGGGTTGCGGCGCAATCCGCGGACGCACCCGTATCACGGGCGGCGGGAGTATTCCGATCGCGTGCGGGAAGTCGCGCTTGCGCTCGCGGGAATGATCGAGGCAGGCCGGGCGGCCGATGCCGTGCCCCTAGCGCGGCGCGCGGTTGAGCGGGTGACCAGTAGCCTGTTGCACATCGATGATTCGTCCGGGGTCATCGGCGATGACCTGCGAGAGCTGACCGGCCTGTACGCGAGGGCCTGCGCGATCGCCCCGCCGGATGCGGCCAAGCTGGCCGCATGGCTGTCCGCTTCCCGGTGCGACGGGCCGGGATGGCCGGACTTCGCGGTGGCGGACTTCGCCCCGGCGCTCGGCGAAGCCGGGCTGACTGAGCTCGCTCGGCTGGTCGAGGAACGCCGGGTCGCAGGGAAGCCCGGCTCTTGGAGCGCCAGCTGGGGCGTCAGCAGTCTGCGGAAAGAACTGGCCGCCCTGTCCGGCGACGTGGACGCGCATGTCGCGGTGCTCGCGCAGGAGGCGCGCTCCGGCCGCGACTTCGGCGAGATCGTTTCGGTACTGAGGGCGGCGGGCCGGGAGCGCGAGGCGGAAGAGTGGGTTCGCAAGGGGCTAGCGGCGGAGCCGCTGAGCCCCTGGACCGACGCGCTGCGCGAGCAACTCGCCGAGCTGCTCCTCGGGAGCGGGCGCGGAGATGAGGCCGTCGCCATGTACAGGGACGTGTTCGAGCGGCGGGGGACGCACTCCGATTACCTTCGGCTCCGGAAGGCTGCCGAGCGGGCGGGGCAGTGGAAGGGGCTACGGGGCTGGGCGCTGGACTTCATGCGCGAGCGGGCGCGCACGGGCGAGTACCGGCGCGTCCGCCTGGGCGAGCTGATTTCCGTGCTGCTCCACGAGGACCTGGCGGACGAGGCGTGGTCAACGGCGGCGGCCCAGCCGGATCAGGTCAGCGAGTCCCAGTGGCTACAACTGATCACCCTGCGGGAGGAGGGGCACCCGGCGGACGTGCTCGGCCCGCTGGCGCGCCTGATCGAGCTGGCCGTTGAGCAGGCCGGCGACAAGTACCGCTACCCCAAGGCAGTCAAGGCCCTCAAGCGGCTGCGGGACGACTACGAGCGCGCGGGCGACGCCGCCGGGTTCGACGCGTACCTAGACGGCCTCCAGGAGCGGCAGCGGCGAAAGTACTCGTTTATCGCCAAGCTGGACGCGGCGTTCGGGACGTAAGGTTGCCCGGCGTCATGACCGCAGGACCGCGTCTGCGGCGGCCGTGCCGTCGCGTCCCAACTCCGGGACGTAGGGGATAACTCCCTGCCGGTATGCCTCCACCTGGATCTCGACAGGCAGCTCGCGGGCGTCGAACAGCAGCCCGTTCACTTCGATGAACCAGATCATCGGGTTGGCGTCGATCATCTGGGCCCGCAGGAACTCCGGGGTTCCCCAGGTCATCTTCAGCATGTCGCGTATCTGCTTGCCCTTCTGGCCCAGCGTCGACTTGCTGAGGCCGAACGCGCCCGCCAGGTCGTTTTGGGTGACGTACGGCCCGGTGGACCGGTCGAACAGGAAGTTGACCTGCCCGAGCGCCCATACCACGCCGCCCGCCCACGTCGCGGTCCGGCCAGCCAGCAACGGCGACGGCCGCTTGCGGGCCAGCTTGGCCACCATGTGCCGGGCCAGCCCGGCGTACTCCTCGTCAAGCAGGTCGGCGCACACCTTGTCGGTCAGCTCGATGACCTGTTCCGCGGTCGGCCGCATCGCTGCCGGGATTCGCAGCTCGCCCAGATCCGTCACGGGAAAGTACTATGCCAGGGCCCGGACGGGGGGAATGACGGTTTCGGGCTCGTCGCGGCCACCTGATGCGGGAGGATCGGCGCGTGACCGCGAGATGCGCCGGATGTTCCTCGCGTGCGGTGCCCGGGAGGCGATAGTGAGCAGCGAACTGGCGGAACGCGTCGCCGAGTTGCGGCAGAAAGGCCGCACGCCGAAGGAGATCGCCCGCGTGCTGGGGCTGCGCCCCGCCGACGTGACGCCGCTGCTCAGGGCGATCGGGGCGCAAGCACCCAAACGCGAAGCGCCGGTCGCGGGCTGCTGGGTAACCGGACACTGGTCAGACGAGCTCAGCGTGACCGGGCACGCTGACTGGCCCGGCCTGCCAGCCGCGGAATCGGAGGCCGGGGAGTCCGGCCTAGTGGGGGTCCTCGTGGCCCGCGACACCGGCAGCACGGTCGTGGCGTGCGGGTTCCTGGTCGACGTCTTCTGCCTGGGCGTGAAGGACACCAACGGCCCCAAGACGATGGACCGGCGCAAGCTCCCGGACTTCACCTGGACGTTCTTCAGCGCGTGGGCCGCCCAGCCCCCCGTCGCGGCGCCGCTGGACCTGGCCAGGCACGTCGTGTTCGGGGCGGTGGACTACGCCCGGAGCCTGGGCTTCGAGCCGCATCCCGACTTCGCCAAGGGCGCCGCGCTCCTCGGCGACTGGGAAGCGGGCAGCAGCGACGTGACGTTCGGCCGCGACGGCAAGCCGTTCTATATCAACGGCCCGCGCGACGACACCTACGGCAACATGGCGAAACTGCGGCGGACGGTCGGCGACGGGAACTTCGACTACCTCGTCCAGTTCTCCGGCCCCGGGTGAAGCGGCGCACGTCCGCCGTTTCGCGGCGCATGCGGCCGGCGTCGACGTCGTGGGCGTCCAGTGCGTTCGCCGGGATGACATGGATCAGCCGCCGCAGAAGCCCTCGCCGGTGTGGTCGAGGCAGACGAGGCCGGCGAATGTGCGCCCATCGGCGTCGAGCACAACGAGGCGGCTCAACTGGTCGGCATCCATCGCGGCTAGGACGTCGGGCACGGGGGCGTCCGGGGTTGCCGTTGGGACATCGCAGGCAGCGAACTCGCGAGCAGGCGTGCTGTCGGGCACGTCGGCGGGCACCTCCCCGCGGTCGACGAGCCCGGCGAACGTGGTGCCGTCGAGCAGCACGACGTTTCGCAGGCTCGGGTTCTCAAGCTTCCGGCGGACGTCGCCCACTGTCGCGTCGACGGGCAGGCTCTTGGGACGGCGCACCATAAGGTCCCCGATCCGCTTGCCGGCCGCTTGCTCGCGCGTGCTGGTGAAGTTCACGCAGCGCTCGGCCTGCGTCCCGCTCGCCGACGTCCCGACGTCGCCCGCCATGTCGCCTCCTCGAGCTCGTGACCGAATTCTACGACGCACGGTAGTTGCCAAGAAGCGCACCCAGCCCTGCGCAGTACGAACCCTTTCGGTGCGCTGATCGTCGGCCATCCCTTTCATGGGTGCTCGGCGTCATGCTGGCCGGGATGCGGGGAACAGGTGGTCCAGGTGGTAGTCGATGACGGCCTGGGCCTGTTCGGCCGAGGAGTGGCCGGCCAGGACGGTCGTGCCCAGGCCCGCGGACATGGCATTGAGGATGAGGGCTTCCGCGTCCGGGTCCAGGTCGGCGGGTGCCTGCCCGGCGGCCTGCGCGGTCCGCAACTGGGCGGCGAACACGCCGATCACCGCGGCCCCGTTCCTGACTAGCGGGGCGATCGCGAGCGCCGGCTCGGTCAGCGAGAGCGCGAAGTAGGCCGTGTAGAGGACGGTGAAGGTGCGCTGCTCCTGGCCGGCAGGCAGCGCCTCGGTCAAGATGGCGGCGATGACGTCGCGCGGGTGAACCGGGTTTTCCGTCTCCTTGAGCCGGCTGATCCGCGCTTGGACCCGCCCGCCGAACTGGACCGCCAGGTGCTGCATGGCGGCCAGCAGGAGCTCTTCCTTGGTGCCGAAGTAGTACTGAACCAGCCGCAGGGACACGCCGGCCTCGGCCGCGACCTCACGCATCCCGGTGGCGTGCAGCCCGCGCACCGCGGCCGTCCGCAGCAGCGCGTCCGCGATCTGCCGCCGCCGCTCCTCGTGATCGACCCGTTTCGGCACCCGCCCACCGTACCCTTCGTTGCCCGCCCGGCCCTTTAAATGATACGCTCGTACCATAACGAGGCAGGACCAGCCGCGAGGAGACGGGACATGCTCGGGCTCAAGCGCATCACCGGTGCAGCAGACCTGGCATCCGAGGGCAAGCCGGGCTCGTGGGTAGACGATGCGGCGCGGGAGAAGTTCATGGCCGCGTACGAGCGGGCCTTCGCGCTGTGGCCGCAGCCGTGCGAGGAGTTCGACGTCGAGACCGCGACCGCGACCACGCGGGTGCACGCCTGCCGGCCGCATCCCGCAGGGAATCCGGTCGTCCTGCTCACCGGCGCCGGGTTCAACGCGTCCGGCTGGTACCCGCACGTTGCCGCGCTCGCGGAGGACGGCCCGGTGTACGGGATCGACATGCCCGGCGATCCGAACCCCAGCGTCGCGCGCGCCCTGATGACTCCCCCGGAGAACTGCGCCGCATGGCTGGACGAGCTCCTGGGCAAGCTCAGCGACCGCCCGGTGCACCTGGTCGGCTTCTCTTACGGCGGCTGGGTCGCCATGAACCAGGCGATCCGCGCGCCTGGGCGGGTCGCCTCCATCACGCTGCTCGATCCCGCCGGGCTCACTAAGCTCGACGCCCGCTTCTGGTTCTGGCTCTCCATCGGCGGCCTGGCCTGCCTCACCCCGATGCCGCTGCGCCGCCGACTCGCCCGGTGGCTGGACAGCCCGGCCATGCTGCAGCCGGAGCTCATGGCGCTCATGTGGGCAGGCATCCGCGGCTACCATGCCGAGCCTAAGTTCCCCGGCGTCCTCACCGACGACGAACTCCGCGCGATCAGCGTGCCGGTCTTGCTGGTGACCGGCGCGCGCAGCTCCCTGATTACCCCGGCAGAGGCCCGCACACGGGGAAGTCTCATGCCGCATGCGGAGGTTGCCGTCGTCCCCGGCAGCCACGGCGGCTTCAACCGGATCGACGAGCTGAACAACCGGATCACCGCCTTCATCAAAGCCCACGCCGTCGGCAAGCACGCGGTCCAGCCGACGCAGCCGTCCGCACCTGAACGGTAAGACCGGCATCCTCACCGAACCCCTGCAAACCGCCCGGGGCTGTAATGTTACTGGCGCTTGCACTGGGTGGATGGCTGCCGGCGCGGATCCCGGATAGGCACAGGGCTCTGGCGGTACCTCAACTTTCCTCGACGGTGCCGTCTGGGCGGGTGACGTGCCCCTCCCAGGTGATGCTTCCATCCTCGTGCAGCCGGACGCGGAAACCCGCCTCCTCCTCCCGCAGGATCGCGGTGCGGCTACTGCGGGCGTGCCGGAAGTTGGACCAGCTCACCGGCCCCGGCTCCAGGACGGCCCGCGCCTCCTGATAGCTGGCCTGGCGCCCCAGCCTGTCCTCCAGCGCCCGGAGCTGCTCGCCGTAACGACGGTAGTGAGGCGTCATGTAGTAATTACGGTAGATAGGCGAGTACTTGCCCATGATGATCCACCTCTCAGTGCCCGTTGACGAGTGCGCGCGAGCGGCAGGCCAGCACGGGCATGATCTCGCATCCGATGCGCCTACTGCCTCGGCCTCATGTTCGGTCTCTCTTCCGCGAGAGCCGGGAAAATAACAGAAGACGACCATCGTCTCTGCGTCCAAGGGCCGTCTGGCCGGCGAATCGGGCCGTCCTGGCGTGTCCTGTGCCGGTTACCTGTGCTGTCAGATGCTCCAGAGCGCCCGGGTGGGGGACAGGCGGGCGGCACGGACGGCGGGCAGCAGCCCGGCCAGGGCGCCGATGATGACGGCCGCGGCCAGGCCGCCGGCCCAGGCGTCGGGGGGGATGACGACGGCCTCGCCGTGGCCGCGGGCGTAGGCGGCAGTGGCGGCCGCGCCGACGATGATTCCGGCGGCGCCGCCGGCCAGGGACAGCAGGATCGCCTCGGCCAGGAACTGGGCGCGGATCTGGCCTCTGGTGGCGCCCAGCGCCCGGCGCAATCCGATCTCGGAGCGGCGTTCCAGGACGGAGATGACCATGATGTTGGCCACCCCGATCGCGCCGACCAGGAGCGCGACCCCGCCCAGTCCGAGGAACAAGGTGTCGAGCGCGCCCTTGGCGTCGGCCTGGGCGGTGAGCGCGTCCGAGGGCTGGGAGACGTTCACCTGGCCGGGGTTTTCCGGGCTGGCCTGCGGGCCGAGCAGGTGGTCGACCGCGGTGGTGGCGGCCTGGTCGTCCGGTGTGGTGCGGACGTAGATCTGCGAGGGGTGGCCGTCGAAGGGCAGGTACTTTTCCGCGGCGGGGAAGCCGACCAGGACCGCCGAGTCGATCTCGGGGGCGTAGGTGGCGGGGTTGAGGATGCCGGTCACGTAGAACCACCGGCCGTCAGGACCGCCGGGGCCGACCCAGATCCGCATCCCTGGCCGGATCCGGTCAATGCCCAGCAGCCGCGCGGTGGCGGCACCGAGCACCGCGACCGGCTCGCGGGCGGTCGCGGCGTTCAGGAACTCGCCCTGCGCGATGCCGGTGCCCGCGACGGCCGGCAGATCGAGCGTCGCGGCATCCACGCTGATGGCGTTGGTCTCGATCGTGGGGATGAGCGGGGACTCGAAGGCGTAGACGCCGTTGACCGTGCCGGTGTCCTGCACGGCGGTGACCCCGGGCAGCCGGGCGATCATGCCCGGCGCCGCCACCGGCAGCTCGGCGGTGGCACCGCTGAAGGTCTGCCCGTCGGTGACCTTGAGCAGGTTGGTGCCTAGCCGGGCTATCTCGTTCAGCAGCGCGGCGGAGGAGGAGGCGGCCAGGCCGAGGACGGCGACGATCGCGGCGACGCCGATCGCGATGCCCAGTGCCGACAGCGCGGCGCGCAGCTTGCGGGTCCGCAGCCCGATGCTGGCCAGGGCGGCCAGATCCCCTGGGCTCAGCCGGGCCGGAGACGGGGCAGCCGGCCGGCCGGACGTGGTGGTCATGGCGGTCCTTCCCGGACGGGGCTGGTGTCGGCGATGACATGCCCGTCGAGCATCTCGATGCGCCGCCGCATCCGGGCGGCGACCGCCTGGTCGTGGGTGATGATGATGACCGTGGTCCCGGCGGCGTTGAGCTCCTCCAGCAGGCCCAGGATCGCGGCGCCGGTCGCGGAGTCGAGGTTGCCGGTCGGCTCGTCGGCCAGCACCACCGGCGGCGCGCCCGCGACCGCGCGGGCGATCGCCACCCGCTGCCGTTCCCCGCCCGACAGCTGGGTCGGCCGGGCGGCGGCCCGGTGCGCCAGGCCGACCCGGTCCAGGGCCTGCAGCGCCAGCCGGCGCCGCTCGCTCCGCCGGATGCCGGCGTACAGCAGGCCGTCGGCCACGTTGCCCAGCGCGGACTGGTGCTCGGCCAGGAAGAACTGCTGGAACACGAACCCGATCCTTGATGCCCGCAGCCCGGCTAGTTCCCGGTCGGTCATCCGGGCGGTGTCCAGGCCGGTGACGCGCACGGTCCCGCCGGTCGGCTTGTCCAGGGTGCCCATCAGGTGCAGCAGGGTGGACTTGCCCGACCCGGACGGGCCCACGATGCCGGCCAGCTCCCCGGCCCGTACCGTCATGCTCACCTGAGCCAGCGCCCGCACCGGCGGCTGCCCAGGGTACACCTTCGACACCCGCTCCAGCTCCAGCACCGGTCCCGGCACATGCCGTGCCGGTGCCGTCCCGGCGGCCAGCGCTGCCCCGGCGCCGCCGCTCACGACGCCGCCACCACGACGCGCTGCCCGGGAGCCAGCGTCCCGCTCACCTGTACCAGGCCGGTGTTGTCGTCGAAGATCCCGGGCCTGACCGGCACCCAGCGCCGCCTGTTCCCCGGGCCGGCAACCTCCACGTCGTACCCGCCCGAGGACTGTGCCAGCAGCGCCGTCACCGGCACCGCCAGGACGTTCCTCGCGGTGGCGGTGGTGATGTTCACCGTCACCGGCGCCTGGTCCAAGGTGCCCGCCGCCTGCGGGTCGGTCAGCTTCACCTGCACCGGGATCGTCGTGGCCGGGCCCTGCCCCTGCCCGGACGTGGTGGTCGCCACCGTGCCGACGGAGGAGACCACGCCCGGCGTGGTCGTCCCGTCCGGCAGCGTCACGCTCACCGTGTCGCCGGCCTTGACCTCCGACTGGTCGGCGGCGCCCAGCGGGATCACCACCACGTGCCGGTCCGAGGTCGCGGTCAGCACCGGCCCGGACGCCGGGCCGCCCAGGCTCCCGGTCACCTGGCTGACCCGCAGCGCCTCCGGCTCGAACACCACCTGCCCCAGCGAAAGCGACCCCGGCGGGAAGGAGACCCCCAGGTGCCCTTCGAGCCGCTGCACCGCCTGCGCCGTCTCCCACGAGTAGTAATCCCAGCCCAGCGCGACGACATCCGCGCGGCCGGCGTAGCCGAGATCCACCAGGTCGTGGTTCAGCTGGGACACGTCCGCGCCGGTCACGCCCTCGCCCAGGACCCGCCAGTCCGGGACGCTCCCGTACAGCAGCACCACCGGGGACCCGTTATCGGTCTTGTACAGCGCCTGCCCCTGCCGGATCACCCGCCCCGGCGGCGGCAGCCAGGTCAGCGTCCCGCCGCCCTGCCCGGCCACCGGGTAGGACCCGGCATACCCCAGCGTCGCGGTCACCGGCGTCACCGCCGACAGGTCCTGCCGGGTCACCGCCCACGTCGCCGGCGGCGGCGCCCCCTGCTGCTGCCCGGCTCCGGACGAGGCAGCCGGGGAGAACACCCCCGCCCGCCACGCCGAAACCGCTCCGGCCGCCACCACGACCGCGACGCCCAGCGCCACCCAGCGGCCGCGGCCCCGCGATCCCCTCGGCGGCTCCTCGGCCGCCAGGACCTGCGCCTGCCGCCTGGCCTCCTGGCCGCGCCAAACCGTCTTACTCACTGTCTGTCTCCGTTACGTCGGCTCTGTGCGGCAATGCGTTTCACGGTGTCATCCCATCGGCACGGGTACGCCTGCCGAGCCGCCCACCAGGCGCTCGCATTCGCTGTCCTTGGACTCGAACTGCGGCGAGTGCGTGTACTGATGGCTCAGGCCGGCTCCGCTGGCATCGAAAAAAGGACGCCCCCCGGAATCGATGGTGGGGTCGGGGAAGTCCGGCACCCCGTGCGAGCGCATGCACCGGGCGTACTCCCGCATGACGTTCAGCGCCTGCTGCACCACGGCCTGCGGACAGTCGCCGGTCGTCTCGCATTGCTGGATCAGCTGCTGGAACGACCCGCCGCCGGCCGGGTACAGGTGCTGGCAGGCTTGCTCGGCCGACTGGAGCTGGGAGCTGCTGACCCCGAGTCGCTGCGCGTTGCCCTTCGGGACCTGTCCGCCGCTGCCAGGATCGGGAAAGTCCGGCACGTCGTGTGAGCGCATGCAGCGGGAGTAGGCGACCGCTGACGAGGAGTCCGTTGACCCTCCCGCGTTCGCTGACCCTCCCGCGTTCGGTGAGCCGCCGGAACCGGTGGATGACGAGCTGCCGCTGCATGCCGCCGCCGGCAGGACCAGAGCGGCCGTGGCGATGATGGCGGCCGCGGTCCGCGCTGCCGGCGGCCGTGCCCGCCGTGGCCGGCGCATGGCGCGGGTGCTGTGGTTCATCATGGCCTCCTCAGGCGCCGGGTGATCGTGCTGGCCGCCGTTCAGCCGGGCCGCCCCGGACGGCTCAGTGGAACCCCTATGCCTGGGGGCAGCACGCCGTTGCAGTCGTCCATCTTGTTGTCGATCTGCGTCGAATTTGGGTCGAAGCCCTGTACATGGGTCAGATCGAAACCCCAGCCCGCCGCGGGATCGTAGGTGGGATCGGGCCAGGTCGGCACGCCGTGGGAGCGCATGCACCGGGCGTATCTCCGCATGGCGTTCAGGTCCTGCTGGGACTGGGCCTGGGTCTGCTGGCCGCCGTTCGGGAGCAGGTGTGCACAGGCGTGCTGGGCCGCCTGGTAATGGGAACTGCTGACCTCTAGTTGCTGCAGGCTGACCTTGGGCAACCCGTTAGCCAGCTCATTGCTGCTGTCGGGGTCGGGGTACTTCGGGACCCCGTGGGAGCGCATGCAGTTGGCGTAGTTGACCCCCACCTGGGAGTTCGCTGACCTTCCCGCATTCGGTGAGTCACCGGAACCGGAGGATGACGGGCTGCCGCTGCATGCCGCCGTCAGCAGGACCAGGGCGGCCGTGGCGATGATGGCGGCCGCGGTCCGCGCTGCCGGCTGCGTGCGGAATGGCTTCATGCCCGCAGTTCTACGCGCGGGCGGGTGACATCAGCGCTACCGGCGATGTTGCACGGATGTCATGCAGGCCGACGCACACTGGTGGGATGCGGGTGCTGGTGGTCGAGGACCATGCGACGCTGGCCGGGCGGCTCGCTCAGGGGCTGAGTCAGGCTGGGATGGCCGTGGATGCCGTGTACGACGGCGCGGCGGCGCTGGAGGCCGCCGCGCAGGCGGCCTATGACGTGATCGTGCTCGACCGCGACCTGCCGGTGGTGCACGGTGACCGGGTGTGCCGCACCCTGGCCGGCGGCGGCCCGCGGATCCTCATGCTCACCGCCGCCGCCGGTATCGATGACCGGGTCGACGGGCTGGAACTGGGCGCGGATGACTACCTGCCCAAGCCGTTCGCGTTCGCCGAGCTCGTCGCCCGCGTGCGGGCGCTGTCCCGCCGGGCTCCGTCCGCGCCGCCGGTCCTGCGCCGCGGGGACCTCACCGTGGACCGCGCCCGGCACCGCGCCAGCCGCGGCAGCCGCCCGCTGTCCCTGACCCGCAAGGAGTTCGGGATCCTGGAGACGCTGCTGGCCGCCGACGGCGCCGTGGTCAGCGCGGAGGAACTGCTCGAGCACGTGTGGGACGCCCATGCCGACCCGTTCAGCAACATCGTCTCGGTAACGATGACCCGGCTGCGGCGCAAGCTCGGCGACCCGCCGCTGATCGAGACCGTGGTAGGCAAGGGGTACCGGGTGTGAGCCGCCCGCGGCTCACCGTCCGGGCCCGGCTGACCCTGCTGTACACCGGCCTGTTCGCCGCGTGCGGGGCGATCGTCGTGGCGGTCAGCTACGCGCAGGTTGCGCAGCTGCCGGCGCAAGGGCAGTCGGGGCAGGGGAATGGCCGGCCGCCTTCGGCCGCCGATCTGGCCGGGTTCGCGGCGCAGTGCCGGTCCGAGGAACAGAGCACCCATCCCGACCCGGGCGTCCTGGCCAAGTGTGCCGCGTACTTCCAGCAGCAGGGCGCGCAGGGCCAGCGTGACCTCACCCTGTCCCATCTGCTGCAGTACTCGCTGATCACGCTGGCCGTGGTCATCGCCCTCGCCGCGATCCTCGGCTGGATCTTCTCCGGGCGGGCGCTGCGCCCGGTGCACCGGATCACGACGGCCGCCCGTGCCGCGTCGGAACACAACCTGTCGGCGCGGGTCGCGCCGACAGGTCCCCGCGACGAACTCCGCGAACTGGCCGAGACGTTCGACGAGATGCTCGGCCGGCTCCAGGCCGCGTTCGAGAGCCAGCAGCGGTTCATCGCCAACGCCTCCCACGAACTGCGCACCCCGCTCGCTGTCATGCGCGCCACCGTCGACGTCGTGCTGGACAACCCGGACAGCACGCCCGGCGACCTGCGCGGCATGGCGGCCGACATCCGCGCCGAGGTGGATCACGGCGAGCACCTCATCGGCGCGCTGCTCATCCTCGCGCGCAACGACCGCGGGCTCACCATTCACGAGGAGGTCGACCTGGCCACGGTCGCCGAAGACGTCCTCGACGCCGCCGGCCTGGGCGACCTGCGAGTGCACGCCACGCTGGAGCCCGCCGTCATCTCCGGCGATCCGGTGCTGGCCGAACGCCTCATCGCGAACCTGGTCGACAACGCGGTCCAGTACAACGTCGCCGGCGGCGACGTCTGGATCACCACCCGCACCACCGCGGGCAGCAGCCAGCTGACCGTGGTCAATACCGGCCCGGTCATCAGCCCGGCCGACGCCGGCCGCATCTTCCAGCCGTTCCAGCGGCTCAGCGACCGTACGTCCCATGACGGTTCCGGGCTCGGCCTGGCCATCGTCGCGTCCATCGCCACGATCCACGGCGGCACCGCCACCGCCCGCCCCCGCGATGACGGCGGCCTGTCCGTCACGGTCACGATCCCTTCGGCTGGCGCCCAGGCCCAGGACACCGGCATTCAGGCAGCCGGACGACCAGGTGTTCCGCGCCCAGGCTGACGCATGCCTGTTTCGCGGTCGTCAGGCCTAACCGGAACAACCAGCAGGCCGCTCTCGCCAGGAAAGTGCAATTTGTCAACTCGCGCGCTCGGGGCCGATGGTGGACCCATGAACGAGAACCACGACCACGCGGTCCACGACCAGCAGGCCCCGCACGGGGAGCAGGCCTGGGACGAGCGATACCGGGCTAAGCCGGAGATCTGGAGCGGCAACCCTAACGCGGTCCTAGTCGCCGAGGCGGCGGATCTGCAGCCTGGTACGGCACTGGACGCGGGAGCCGGCGAGGGCGGCGATGCCTTCTGGCTCGCAGCCCGGGGATGGAAGGTCACCGCCGCCGACATCTCGAGCGTGGCCATCGAGCGAGCCGCCAAGCGTGCCAGCAAGAGCGGCCTCGCCATCACCTGGCTGCACGCCGACCTGGCCAAGGCTTCGGCGCCCGGGACGTACGACCTGGTCAGCGCACACTTCCTGCACGTGCCGAAGTCTGAGCAGCAGCCGCTGTTCCGGCATCTCGCCGCCGCCGTCGCACCGGCCGGCACCCTGCTGGTGGTGGGCCACGACCTCAGCGACATGGCGAAGATGCCGCGCCCCGACCTGGTGGAGTACGGCTGGACGGCTGAGGAGGTAGCCGCCACACTCGGCGAGGGCTGGACCATCGAGGCAGCCGAAGCCCGCCCCCGCCAGGCCGCCGGCCCGGATGGCGACGAGGTCACCATCCACGACGCGATCCTGCGCGCCCGCCGCGACTGAGCCATGTAGGGCCTCCAGGAGGCAGCGACTGCGGTCGTCACCCGCCGAGCCCCAGCCCGTGCAGCAGGATCAGGAGCGCGAGTGCCGCGGCTGCGGCCAGGGTCGCTATGACCGCGGAGCGGCTGACGAGGGGCAGCTTGCCGCCTTGACCCGCCGCTGGTGGCGGCGGCGCGGGAGGCGTGACGGGCCTGCCGCCGACCGGAGGGGGTACCGCCGGGGTCGCCGTCCGTGCGGCTGGCCCGGAGACCGCTGTGGCAGCCGCAGCCGCCGCACGCGGTGCCCGCGGGGCGGAATCCAGCCGCGTCGGCGCGGTACCTGCCAGGCTCGCCGGGCCGGGGCCTGTACCGGCCCGCCTGGCGGCCGCGGCGGACTGACCGGTACTCACCAGCGTGTCCCGGAGCGCTGCCGCGAACTCGCCGCACCGCCCGTACCGGTCCTGCGGCTCCTTCGCGAGCCCGCGCGCGAGCACCGCGTCCGTCCCCGGCGGCAGGCCACTGCGGTACCTGGACAGCGGCGGCACCGGGTCGTTCAGGTGCGCGAACAGCGTGGCCATGGTCTCCGGCCTGCGAAACGGCAGGTTGCCGGTGAGCAGCGCGAACGCCATGCACGCCAGGGAGTACTGGTCGCACCGCCCATCGACAGGCAGGCCCCTGATCTGCTCGGGCGCGCAGTAGTCCGGCGTCCCGAGGAACGTCCCGGTCGCGGTCAGCCCGGAGACCGCCATCGCCCGCTTGCTCAGCCCGAAGTCCGACAGGTAAGCGTGCTCGCCCCGCCCCGGCACCACCTCGACCAGGATGTTGCCTGGCTTGACGTCCCGGTGCACGAGGCCCGCCGCGTGCGCCGCGTCAAGCGCCGAGGCCACCTGCTCGATGAACGTCGCCGCCCGCCCAGGTTCGAGCGCCCCGCCGGCCCGCTGCAGCACATCGGCCAGGTCACCGCCGGAGACGAACTTGGTGGCGATGTACAGCACCCCGTCGACTTCCCCGGCCCCGTACACCGGGATGATGTGCGGCTCCTCGACCGAGGCCACCGCCTGCGACTCTCGCAGGAACCTGGCCCGGAACTCCTGGTCGGCCGCCAGTGCCGGGGAGAGAACCTTCAGCGCAGCCAGCCGCCCGAGCATCGCGTCACGGGCGCGGAAGACCACGGCCATCCCGCCGGCCCCGATCTGCTCCTCGATCACGTACCCGGCCAGCTGGCTGCCCGGCACCAGCCTGGCCATCATGGCATAGTGCCGTGCGCTGAACTCGCTGCTCACCCACGCCTCCTCCGGGACGCGGAGGGATCCGCGCGCCCGCCGGGGACAGTGTGGCACCAAATGGTCGTTCATTCCGCCGGCATGCCAACATAGGGGTCAGCTTCCCGATCACCGAGGGCCTGGACCAGGTCTGGGGGTACCAGCCTGGTTTCGGGAACATACGCAAGATCCTCGGCTACTTCGCCTACCGCCGCGATCTGGTCAGCGACGAGCTGGCCGAGGTACGGTACCGGGCCGCGCTTGCGCCCGGCGTCCAGGAGGCATTCTCGGCGATGTTCCCGGCTCCGCGTCAGCGGTGGGTGGAGGCCCGAGCTGGGTCCCGCTGAGTTTCGGGTCGCCGGGGCGCAGCGCGTCGGCGGCGGCGACGAAGCGGGCCAGGAACTCCTCGTAGGCCGGCTGCTGGATGTACAGCCGGCTGCCGGCCAGGCAGACCTGCCCGGCGTTGCTGAAGATGGCCCGGATCGACCAGTGCACCGCGTTGTCCAGGTCGGCGTCGGCGAAGACCAGGTTCGCGCCCTTACCGCCGAGTTCCAGGCTCACCGGGGTCAGGTTCGCCGCCGCCGCCCGCGCGATGACGCGCCCGGTGCCGGACTCGCCGGTGAAGGTGATCCGGTCCACCCCCCGATGCTCGGTGAGCGCCTGGCCCGCCGAATCCGGGCCGTAGCCGTGCAGCACGTTGAGCACGCCCGGCGGCAGCCCGGCCTCCAGCGCGAGCCGCCCCAGCAGGGTGGCTGACGAAGGAGTCTGCTCGGCCGGCTTGAGGATCACCGTGTTGCCCCAGGCCAGCGCGGGTGCGACCTTCCAGGTCTCCAGCATCAGCGGGAAGTTCCACGGCGCGATCGCGGCGACGACCCCGGCCGGCTCGTACCGGGTGTAGATGTGGTGCCCGGTGTCGGCGGGCAGCGCGTCCGCCGCGGCCAGCCGGGCGTCGTCGGCGAAGAAGCGGAAGTTCCACGCCGAACGCGGCACGTCATGCCCGCGAGCGTCGTCAGCCGGCTTGCCCATGTCCCGGGTATCGGCCATGCCGAGGTCATCGGCGTGGCGTTCCATCAGGTCCGCCAGCCGGTGCAGCAGCCGCTGCCGCCCGGCGAAGCCCAGCCGCGGCCACGGCCCGCCGTCGAAGGCCGCGCGGGCCGCGGCGACGGCCCGGTCCGCGTCGGCTGGCCCGCCGGCCGCGGCCTGCGCCCACGGCTCGCGCAGATAAGGATCGACGACCGGCATCCGGGCGCCGTCGAGCGACTCGACTTCCTGCCCGCCGATGACATGACCGAAAAACTCCACCGTTCTTTCTCCTCACCCCGGCCATCACCGGACCCCCGCCGCGGGCAGGTCACCCAGGTCGCGTTCCTCGGCGATCTGCAGCGCGATGTCGATGATCATGTCCTCCTGGCCGCCGACGTAGCCGTGCTCGCCGACCCGCTGCAGGATCTCGTGCGCGGGCACCCCGTAGCGCTCGGCGGCCCGCTCGGCGTGCAGCAGGAAGCTGGAGTACACCCCGGCGTAGCCCTGTACGATCGAGGATCGGTCCATCCACGGCAGCCGCGGGATGAGCGGGCGGACGACCTGCTCGGCCGCCTCCAGCACCCCGTGCACGTCGACGCCGGTGGGCACGCCCAGCCGGTCGAACGTGGCCGCGAGCACTTCGGTCGGTGCGTTGCCCGCGCCGGCCCCGAGGGCGCACAGCGCGCCGTCGACCTGCCGCGCCCCGGCCTGCACCGCCAGCACCGAGTTGGCCACCCCGAGGGACAGGTTCTGGTGGCCGTGGAAGCCCACCTGGGCCTGGCGACGTCGAGCACGGCGCCGCGTCGTCGTTCGCGCTCATGGACTTCGAGCGGGACGAGGGCCGGGCGCTGCTGTGCTGTGCCACCCCGCGGTCCGACGTGGTCATCGAGGCGGACGTCGACGTCGACGAGGACGTGCCGGTGCACCCGGTTCGGGACTACACCGGCACGGTGCTGAGCATCGACGACATCGCCGTCGAGACCCGGCGGATCATGGTAGAGCTCGACCGCGACCTGGCGTTCAACGCCGGCCAGTACATGTCCTGGCAGGTGCCGTTCGCGCCCGGGCTGACCCGCACCTACTCGCTGGCCAACCCGCCGGGCGGCCGGTGCAGCGAGGGCTGGCTGTTCCGCAGCCTGTCCGCCGGTGACACGGTGGCGCTGTCCGGGCCGTACGGCCGGTTCGTGCTGCGCACCTCCCGGCCCGAGCCCGCGGTGCTGATCGCCGGCGGCACCGGGATCGCGCCGATCACGTCGATGATCAAGCACGCGCTGCTCGACGGCGCGCCGGCCGGCCCGCTGACCCTCTACCACGGCGCCCGCGGCCAGGCCTGGCTCTACGACGCGGGGCTGTTCCGCGAGCTGGAACGGGCCTTCCCGCAGCGGTTCAGCTACCGGCCCTGCCTGGCCGACGAGGTCGCCACCGGGTTCTCCTCCGGGCTGGTCACCGACGTGCTGGCCGCCGATTATCCGACCCTGGCCGGCCACATCGCCTATGTGTGCGGGCCGCCCGGCATGGTGGACGGGGCCCTGCGCACCCTGATGGGCAAGCGGCTATTCCCGCGCGACATCTACCGCGAGGAATTCCTGGACGAAGGCGACAAGGCCACCGGCGGAATGCGCTCGCCGTTGCTGCGGCGCTGAGCCCGCCCCCGGCCAGGCGTGCGGGGGCCCATATCGCCGGTGACGTTGGCGTGACGGTGAGCTGGTGCGATGTAACCACCATTGGCCGAGATCTTCCATGGGGGCCGAGCGTGAATGAGAAACCTGCACCAGACGACCGAATCGCCGAATTGCGCGCCTCCGGGGAGGCCATCGGCAGGCTAGCCGCTGACCCCGGCGTTTTCCGGGAGGCAGTCGACGCTTTCCTGGCCCGGGATGCGGAAGCGTTCCAGGGCGTCCTCGCGCGGGCCGGCCTGCTGGAAGGCTGTCACCTGATCTGCCGGCTGCTATGCAGCAAGCACTGCATTTTCATCTGCCTGCGGCTGTGCGGCCCGCCGAAGGAGCAGCCGGAACTCGACGTCGAGGAGTGGCGCCGCTTTGCCGGGCTGACGGCGCGCATCGCGGAAGACGAGGGACTGCTGCGCCGACTCGTCGACATCGTCGACGAGCAGAACGTAGATGCCTGGCGGCAGGTCATCGGCGAACTGGAAGCCGGGCCCTTCTGCCATCAGCTCTGCCACTGGCTGTGCCAGGTCCGCTGCCGGCGCGTCTGCGAGCTCATGTGCCCGCCGCCTCCGCTCATCACCGAGGTGGGCTTCATCCCGACCAGCCAGATCGACAGCGCCGGGCAGGCGGCGGGTCCCAGCTTTCCGCCAGGCATGACGCCGGCCGACAGCAAATCCCCTGGTGCCGTTGGCGACCACCCCTACGGCGGGACGACGAACATCCGCGGCGTGTTCAGCATCGCCGGCCCGGCGCAGTACAAGGTCGAATATGCCCCGTCGCCGGCCGGGCCGTGGACGGCGATCACCACGCCGGTGCTGGACTTCCGGCTGAACCCCTTGTGGCCCGCTCCCGGCCAGCAGCTCTACAACTACTACCCGCGCGCGCCCGCGCCCGGCAGCGACTGGTACGACATCTCGGCGATGGGCCTCGCCGGCGCCGACTACCTCACCGACTGGCTGACACCAGGCACCCTGGATGGCCTGTATTACCTCAGGCTCACCGTACGCACCGCAGCGCTGACCGAGTTCGCCAGCCCGCTGGTTCCGGTGTGCGTTGACAACACCGCGCCGACCGGGCCGGGCGGAGGCAGACCCGAGATCACCATCAAGCAAGGCGATCATGAGCTCGGCTGCTGCGAATCGGTTACCCGGGCCGGCGGCCCGCTCACGATCACGATCGTGGCCGAGGACGTCAACTTCAGCAACCTCTCGGTCGACCTCTACGGAGGGTGCGGGGCGAGCACGAATATCTTCGCCAAGACCTACAACGGCAACACCGCTGACACCGGCGCCCCGGCTCCAGGTATCGACATCACCTGGAACCCGTGGACGGCCAGGGTCGAGCCGTGCTGTTACGTCATTTTCTTCCGGATCTGGGACCGTGCGATCGTCAACAACTCGTGGAGCGGCGGCCACGGAAACGAGAACTGGATGTCCATCACGATCGCTTAGCCTGTCGCTGTCCGGCGGGTCCGCCCGGGCCGCGCCGCCTCCGGCCGCGGCGCCGGCCGGCGGCCGATCCGGTGACCGACGATCTTCAGGCCGAACGAGCCGGGTGCCTGCCCCGCCGGACGGGTCAGCCCGGCCGCGGCTAGGGGCATCGCCCCGGCGGGCGGCGGCCTCGTCGATCTGCTCGCGTATCACGGTCGTGCTCCGTTCCGGCCGGTCAGCGGCACCGCCAGCGATCTGGGATGACGGGGCGTAGGTCCCGGGATGACAGGCCGTGCGGCTCTGGACGCCGGGCATTGCCCGGGCAGGCTTGAATCAGGGGGCGTCTGCGGCGGTCCACACCCATCCCGGCAGCGCGGCCGCTGGCACGCTCCCGGCCGCCCTGCTCATCGCCGGCTACGGGTCGGCGACAGACCGCAACGACAATGACCCGGGCCAGCCGGACCGGAATTTGCTCCAGGCGGT
>Ga0335078_10001781_pt1 | contig 32537 bp, 34 predicted proteins | sample Lox_Sample_32_FD_206711 | JGI IMG/M metagenome (GOLD analysis project Ga0335078, IMG submission 206711) | Soil microbial communities from Loxahatchee National Wildlife Refuge, Florida, United States - Lox_Sample_3.2 | ecosystem: Environmental > Terrestrial > Soil > Wetlands | place: USA... | reverse complement strand
TATGAACGCGGATGCAATCCGGAAATACTGTATGTCGTTCCCTGATGCGACCGAGAACCTGCAGTGGCAGGACGACTTGTGCTTCAAGATTCGCGGGAAGATCTTCGCGATACTGGGGTTGGATTCGCTTCCGCAGCAACTGTGCTTCAAGTGCACGCCAGAGAAATTTGCGGAACTGTGCGAGATCGAGGGCATTCGGCCAGCTCCGTATGTCGGTCGTTATAAATGGGTGATGCTGGATGGGCTGGATGCGTTGAGAGATGAGGAACTGAAACAGTCGATCCGGAAATCCTACGAGATGGTGGCGGCCAAGGCGGGAGGAGTTCGAAAGCAAGCTGCGAAAGTGAGGCGGAGTAAGAAGAAGTCCGGACGAGCGGGATGACTTCAACTATGTTCATTGTCTTCTTTGTGTTCTTGGTCCTAATGGCCTTGCTAAGCTCGGGCGGCGAGTTTGTCATGAGAGCCCGCGTCGCCAAGACGGACCCGAAGGACAAGATTGCGTGGTGGAGACGAGGCGGCGATGAGGTCGTTGCCGCCTACCAAGAGCTGTTTCCTCACAGTCACCTCCCGCTTTTGAGGCGCTTTACATTCTTGCTAACGATAGTTTGGGCTGCCGCTATCCTCGTTTGTATTTTCTGGAAGTCTCGATGAGCGAACGTTAAGGTAAAGCGCCATTTGACTCTGCTTGATGCGCTAAGCTAGCCTCAGAAGTTCCGCCAAAGTTCATGCCCAAGACTTCCAAGGCGCTGATATCAAGTATCTTGCTGCTGGTCCTCGCGGCGCCCGGGTGGGCGTCCACACAGCCGGTTCACGCGGCGCATGCCATCGTCGTCAGTGTGCACGAACTGGCATCGCAGACGGGCGTGGACATCATGCGAGCTGGCGGTAATGCGGTGGATGCGGCAGTGGCGACAGGCTTCGCGTTAGCTGTGGTATATCCGCCCGCAGGAAATATCGGGGGAGGCGGATTCATGCTGCTGCGCATGGCCGACGGGAAGTCACATTTTGTCGATTTCCGTGAAAAAGCGCCCGCGGCGGCAAGTGCGACGATGTATCTGGACGCGCAGGGCAACGTAATAAAGGATGCGAGCTACATCGGGTACAAGTCGATTGGAGTGCCGGGATCGGTAGCCGGCCTGGTCTATGCGGAAAAGCATTTTGGCAAGTTGAGTCTCGCGCAGGTGATGGCTCCGGCTATCAAGCTGGCACGAGATGGGTATGCGCTTAAATGGGAGCAGGCACGGGATTTTCAGCGGACTCGGCATCTGGGAGATTTTCCCGAGTCGCGACGGATCTTCCAGCGGGACGGGAACTATTACAAGACGGGCGAAGTCTTCAAACAGCCTGAGCTGGCGAAAACTTTGGAGCGGATCGCAAAAGATCCGGACGATTTCTACCACGGCGCGATCGCGCTCGAGTTGGCGGCAGACGTGCAAAAAGGCGGAGGCCTGATCACGGCCGACGACCTGGCGCATTACGAAGTTAAAGAAAGAACGCCGGTTGAGGGGAGCTACCGCGGATATGAGGTCATCAGTTCACCGCCTCCGTCCTCGGGTGGAACGGTTCTGGTTGAGACTCTTAACATTTTAGAGGGCTATGATCTGGCGAAAGCTGGAAATCATTCGGCGGAGTCGATCCACTTGATCGCGGAAGCGTTTCGTCGAGCCTTCTTTGACCGGGCGGAGTTTATGGGCGACCCGGATTATTCCAAGATTCCCGTGGCTCAGCTTATAGATAAGAGATACGGGGCGGCGTGGCGGGAATCGATCGATCCGGCACATGCCAGCGTCAGCAAAGATTTAAAGCGTCCAGCGATTTTCAGTGAGTTGGAGCAGTATGCGCAACACCGAGCGGAGCCACTGCAGGAGGCACCGCACACTACTCATTATTCGGTTGCCGACGCTGAGGGAAACGTCGTGGCCGTAACGACGACGTTAAATGGATGGTTTGGATCGCGAGTCACGGCCGAAGGCCTGGGTTTTCTTCTGAATGACGAGATGGATGATTTCTCGGCGAAGCCAGGCGTGCCGAATGAAGATGGGTTGATCCAGAGCATGGCGAATGCCATCGGGCCCGGGAAACGGCCGCTCTCGTCGATGACGCCGACGATCGTGGTGAAAGATAACCAGCCGTTTCTGGTTTTAGGCTCGCCGGGAAGCTCTCGGATTATCACCACAGTTGCGAACGCAATCATCGGAGTCGTGGATTACAAGATGAATCTGCAGGAAGCGATCGACGCGCCGCGGTTTCATCATCAATGGCTACCGGACGTTTTGAGTGTGGAGAATTCCCTCTCGCCTGACACGATCCACTTGTTGGAGCAGATGGGATACAAGATTAAAGTAGGTGCGGGCGGTGGGGAAGACTGGCGCGGATACTGGAGCGATGCGGAGTGCATCGAAATCGATCCGCAAAGCGGCGAGCGATTGGGCGCAAGTGATGGCCGAAATGACGGAAAGGCTATTGGCTACTAAATGGTAAAAGCCGTTTCGACTTACGTCTATGTGAAAGAGCGGCTGCACCCGGGACTGCTGGATGGTTTAGTGCGGGGCGGAGCGCAGGCGATCGAGATCTTTGCAGCACGACAGCATCTGGATTACGCGAATCGCAAACAACATGTGCGCGAGATTGCGGACTGGTTTCGCAATAGCGGAGTCCCGCTGAATTCGGTTCACGCGCCTCTGTATGCGGATTACGAATGGGGGCGCGCCGGGGCACCTCCGGTGAATGTGACTTCGACCGACCGGGCGCACCGGATCGAGGCGATGGATGAAATCAAGCGGGCCTTGGAACTTGCCGAACAGATTCCGTTCAAGTTTCTGGTTCAGCACTTGGGCGTAAGCAACGAGACTTTCGATGATCGAAAGTTCGAGGCTGCCATGACTTCAGTTGAGCATTTGAGGGCCTTCGCGAAACCGCTGGGCGTTCGCGTGCTGCTGGAGAATATGCCTAACGAGCTGTCGACGCCAGAAAAGCTGATTGAGTTCATTCAGACCACGCACTTCGACGATGTCGGGATTTGCTTTGACTTTGGGCACGCACATTTGATGGGGGACATTTCGCAATCTTTCGAGACTTTGAAGGACTACATCCGTTCGACTCACGTGCATGACAATGCCAAAGATCGCGACTCGCATCTCTGGCCCGGGAAAGGTTCGATTGATTGGAAGCAGTCGATGGAACTGCTGCGCTCGGCGCCTCAAACTCCGCCATTGTTGTTGGAACTCGAGCCAGACGAGAAGATCAACCCCGCCGAGCAGTTAGGCGAAGCATTTCGAAAACTGGAAGAGACCTAAAGCATTCACCGCCGGAAGCGCAGAGCACGCCGAGAAAACCTGAACAAAGCCTTTTCTCGTGGTGCAATGGCGACGCGGGGTCCTTGCGGTAGACGATTTTAAGATCATGGAATCACCAGTCACGACGATAGCCGAAATCGGCAAACACGAAGGGCACGGAGTTACGATCCGCGGGTGGCTCTACAACCTGCGGGAGAGCGGAAAGTTGCTGTTCCCACAATTTCGGGATGGGACAGGAATCATTCAGGGAGTTGTGCCCAAGAATGCGGTTGCCCCCGAAGTTTTCGACGCGATGAAGGGGCTTACGCAGGAATCGAGCGTCATTGTCGAAGGAAAGGTCCGCGCCGACAAACGCGCTCCGAGCGGATACGAACTCGACGTTTCCAACGTACAGGTGATCTCGCGCGTTCCGGAGAATGATCCTTATCCGATCTCTCTCAAAGAACACGGCGTCGATTTCCTCATGGAGCACAGGCACCTCTGGGTGCGCAGCCCGAGGCAGGCTGCGATCCTTCGCGTGAGAGCGGAAATCATTAAGGCGGCACGCGATTTCTTCGATGATCTTGGATTCACGCTGACCGATCCACCGATTCTTACGCCGGCGGCCTGCGAAGGAACCACGACGCTGTTCCCTGTCGATTATTTTGACGAGCAGGCGTTTCTGACGCAGTCCGGACAGCTGTACATCGAAGCCACTGCGATGGCGTTAGGCAAGGTGTATTCCTTCGGCCCGACATTCCGGGCGGAGAAATCGAAGACACGCCGGCATCTGACCGAATTCTGGATGGTCGAGCCGGAGGTTGCTTACGCGAAGCTCGATGACATCATGGCACTGGCAGAGGGCCTGCTGAGTTTCCTGGTGAAGCGCTGCCTGGAACGCCGGCGAGCTGATCTGCAGACAATCGGCCGAGACGTTTCGAAACTGGAGAAGATTCAAGCACCGTTTCCGCGCATCAGCTATGACGATGCAGTGAAAATGCTGCAGGAAGGTCACGCGAAGGGAGCACTTGAAAATCAGTTCGAGTGGGGCGGTGATTTGGGATCACCGGATGAGACCTATATTTCTTCGCAGTTCGACAAGCCGGTAATGGTGCACCGGTATCCAGCGAAGGTAAAGGCCTTTTATATGGAACCCGATCCGGATCGACCAGAACTGGCGCTATGCGTCGACGTACTTGCTCCAGAGGGTTACGGCGAAATTATTGGCGGATCCCAGCGTATGGGATCCTATGAATTGCTGCTACAGCGAATCCACGAGCACGGATTGCCAGAAGAGGCATTCAAGTGGTATCTCGATTTGCGGAAATATGGAGGGGTTCCGCACGCAGGATTCGGGATGGGCATCGAACGGGCGGTTGCTTGGATTTGCGGGTTGGAGCATGTGCGGGAGACGATTCCATTTCCAAGAATGTTACACAGACTTTATCCGTAGGTTTTCATCGCAGAGCGCCGAGTAAGCTGAGGAACCAGATCTTGATTTGTTAGCAACCCAGGCGTCCTCGAAAGTACAACACAACTTATGACGACGACAGCGCCACCGGTTGTAAGCATCAGTCCAAAGAAAATTCGAGTGATCGGAGTACCGCTCGATCTTGGACAATCGCGCCGAGGCGTGGATATGGGCCCGTCGGCGGTTCGCGTTGCCGGCCTCGAAGCACGACTTGAGGCGCTTGGACACGTGGTCGAGGATGGCGGCAATGTCGCGGTCGCGATTCCGGAGCAGAAGAAAGAAGGCCAGGCGAACGCCAAATATCTCAAAGAGATCACGGCGACGTGTACGAAACATGCCGAACTGGTTTTGAAGACGCTCGAAGCGGGGAAAGTGCCTCTGGCGCTGGGCGGCGATCACTCGATGGCAGCAGGAACGGTGGCCGGTGTCGCTGAGTATTACCGAAGGCAGAATCAACGTATTGGCGTGATCTGGATTGATGCGCATACCGACATCAACACACCCGACAGTTCTCCGAGCGGCAACGTTCACGGCATGCCATTGGCAGCGATCATGGGGCTCGGGCCGCCGGAACTCGCGAATATTTTCAATTTCTCGCCCAAGGTGAAGCCGGAGAATTGCGTAATGGTGGGAGTGCGGGACATCGATGTAATCGAAAAAGAAAACGTCCATCGGGCAGGGATTGAAGTGTTCACCATGCGCGACATCGACGAGCGCGGCATGCGAACCGTCATGGAAGAAGCTTTGCGAATGGCAGGGCGGGGGACGGCCGGATATCACGTTTCATTGGACATGGATTGGGTGGATCCGGAAGATGCGCCAGGGGTGGGAACCCCAGTTCGCGGCGGCGCCACCTATCGCGAAGCTCACCTGGCGATGGAAATTATCGCCGACCATGGTCGGATGGTTAGCATGGAGATCGTGGAAGTGAATCCCGTCATCGACGAACACAATCGGACAGCGGATTTGGCGGTGGAGTTAGCGCTGTCGGCGTTTGGGAAGAAGATCCTGTGAAGAAACTCCGGGTCGGAATTTTGTTTGGTGGGCGAAGCGGCGAGCATGAAGTGTCGCTGTTATCGGCGGCGTCGGTATTCAACGCGATCGACAAGAACAAATACGAAGTGGTGCCCATCGGGATCACGAAAGAGGGGCACTGGGTCACGGCAGCCGACGCCGAACGCCTGTTGGCGGGCGAGGGCGCCCGCCCCACACATGCACACCTCCGGGCTGGAGATCCAGAAGCCACACCGGGCGCGGCCTTGCTGGCCAATGGTGAGGCGGTGGTGGTGCCTCCCGAGCCGCAAGGTTCGCTGACTGCTTTTCAAACCGATGCTGCGTCGCATGCGCTGACGCGGCGGGCGGCGGATCGCGCAATCAATGTTGACATTGTTTTTCCCGTACTCCACGGGACCTTCGGAGAAGATGGAACAATTCAGGGGCTGCTCGAACTGGCGGACTTGCCGTACGTTGGCGCGGGAGTGCTCGGGTCCGCGGCGGGAATGGACAAAGACATTATGAAATCTTTGTTCAAAGCGGCGGGATTGCCGATCGTGAGGCATGTGACTGTGCTACGAAGCGATTGGGAAGCCGGACCGAAGAAAGTTCGAAAGTTGGTGGAAAGTAAGCTCAAGTATCCGGTGTTTGTAAAGCCGGCAAATCTGGGGTCGTCGGTCGGAATTTCGAAGGCACACAACGGAAAAGAGCTTGGACCAGCCATTGAAGAAGCGGCGAAATTCGATCGCAAGATTGTGATCGAGCAAGGCGTGGGGGGGGCGAAGCAAAAAGCGCGCGAGATCGAGTGTTCGGTGCTGGGAAATGACCGGCCGGAGGCTTCGGTACCGGGAGAGATCGTGCCGAGCAAGGAATTTTATGACTACGACGCGAAGTATCTCGATGAAGGCTCGCAGCTGATCATCCCGGCAAAACTGAGCAAAGCGGAAACAAAGGAAGTGCAGCAGCTTGCGATTGCAGCCTTCAAGGCGGTGGATTGTTCCGGTCTGGCGCGAGTGGATTTCCTGATGGACCCGAAGACGCGCAAAGTTTATTTGAACGAGATCAACACGATGCCGGGATTTACCGCGATCAGCATGTATCCGAAGCTGTGGGCGGCCACGGGGCTGGCGTATCCCCGATTGATTGAACGGTTGATCGAGCTCGGGATCGAGCGGCACGCCGACAAGAAGAAGAATCAGTACACCCGGTAAGAGCTGTTCACCGACGAGGCGCAGATGACACCGGGAAATGCGCTCCGTAATTTTCCTTGACGAACCCTAAGCGCTCTTTGTAGCATCTTAGGGACAAGCTCGCTCTTCGGAGCGGGCGGATTTCATGCAGAGTGGCTGAGGGACGAGCCCTACGACGCCACGGCAACCGCATCAGGATCATATATCTTGACGGCCAGGTGCCAACTCTCTCCTGGAAACAGGGAACATGAGATTCGGAACGCGAGACGTTTTAGCTTTCCGTAGCCTCTTTTTCTCCTATTCCTGGAAAAGAGGCCTTTGTGTTTTAGAGCCTCTTTTCCTGGCTCGTCCCCAGCTACTCGCAAAAGAAAGCGAGTAGCGTGATGGCTCACTACGAACTTCGTTGCCGGGAATGCGGTAAGACCTGGGGGAACGAACCCCGGTCGATCTGCGAAAGTTGTTTCTCTCCTTTGGAAGTATCCTACGACTATGACGCCGTACGTGGCATTTTCACGCGTGAGCGGATTGCGAGCCGCGCTCCGAACATGTGGCGATACGCAGAATTGCTGCCTCTGCCGCAGGGATTTCAGCCCACAATCCCGCCGGGGTTCACGCCGCTCCTCGAAGCTCCGCGTCTTGCGCAGGAATTCGGGGCAACAAAGTTGTTTCTGAAAAATGACGCCATTTGCCTGCCAACCCTGAGCTTCAAGGACCGCGTGGTCGCAGTCGCCCTGGCCAACGCGAAGAGCTTTGGATTCGACACGGTCGCGTGCTCATCCACAGGAAATCTTGCGAATTCCGTGGCCGCACAGGCAGCGCGAGTTGGACTCAGGGCATGGATCTTCATCCCTGCCGATCTTGAGCCGGCAAAGATTCTCGGGACTCAGGTGTTTGGGGCGAAGCTGGTGCGGATCGCGGGCAGCTATGACCAAGTGAACCGGCTTTGCTCACAGATTGCCGATGAGCATCGCTGGGGTTTCGTGAATGTGAACCTGCGCCCGTACTACGCGGAGGGCTCGAAGACTGTGGGGTTCGAGATTGCCGAGCAATTGGGTTGGCGGCTGCCCGACAACGTCGTTGTCCCGATGGCGGGCGGGTCGCTGATTACGAAAATCAAGAAAGCTTTTGATGAGTTGGTCAAGCAGGGGCTGGTCGAAGAGAAACCGGTGAAGATTTTTGGTGCGCAGGCGACAGGATGCTCGCCGATCTCGACCGCGGTGAAGAACGGCACTAGCGAGATTGAACCGCAGAGGCCCTCGACGTTGGCGAGGTCGCTGGCAATTGGAAATCCGGCGGATGGACACTATGCGATCAAGACGATCCGCAACAGTGGCGGCTGGTCGGAAGATGTGTCGGATCCGGAGATTGTGGATTCGATCGAGTTGCTGGCGCAGACCGAAGGAGTTTTCACCGAGACGGCGGGTGGGGTCACGGTGGGTTGCGCGCGCAAGCTCTATCGCGCAGGCCGAATCAATCCCGATGAGACTACGGTTCTATGCATTACCGGCAATGGACTGAAGACGACGGATGTTTTGGCAGGAAGGTTCGAAGCCGAGGAACCGATCCGGCCAAAGCTGTCGGAGTTCGAAACATTTCTGCAAAGGGCAAACGAAGTTTCAACACAAATTCCAGAGAGCGTGGAGGCTTGAAATGGCAATCACAGTACAGATTCCGACAGCATTAAGACGACATACCAACGGGACGGCAAAGGTGACCTGTGCGCCGACAAATTTGGGAGAACTGTTTACGGTGCTCGATCAGCAGTTCCCGGATTTGAAACCGCATTTGCGAGATGAAGCAGGACAAGTGCGACGATTTCTTAACGTGTACGTGAATGAGGAGGACATTCGGTTCCTGGGCGGAAACGGGTATGCGTTCCAGGATGGCGATGAGGTGTTGTTAGTGCCGTCGATTGCGGGTGGAAAAGACTGAGGAAGTGCAGGGATCCCTTGACTTCGAATCGGAATGAGAAAAGGTGAAGGTTTTATGAGCACGCGAAAGTTGAAAATCGGACTGCTGGGATGTGGAACGGTCGGCGGAGGCCTCGTGGACCTGATCACCAGAAATGATTCGCTCATCCGCCAGCGGACCGGCGTTCAACTTGGCATTACGAAGATCCTTGTTCGCGATCTGGCGAAAGAGCGACCGGGAGTCGATCGTACTCTGCTCACCGTTGATCCGGACAAGGTTTTGAACAATGGATGTGATGTGGTCGTCGAATTGGTTGGTGGCCTGGAACCTGCGCGTACTTTCATTCAGAGATCTCTGGAACGCGGGAAACATGTGGTGACTGCCAATAAGGCCTTGCTCGCGCTGGATGGCTTTAAGTTGATCAGAAAAGCGGAGCAGCGAAAAGTGCGGTTGGGATTCGAAGGAAGCGTCTGCGGCGGGATTCCGATTATTCGCGCGCTGCGCAATGGCCTAGTTGGGAATCACATCCAGAGGATCAGCGGAATTCTGAATGGAACATGTAATTACATTTTGACGCGGATGACAGAAGAGCACATGGAGTTTGGAGAGGCCCTAAGCGAGGCACAGAAAATGGGTTTCGCCGAGGCTGATCCGAGCCTTGATATCGACGGACATGACGCGGCGCAAAAACTTAAAATTCTGACGGAGCTGGCACTGAACGCGGAAATTCCGCCGGAGTCGATTGAGGTCGAAGGAATTCGTGGGATCACGGCGGATGACGTACAAGCGGCGGGGGAATGCGGCTACGTGATCAAACACGTGGGAACAGCCGAAGTGACAAACGGCGAGGTCTCACTGAGGGCCAAGCCGGTGCTACTACCAAAATCGCATCAACTCGCGGGCGTGCGCGAAGAGAACAACGCCGTGCTGATTCAGGGGGATGCGGTTGGAGAGATGTTTTTTTCGGGAAAAGGAGCCGGGTCGCTGCCGAGTGCCAGTGCTGTACTTTCCGACGTCGTCGATATTGCCTGCCACGAAGGCGACTTCTCGCGAACTTGCCCTCAAGCTTTGAATGCCGCGGCAACAGATTACGAAGGCCGACACTATCTACGATTCGATGTCGCCGATCCCAGTGCAATTGGCCCGATTACAACGCTGCTTGAGCGCAATGGAGTAGGAGTGAGCCGCGCCGCCGCAGTGTGGGCCAAAAATGGATCTGCCAGGCTGCACGTCCGGGTGTTTACGCAAAACAGCTTGCGCAGTTCCATTGATACCAGCGTTCGGGATTTGAAAGCGCACATCTGCCAAAGCCTCGTCCTAGCTGCGCGCTCGATGTAAGACTTTCCTCTAGTGCCCTTATTTTCAGTCAGCTACGGGGAGACTTGCGAGATTTAGTGTTCGGCGTATAATCTAACTAACTGGTTAATTAATATGGCAACCCAAGCGAAGTCCCGTCTCGGTTCTCGTGGGCAGCCGGAACAAAGCCGCGCTGCCATTTTGCAGGCTGCGATTCGTGAATTTGCGCAACGCGGAATGGCCGGAGCAAGAACCGACGCCATCGCGCAGGCTGCGGATGTGAATAAGGCGCTCCTTTATTACTACTACCGCGACAAGGAGACCTTGTATGGCGCTGCGCTGGACCACGCTTTCGGGCAAATGGGTACGCGTCTGGTCGAAGTTCTGGACCGTAACCTTCCGCCACGCGACAAAGTATTGACGTATGTGGGCACTTATTTTGATTACATCGCCCGTCACAAGTTCAACCGTGACCTGGTGCAGATGGAGATGATGAGGGCGGGTCATGGATCGCCGCATCTAAAGCGCATCGCGAAACATTATTTCCAGCCTCTGTATCGGCGGCTGGGCCAGGTAATACAGGAAGGGATCGAGGCTGGCGAGTTCCGGACAGTAAATCCGATGCAGTTCGTGCCTTCGATGGTGGCGCTGGTCGTCTTCTATTTCATCAGTGCGCCAGTGATGAGAAACGTGGCCGGATTTGATCCCTTGTCGGCGGAGCGGATCGCGGAACGGAGGGCAGCGGTGCTGGATTTTATTTCAGCAGCGTTGTTTCTTCCGAGCAAGGAGCATTGAAATGACAGTACACGAGGAATTCCTGGAAATGCTACGGGTCTTAAAAGAGGCTCCGCCACCCGCCGGTAAAGAAAGGCCAGTCGCCGAAAGAGACGGGAAGGATCGTAAGACATCCGATAAGGTGCAAAAAGAGAAGAATTGTGCTGACGATAACTGTTTAGGAGCGGCCTCGTGAGCGTACGAAACAAATTTCTGATGATCATTCTTGTGATCCTGACGATTTCGGTCACGTACTACTTCGTATCGACGCCAAGCAATCGCGATCTCGTACTGGTGGGCACAGTGGATTCGAACCAGATCATTGTGAGCCCACAAATTCAGGGACGAATCCAGAAGTTGCTAGTCGATGAAGGCACCCAGGTTAAGCAAGGGGATTTGATCGCCATTCTTGATCCATCGGAACTCGAAGCGGAAGAGCGCGCTTCGGCGGCGACGATCGACAGCTTGAAGTACAAAGTTGCCGAAACTCGATCAACGCTGGAAGCAACCCAGGGGTCGACGAGCAGCAGCGTGGAAAATGCGCAGGCCCGGCTCGCTTCGGTGCGCGCGCAGTTGTTGCAGGCTGAAGCGACTTTAGAGCGAACGCAGAGCGACAGCCGTCGAATGATCGAACTGGCGAAAGAAGGCGTGGCATCGGACCAGGACCGCGTACAGGCGGAAACGAACTTAACAGCACAGAAAGCAGTGGTGCAGTCGTTGCAGCAACAGGTGAGCGCAGCGCAGGCAGATCTCAATACTGCTGTCGCGAACACACACACGGCTCATGCGGCCCAGCGAACCGTCGAATCGACACAGGCACAGCTATCGAACGCCGAACAGATGTTGAAAGAGGCAGAAGTCCGGCTAGGTTACACCAAGATCTATGCACCGATTACCGGTACAGTTTCAGTGCGCGCAGCCCGCGAAGGCGAGGTGCTGAATCCGGGGCAGCCGATTGTGACGGTAGTTGATCTCGGCGACACGTGGGTTCGGGCAGCAGTCCCCGAAACAGAAAGCGATCACATCGGACTTGGGGATGTTCTACGAATCCAGCTACCGGGCGGAACGACAGTGTCTGGCAAAGTGTTCTACAAGGCGGCCGAAGCAGATTTTGCAACTCAGCGTGACGTGAACCGGCGCAAGCGTGACATTCGAACCATCGTGCTTAAAGTGCGGCTCGACAATCCAAAAGGTGCATTTGTGCCTGGCATGACGGCTAACGTTCTGGTCTCGCCAGATCAACTTAAGGGCGTGCCACAAGAAAAGACCGCGGCGGAGAAGTAGCAATGACGTCTGACTTAAAAGCGAATGGCGGCACAAAAGAGAATGGGCATGATAGCAACGGCCGGGCTCTGTCCAATGCCATCGAAGTCGAGCACATCGTCAAGAGGTATGGGGACTTCACCGCTGTTGACGATGTCTCGTTTGAGGTAAAGGAAGGCGAGATCTTCGGTCTGTTGGGGCCAAATGGCGCGGGAAAGTCCACGCTCATCAGAATGATGACGACACTCATTCCGATTACGGCGGGACATGCGCGGATCGCGGGGCACGATGTAGTGAAGGAGCCGAACGCGGCCCGCCGAATGATTGGAGTCATTCCACAGGCGCTGACCAGCGATCTTGATCTCACGATCGCAGAGAACCTGAATATCTACGCGAAATTGTATGACGTCCCGGCCAAGAAGAGAGCAGAGGCAATTGACGAATTATTGGAGCTAGTTGATCTGACCAAATGGCGAGACGCGCAAACGAAGACTTTATCTGGCGGTATGCGAAGGCGGTTGGAAATTGCGCGGGGGCTGGTACATAGTCCGAAGATCTTCTTTCTCGACGAACCTACGACGGGGCTTGATCCGGTTTCGCGCGTAGCAGTATGGGAGATGTTGACCAACATCAAGGCGCACCGGCAGCTGACGATTCTTATCACAACGCACTACATGGACGAAGCCGACCGGCTGTGCGACCGCATTGCCATTGTCGATCACGGAAAACTGGTAGCGCTTGATACTCCGCAGGCGTTGAAGGCGAGTGTGCCCGGATCGAACGTCATTGAGGTTCAGTTTGAAAACGCGCCGCCGAGTTGGGAAGAGACATTAAAGAAGTTGAACGAGGTCACTTCGGTGCAGCACGAAGGCGCTGATATGTACCGCATTCTGACCGGGAACGGGTCAGGGACAACAACGCAACTGGTGGAATCCGCCGTGGAGGCGGGGGTTGCGGTCAAATCATTATCGGTGCAGAACACAACGTTGGATGACGTTTTCGTGCACTACACGGGACGTCAACTGCGAGATGAACTGCAAAAAGCTTACTCGTTTGTTATGCCGCAAAGGCCAGGATTACAGCCATGAATCGAATGTTTGCGATTATCGAACGCGAGATGCGGAAGTTCTTTCGCTCCCCGGCACTGATGATGGCATCGATGATTTTTCCCTTGGTGCAGCTCATCGTGTTGGGCAACGCTTTCGGCGGAAAGATTCGCGATGCCAAGCTGGGTCTTGTGGATCAGGATGGTGGTACTCAGGCCTTAAAGATTCGTGAAGCGTTCGATTCGGTGCGCTCCAACATGCGCACGTTTGAACCCGTGTACTACAACGATCAAAAGACCGCTATGAATGATGTGCGGGATGGCAAGATCCAGGGCGCGGTGATCATCCCGCCACAATATTCCCGCCGGGTCTATGAGCAGGATCAACCGCGGATCGCATTGGTCGTCGATAACAGCGACAACTTCATGAGTTCGACGCTCGAAGACGAACTCACGAGCATTACCAATGCACTGAACGAGCCGACGGTTTCTCCCCGCATTCTGCAGCAGACGGTCTTGCAGATTGTCGAACTGTATCCGTATATCGAATACATGAAATATTTGTTGCCTGGGTCAATCACGCTGGCGATGTTTGTGTCGGTAATGATTGGCGGCGGCATGCTTTATATCGACGACAAAGCGCGAGGTGTGCATGAAGGTTATCTGGTTACGCCAATCACCAAGACTGAGCTGGTCTTTGGCTTGAATGGGGCCGGAGCGATCAAGGCGGTGATGACCGGGGTAGTGATCACAGTGATCGGGTCGCTACTTTCGGGTGTAGGAACGGTTTTTCATCCGTCGGCGATGTTAGGGCTGGTCATCATGATCGTGCTCACGTCGATTGCGTTCAACACGTTCATGTTCCTGCTGATGGTGCGGGTAGAGGATCCCCTGGTGCCGCGAGCAATCTTTGGAATCCTGAATACGTTGCTGTTCTTTCCCAGTGGCTCGATCTATCCGGTGCAGGCCTTTCCGTGGTGGCTACGGGCGATCGCGAAGGCGGATCCGTTCACTTACGCGGTGCACGGATTTAAGTCGCTGCTGCTGAAGGAAACAGGAATAGGAGCAATCGTGCCGGATATGATCTATCTCACGATATTTGCGGCGATAACCCTAGCGATTGCCACGCCCATGTTCAAGAGAACCCTGTAAACCTTTTTGGAATTGGGAAATCGGGAAATTAGGAAATTGCGAAATTGGGTGATCGGGTAATTTGGTAATTTAGGGCTTGCGAGCTCCTGCAAATATCTTCCAGTTACGAAATTACACAAATACCAAATGGCTTCCGTTATGCTTAAAGAAGCATGACTTTAATGGACGCCCAGAAGTATGACGAAAGACCGGGCCGGCGCCGACGAAATCTGATCATCGTTTTAATTGTCGTTTTATTAATCGGTGCTTGGATCGCGTATCACATGCGCGATCACCGGGAGCGTGCCGAAACCAAGCGCTTCTTTTCTGCGTTGCAGAAACAAGATTTCGAAACTGCGTATGGCATGTGGTTTCATGACCCCGATTGGAAGCAGCATCCGTCCAAGTACACGAGTTACGCATTCAACGATTTCTATCGTGATTGGGGTCCGGGCGGAGAGTGGGGCGTGATCAAAGGCTACCATGTCGATTGTTCTTTAAGTCCGGGTAGCGGAAGCGGAGTAATCGTGCAGGTTACAGTCAATGGCCGATCCGATCACCCTTACATATGGGTGCAGAAATCGGATCACACCTTGTCGTTTTCGCCGAACGAAATTGCTTGTGGCAACTGGTGGACATGGGTGACGGAGTAGTCAGGCCTTGACTGCCAACTGTTCCAGAGTTTTCTGCAGCGAGGCGTCATCGGACACGTTGACGGCCGTTTTTGCGCGATCAATCTGACGCATCAAGCCGCAGAGAACCTTTCCGGGGCCGATCTCGATAAACGTCTGGACTTCACCTGCAATCAACAAGCGCACCGACTGTTCCCACTTCACCGAGCCCGTAACCTGGCGGATCAACGCATCCCGACTGGCGTCGGCATCCTGGATCAATTTCGCGTCAACATTGCATGCCACAGGAACTGTTGGGCGGTGAAATGTGAGCTTCGCGAGATCGGGTGCGAGACGGTCTTGGGCGGGCTTCATCAGAGAACAATGAAAGGGAGCGCTGACGGGAAGAATTTTTGCGCGCTTGGCGCCCCGCTCATCGGCTAGCTTCGTCGCTCGCTCGACCGCAGCAGTGTTCCCGGAGACCACAATCTGCTCGGGAGAATTAATGTTGGCAGGTGCGCAGACTTCGCCCTGGGCTGATTCGTTGCAGATCGCAATGACTTTCTCCAAATCCATACCAAGGATGGCGGACATGGCGCCAACACCGACCGGAACGGCTTGCTGCATGTACTTGCCGCGTTCGCGGACGGTGCGAACGGCATCGCCGAAACTCAGCGTACCTGCAGCGACGTGCGCGGAATATTCTCCGAGGCTGTGACCGGCAACGAAGGAGGGCTTCAGGCCGCGCTCATCGAGGACACGCCAGGCGGCGATTGAGGTGGTGAGGATTGCGGGCTGAGTAATTTCGGTCAGCCGAAGCTGATCTTCAGGGCCTTCGAAGCAGAGTTGGGAGAGCTTGTAGCCGAGAGCCTCGTCGGCCTCTTCGAAAGTGCGGCGGGCGATCGGATATTTTTCAGCGAGGTCCTTGCCCATACCGACGGCTTGCGAACCTTGCCCAGGAAAAATGAAAGCGATTGCAGATGAAGTGGTCATAGTGATCTGTCGTCGAGCCAACTAGGTCTGGGTTGTAACAACCCGGTCCTCGCGGGGCTTGGCGGTGACTTCTACCGGACGAATGCCGGCCAGTTCTTTTTCAATTTTCTCGTTGATTCCGCTATCTGCGAATTCGGCGGCGACACGGAGTGCATTCTTGATCGCGTTTGCGTTGGAGGATCCGTGGGTGATGAAACATACGCCCTTCACACCGAGCAAGGGTGCACCACCGTATTCGGTGTGGTCGAGGCGCTTTTTAAAATCCGCAAATGCGCTGCGCGAGAGCAGATATCCAACCTGGCGGGTGATGGTAGCTTTCAGCGATTCTTTCAATGTGGAGCGAACGAGGTTGGCAACACCTTCGGAAATCTTAAGTGCAACGTTGCCGACAAAGCCGTCGGCCACGATGACATCGACCTGGCCGTTATAGAGGTCGCGACCTTCCACGTTGCCGACAAAATTTAGCGGAAGCTGTTTCAGCAACTGAAACGATTCCTTAGTCAGTTCGTTTCCCTTGGTTTCTTCCTCGCCAATTGAGAGCAGCCCGACCTTAGGACGGCGTGTTCCGAACATGGTGCGAAAGTAAATTTCGCCCATGACCGCGAATTGCTCGAGATTGTGAGGCTTGCAATCGACATTGGCGCCGACATCGAGAAGGATGGCAGCGGTTCCGAGCGCGGTGGGAAAAACGGCCGCGAGCGCTGGACGGTCGACCCCGCGAATGCCTCCAAACACCATCTTTGCAGTAGCCATCGCGGCTCCGGTATTACCGGCCGTGACAAACCCAGCCGCACGGTGGTCGCGGACCAGACGCAATCCAACACGCATGGAGGAATCGCGCTTGCTGCGCACGGCCTGCACGGCCTTGTCGTCCATGTCGATGACTTCACTGGCATGAACGATTTCAATGGGCAGAGCGGAAGCAAAGGGGTGTCGCTTGAGTTCGGCTCGCAACGTGGGCTCAGGCCCTACCAGCAGCACACGCACGCCGTGATGACGTGCCGCCTGGATGGCCCCTTCGATCTCGGGCCTTGGCCTGCGATCGGATCCCATCGCGTCCAAGGCTATGACGCTTGCCATGGTGAAAGACGAGCTTAACCGGCTTCTTCGACGTCCAAGACTTCCCGGCCCTTATAGTAGCCGCACTTGGGGCAGGCACGATGCGGCAATTTGCGCTCGTGACAGTTGGGGCATTCAGAAAGTGAACGGGACTTCAGGGCGTCATGGGCACGACGATTGCCGGTACGGGCTTTGGAGTGTCGACGTTTTGGATTGGGCATTTCGATTCCCTTTTCAATTTCCGCCGAGTTACGCACGTCGGCGGTTCAAGATGTAATTAGTGTTCCAACTTGCTGCGAAGGTCCTTCAGAGCCGACCATCGCGGATCTTCCGGAGGCTCAGAGCAGGAGCATTGCTTCAGGTTCAGGTTCGCTCCGCATTGCGGGCAAAGGCCTTTGCAATCCTGACGGCAAATTGCCTTAATCGGAACGGCCAATAAAACCTGCTCCCGGAGCACATCTTCGAGCAGCAAACCTTCTCCTTCATAGTAGCTGATTTCGGCTTCGGTGCTGCTGACGGGAAGCTCTTCCTGCCCAGCATCCGACCCGCGCGGCCTATAAAGAAGATCGAACTCGCGTTTGACATCCTGAGTAACCGGTTCGAGACAGCGAGCACATGGAATTTCAAGACTGGTGGACAATTCGCCGTTCAGCCTTATGTCCTTGATCAGCTTGCGCTTACCGTGGTGTTCCTCGACCAGTTGAGCGCGACCCGTGGTGCTTAAAGGGCTGCGCTGTTTGAGGTCCGCTCCGAGATCGATTTTGCCCGGTTGAAGCGCTTCGTCAAAATCGATGGGGTGACGTTCCAGCTCATGGATTTCAATGAACATAGAGACTCCGCGCCCCCTTCGATGCCACAACGCGCGGAAGACGTTCAGAGGCGCAAGTTCTCTCGGGAGCTACACTTAAAGGATAAAGGGCATAAGGAAAAGGTGTCAAGAAAGCGCGGCCATCAGCGGCCCGGGGTCCTAACTGCTCGATGTGGGCAAGCAGGTCGGCAGGACGGGATACTGGGCTGAGAGTGGCGACATTCCTATTTCACGAAGAGGTTCTCGGAGAAAAGATTGGGCGCTCATGCCAATGCGGCGATGGATCTTCGAACTCGGCAGAATAATATTTGTGTTTCGCAAGACTCCTGACCAGAGGAAACGTGTTCGAACACACTGGCGATCGGCACTCATCAAAGGAGCTTCTTGGATGCGGATTTGAGTGAGCGAACTGAGAACCACTCAGAGGTTGAGCGCGGTCTTATGCGTCGGTTGATAGAGACCGATCTCGCCGCCGCTTGGCAGCCGGACCGTGGTTCGAATACCCCAATCTTCTTTCTCGATTTCCGTGCATTTCACGTTTTTCACGGCGAGGGTTTTGATTGTGGCCTGCAGATCGTCGCACATCAGATACGGCAGGGCGCCAAGCAGTTTGTGGTCGGCGTGAGATTGCGCGAACGTGCCGTCGCCCGGATGAACAGCCATTTCTGCTGGTGGAGTGCGGAAAATCAGCCAGCCACCTCCGACATCGATATTGCGGAAACCGAGAACGTCGCGGAAGAACGCGCGATCAGCTTCCGCATTCGTGCTGTAGAGAAGGACATGAAGGCCAATGATCATGGCGCAAAGTTTAGCACGGGAAACAATGCGGCTTAATGCGCCAGGATCCAGTCTCCGACGGATTTCAGAATTTCCGGAGTCTTGGGATCCCACAGCGTCGTGTGGTAGACGTCAGGATAAGTTTCCAGACGCTTATCGGATACGGCGGCCTGGCGCTCGAAAGCAAGCACATCCTTCTGGTTCACAACTTTGTCTTTTCTGCCTTGAACGACGAGCAGGGGCGTACCAAACTGCGGAGCGATGCCTCGCCTCCAGCCGCGAGTCAAGCGCCTAATGCCGAGCAAATAAGAAAAACTCACCTTCTTGTACGCAAGAGGGTCGGAACGGCGATCTGCGATGAATTGTGCGTCCCGAGAGCTTTGGTCGAGGCGATGTCCGACGAGATTGATCACAGCCGTGTGATGCGAGAACAGAATATAAGGTAATAGCAGCAGCGTATTGAGCTGAAAGACCTGTTTGCTGCTTATTTCGAATGGCGGAGCCAGAAGCACCACTCCACCCAGCTGATCGCCATGATCTTTCGCGTAGTCGAGAGCGAAGTTACAGCCCATGCTGTCGTTAACCAGGAAGAGTTTGGCCCTGGGGTGCTGAGCGCGGATGAAATTAGCCATCGCTGAAACGTCTTGTGCCAGTTGGTCTGGCGTTCCGATCCGGTCGCGGGGTCCGCACGATAGTCCGTGCCCGCGGGCGTCGAGACCGTAGACGCCAATTCCGCGAGGATTCAGGGCATCAGCAACGACGTGATACGGGCCGCTTTCGTAGCCGATCCCGTGAAGCACGAGAACCACGCGGTCGTTCGACACTTTGGCCGGCCAGTAGCGGTAAAAAAGACAGGTACCGTCGGCGGAGGTGAGTACGCCATGCTGGTTCTGGATAGATTCGGACCGGCGCTCAGCATCCGCCGCGGAAGAAATGGACGGCGGCATCTGGGCTGAAGCAATCGGCAGGATGCAAATGACGAATAAAAGGGTCTCGCATACGACGCCGACCGGTGTCTTTCGAAGCGATCCCACGGCGCATTGGGATGCGAATCGTGAGCTGCGCGTTGATTGGCCGCCGGTCCGTGGAGGACATTCAACCTATGCGATACTGAAAATGTGGCGAGCGCCGATCCAAAATCGGTGAAGGTGAATATCAGCACCGGGACCGGTGTCGATATCGAGTGGAAAGATGGCCACAGCTCGCATTACTCGTTCCCCTATCTTCGGGACGCCTGCCCCTGTGCCTTGTGTGACGAGGAACGCGGGAAAACGAAGCGAATGCCGGGAGAAGCACCCAAGCCTGCGCCAGGATCCTTGCCGATGTTCAAGCCGACAGCAAAGCCGACTTCGGCTGAGGGCGTCGGGAAGTACGCGATCAAGTTCCATTGGAACGATGGGCACGAGCTGGGGATCTACTCCTGGCAGTTCTTACGGGATTGGTGCCCGTGCGAGGAGTGCAAGGTAGCGCGAACAGTACGGGCTTAGGCCGTACAAAAGAGAAAAGGCCCCGATCCTCTCGAGGCCAAAATTATGGGTGCACAGCACCCTGCGATAATTCCAGATAAGTGAGTGAGCACTCCCTTCCTGTAAAATTATTAAGCGATTTCGGAGCCATTTTCATCTTTGTCTTTTCTCTCCCAATTGAACCCGCAACAACGTGAAGCGGTTGAAACCACCGAAGGTCCGGTGTTGATTCTGGCCGGAGCCGGCAGCGGGAAGACCCGCGTCATCACCTACCGGATCGCCCATTTGATCGAAAATCTGGGCGCCATGCCAGAGTCCATTCTGGCTATGACGTTCACCAACAAGGCGGCAGCGGAGATGGTTGAGCGTGTCGACAAACTGGTGGGCGGATTGTCAATCGCCAAGCCGGTGATCTCGACATTTCACTCTTTCTGTGTGCGGGTGTTGCGGAAAGACATCGAGGCACTAAGGATTCCGTCCAATAAACCAGGCGTACCTGCGATCGGACTTACGAAACAATTTGTGATCTACGACGAAACCGATCAGCAGCAACTGGTGAAATCGGTCATGCGGAGACTGGGGATCGATGACAAGCAGGTCACGCCGCGATCGGTGCTCGGCCATATTTCGTGGGCAAAAAATCACATGCTCGATCCGCAAGAGGTTTATCTGCAGTCGGCGGATCCGAAGACGGAGCGGGTAGCGCAGATTTATGCCGAGTACAAGAAAGAGCTCGCTAAGGCGAACGCGCTTGACTTCGACGACCTGCTGCTTGAGACCGTGCACCTGCTAAAAGCGGTTCCGAGCGTGCGCGAGTACTACAACCGGCGATTTCAATATGTGCTGGTCGACGAGTATCAGGATACGAACCGTCCGCAATATGAACTGATGCGCATGCTGGCGGGCGATCACCACAATGTGTGCGCAGTCGGTGACGAAGATCAGTCCATCTATTCGTGGCGCGGAGCAGACATTAGGAACATTCTTGAGTTCGAAAACGATTTTCCGGAAGCGAAAATCGTGCGGCTCGAGCAAAATTACCGGTCGACTCAAAACATTTTGCAAGCTGCATCGGCCGTGGTGGCCAATAATCTCAAGCGAAAAGGCAAGAATCTCTGGACCTCACGGCAGGGTGGAACCAAAATCGGATATTACGAAGCGCCGGATGGAGAAAATGAGGCACTGTTTGCCGCGGATTATCTGGCGCGGTACATCCGCGAGGCAGTTGAGCGCGGCGACAATGCAAAGGCGGCGGTGCTTTACCGCACCAACTCGCAGTCACGACTTTTTGAAGAGGCGATGCGGCGTTATCAGCTAAAGTACAACGTGGTCGGTGGATTTTCGTTTTACGAGCGGGCCGAGATCAAGGACATGATCTCGTATCTGAAGGTCATTCACAATGCGGACGACTCAATCGCGTTGCTGCGGATCATCAACACCCCGGTGCGCGGAATCGGCAAGACCACGATGGAAACGCTGGAGCGGGCGGCACTCGAAACCGGGCTTTCCTTATGGGGAGCGATCGGAGAGGTGGTCCGCCGACAGCTCTTGCCGCAACGCGCGTTAGCAGCGTTGAAGAGCTTCAAGTATCTCATCGAAGATTCTCGCGCCATGCTGGGGGGGACCTATGTCGAACGTTTGCAAGAGACGGCAGGCGCTCCGACAGATCGAGAGGAGGCTGCGGAAGAGCCTGCATTGAACGAGCAAATCGAGTTCGATCCGATGGCGTTTGATTTTGGGGCAAACGACATGGACACGCCTAGGGAGACACAGACTCCGCAGGATGCGGAGACGACAGATGCGGAGGCATTCCGCTCACCAGGAGGTCCGGCGAACACGGCGGAGATTCTGAAATTCCTGATCGACCGCACGGGATACATCAAACAACTCGAAGAAGAGGATTCTCCGGAAGCGTATTCACGAATCGAGAATTTGAGGGAATTGGTAAATGCGGCGATGGATTCAAAGGATCGTGGTGAGACGCTGGACCAATTTCTGGATCACGCGGCGCTGGTTAGCGATGCCGATGCGTACGATGAGCGGGCGCAGGTCACTTTAATGACGTTGCACGCGGCCAAGGGACTGGAGTTCCCTCTGGTCTTTCTGTGCGGCCTGGAAGAAGGCCTGTTTCCGCATTCGAGGACTTTTTTGCAGCCGGACGACATCGAAGAGGAACGCCGGTTGTGCTATGTCGGCATGACGCGAGCAATGGACATTTTAATTCTGACCCGGGCTGTCTATCGGCGCCGATATGGAACAGATTTGCCAGAGGCGAGCGTGCCGTCGCGATTCCTGGAGGAAGTTCCTGCCGAATTAATTGAGGAACTGGGGGTTACCCGGAGAGCCCGAACGGCGACATCCGTCCCGCAACGAACGTTCAGGGAACAGCGCGGATCTATCGGATACCAGTCAGAGCAGCAGGCGCATTATGCCTATGAGGATGAAGACCAGAGCGCGAGTTGGTCGAGTGGGAGCGAGCCGAACAACCGGCGTACGCAGCCAGTGAAAACGTACAACTCGATCGACAATATCGCGGAATTCTTCGCGTCGCGAGGCAAGAAGTTCAATGTGCCCAAATTGCCGGTTGAGGCGCCGAAAGGAAAGAAAGGATTCCGACCCGGGCAGCGAGTGATCCACCCAAAATACGGGGAGGGAACGGTGTTTCGAAGGGAAGGAGACGGCGACGACGCCAAGATTACGGTACAATTCCCGAGATTCGGTTTGAAGAAGCTGGTGGAGAAGTATGCCCAGTTGGAGAGAGCATGAAGAGCTCTCCCTTGTTTTCATGCCGAGAATTCGAATCTGGGGAATTAAGATGAAATTTGCTGTTGCAACCGTGGTTTTCTTTCTATTTGTGACGCTTGCTAGCGCGCAGACGCGCCCGATCCCAACCAGACATCCGGCAATCGACGCACCGGCATCATCGCAATCAGCGCCAGCTCCGAACTACGAATTTTTTTCCATCCTCGATGGGTCGCCGATGCTTCTGCAACTGCACCACGATACGGAAGCGGGCACCAACAAGCCGATCGACGTTTACGATTTCGTGATTGAATTGCAGGTCATGAACTCAGATGGTGACTTTGAGCCGGTTGGATTGCAGATTCACAATTTCTATACCGCCCAGCCGCAGGATCCAAAGGGCGACATCAATCCGCGGAATTCGCGTGACTGTGGTATCTGGAACAAACTTGTCGTGCAGGAAGGCCAGTACAGGTCGCCAGCAAACAAAACGTGGCCCTACGTCGAGTTCACGGTTGCGGAGGGTGCGCGAGTGGTGCAAACCAATGAAGATGGCTCAGTTTTCTGGAGCGACGACGTGGAATGCTGGGGATCAAGCGACCGCTTCCCTCCGTTCTAACGGGAGTCAAGCAGGAATAATTCATTTCGACATCATGAGGTCAAAAGAGAACTGAATGGCAAATACGAAAAAGCTGAACAAAGAAGAGCGCAAGAAGTCGAAAAGAACTTCGCGGAAGAAAAAGAAAACGGAAAAGCCGCTGAAGCCGCGGGAGTACGCACGCGGTTCGCAGAAGCGCAAAGTCAAGAAGATGGTACGCGGTCAAGCGAAACGATAACTACGATCGGCACTTGGCATTTGGGTCTGGAACTTCCGGCGCCCGAATGGCCAAGTGCTGAATCCGAACGCAAGAGTTAGCCGGAAACGGGGACCATTGGCAGAGACAGCCACGAAGCACACCGGGACAGGTCGGACGTCGGACAATCAACTGTTCTGTTGTAAGTCGATCGACAAGCTGATTGCCGAAGCCAACGAACCTGGCCAAAAGCTCCAGAAGACTTTGGGTCCGTGGTCGCTGACGGCGCTAGGCATAGGCGCGATCATCGGCTCGGGAATTTTTGTCTTGACCGGGACTGCCGCGGCGGGCGAGTTTTTCCAGGCACCTTCAATCCTCCATGCGCAGGTTCTCGATCTCCTCGTGAATCTGCTACGCGGAACCGGAACAGCGGGCGTGCTGCTACATGGACGTCCGCCGGCAGGACCTTCGATTGCGCTCTCCTTCTTCTTAGTTGCGATCGCTTGCAGCTTCGCGGGTTTGTGCTATGCGGAACTGGCGTCCATGATTCCGATCGCCGGGAGCGCATACACGTATTCCTATGCAACGCTGGGCGAGATTTTTGCCTGGATAATCGGCTGGGACCTGATTCTCGAGTACGTTGTCAGCAACGTAGTGGTGGCAATTGGTTTCAGCGCCTACACGAAAGCCCAGCTGGCCTCGTTTGGTTTGAACTTACCGGATAAATGGTCCACCCCGGTATGGGAAGCCGGGCATTGGACCGGGGCATATTTCAACATCCCGGCGTTCTTGATCATCTTCATTCTTACCGTGCTGCTGGTGCGCGGCGTACGCGAATCGGCAGAAGCAAACAACATCATGGTCGCGATCAAGATTGGCGCGATCCTCGTATTTCTCGTCGTCGGTGGGATGCTGGTCAATCCGGCCAACTGGCGGCCTTTTGCACCGTCGGGATTTGCGGGGATTGTGACCGGCGGCGCGATCGTTTTCTTCACATACATAGGCTTCGATTCCGTTTCGACGGCAGCGGAAGAATCCAAGAACCCGCAACGAGATCTACCGATCGGAATTATCGGCTCGCTGATCGTGTGCACCATTCTTTATGTCGGTGTGTCGATCGTACTTCTCGGCATGATGAAGTACACAACTTTCATTTCTGGGGATGCAGCGCAAGCGCCTGTGGCGTACGCGTTGCAAATGTTAGGCGCGAGCCGGTTTTCCAGATCGGTGATTGTGGTCGGCGCGTTGACGGGGATGATTTCGTCGCTTCTGGTATTTCAGTATGGACAGGCACGCATTTGGTATGCAATGTCGCGCGACGGGTTGTTTCCCAAGTTCTTCTCTGCCGTCCATCCCAAGTTCCAGACACCTCACTGGTCTACCTGGATTGCGGGATTTGCCGTTGGAGTGCCCTCGGGAATCTTCGCAATCAGCGATGCTGCCGATCTGACGAATATCGGAACACTTTTCGCATTTGCGCTGGTGTCGCTCGGAGTCATTATCTTGCGCAAGACTCAACCCGACCGCCCGCGGGCTTTCCGCGTCCCATTTGTGCCGTGGTTCCCGCTGATTTCGATCGTTTTATGTGGGGGCTTGATGACTGGATTAACCGTGATCACCTGGGTGCGATTCATCGTATGGCTGGTGCTCGGGTTGTTGATCTACATCTTCTACAGCCGTCATCGCAGCGAATTCGCGAAGCCATAGTTCTTCGGGCGTTCACACCCGCCATTCGCAATGATTACAATTAAATGTTATGCCGAGCACCCCCGAGCGGCCACCCAGCGGCTTTATACGTCAGCTCCCAAAGGCTGAGTTGCACCTTCATCTCGAGGGCTCGATCGATCCGGCGACGCTGCTGGAAATCCAAATGAGGCACGGAAAGAACGGCACACTCGGGGAAGCGGAGAATATTTACCGCTATAAGGATTTTGCCGGTTTCCTGATGGCGTTCAAAACCGTCACCGAGAATCTGAAGGATCCCGAAGATTTCGAGCTGATCACCTATCGCCTGCTGGAACAGTTAAAGTCTCAGAATGTCCTGCATGCGGAAGTCTACGTCTCGGTTGGCGTTTATCTTTGGCAGAAAAAGGATTTCGAGGCCATCTTTCAGGGGCTGGAGCGAGGACGCCAACGAGGCGAACGAGACTTCGGAGTTTCACTGCTGTGGATCTTCGATGCCGTGCGGCAGTTCGGAGCGGAAAAAGCGCAGAACGTTGTGGAGTTGGCTGCGAAATACAAGGATCGCAACGTGATCGGCTTCGGAATTGGCGGTGATGAATTGAAGGCTCCGCCGGAGCTGTTTCGCGACGTATACGCTTATGCCGGTGAGAAAGGATTGCGTCTCACGACCCATGCGGGAGAAAGCGCCGGACCGGGATCCATTTGGGGAGCGCTGAATTTGCGTACCGAGCGGATCGGGCATGGCTTGACTGCCGGACAGGATCAGGAATTGGTTGAAGAGTTGTCGACGAGGCAAGTGCCGGTTGAAATCTGCTTAACCAGTAATTTGCGCACGGGATGTTGCGCATCGATTTCCGAACACCCGCTGAGGAACTATTTCGACCAGGGAATTATGGTCACCCTGAATACGGACGATCCCGCGATGTTTGGGACGTCGCTATGCCGCGAATATCAGTTGGCCCAGGATCAGTTCGGCTTTACCGATGAGCATTTGCGGGAACTGGCTCGGAATTCGTTCGAGGCTTCGTTCCTCCCGCCTGCGAGCAAGCTCAATTTCTTAAATTTATTTGACGCGATCGCCGCGAAGTAAGCGGAGATCTGTGTGGTCTTTCGGCCGATCTGCCAAACCCAACAACTCGCGCATTTTTGTAGTGCGCTTAACGATCGCCTGGACCTGCTCGAAAGCGACTCGAAAATCTCCCGAACTCTTACTCGTGGCATTCTTAGCACAAAGTTCCAGAAAACACCCTAAGGTCGTAAGCGGCTGGTTCAGTTCGTGGAAGAGCTCGGAGATCTGCTCGCGCATCTCTGGCTGGAGCTGGCTTGATGTGACACGTACGGGTTTGGGCCTCATATTTTGGCACCGGATCGGTTGCTCAGCTCATAACCAACTCCACGGACGGTGTGAATCAACTGAACAGAAAAAGCGTCATCGACTTTGCGGCGCAAGTAATTCACGTAGACGTCAACAATGTTGCTCGAGGTATCAAAAGAGAGGTTCCAAACATGCTCGACGATCATGGCGCGAGTGATTCGACGGCCAGCGTTGCGCATCAGGTATTCCAACAAAGCGAACTCCTTGGAAGTCAACTCAATGCGATGACCAGCTCGTTCCACGCGGCGTTCAACGCGATCCAGTTTCAGATCGGCAACGGTCAACACCGATTCCGCAGGCAGATGGCTGCGCCGCAATAACGCGCGAATGCGCGCCGAGAGTTCCGAATAAGAGAAGGGCTTGGCAAGGAAGTCGTCTGCGCCTAAGTCAAGACACGTGACGCGGTCTTCAACTTTCGTGCGTCCCGTCAGGACCAGGATTGGCATGCTCGGCTTGCGAGTGCGCAGATAACGCAGGATGGAAATGCCATCCAGGTTGGGCAGGTTCAGATCCAGGGTAACCAGGTCGAAGTCGACTTCGGCGGCCATAGCGCGAGCTTGTTCTCCATCGGATGCGACATCGATGGTGTAGTGCTCGGCCTCAAGTCCTTTCTTCACGAAGCTGGCCAGAGCAGAGTCGTCTTCCGCGATCAGAATATGCATAGCCGTGTGGAATGATCCAACCTTGATTGTTGGGCAGGAGTCCGACAAGAAACAAGGACTTATGCACGAAACGAGCTCGCCTCTTCCCAAAAAGGGAATAGAGCCGCGAACGAAATGCAAGCTCGCGGAAAGTTTGTTCCCTTTTTCGCTTTCTTCCCACTGCTGGGAAGGATTTGCCTCTTTAAGAGACTCTTCATGTTCTTTTAATCGCTTTCCAATCTGCCGCGGATGGAATAAGTGCCATGACCACGACAGCAATAACTCCAATCGCCAACGGTGGTGTACTGGTTGCGAGTCCGAATACCTCAGTACGAGAACAGCTGCGGCGCACTCTGGATGACCGCGGCTGTGCCGTGCAGGAAGTCAGTGGCGGCGCGGATGCGCTCGCCAAACTTGAAACGGGACAGTGGCAGCTTCTGTTTCTGGACCGGCGTCTGCCTGATCTGGATGCCGAGGAGGTTATCGCGATCATCAAGGCGCGATTCCCGGGTATTGAAGTGATTCTGGTCGAATCCGATGGGGCAACGGTGGCAACCCAGCCTGACCTAGGGGACCGTCGATCATGGCTAAAGCCTTCGGTTCAGACCCTCGAGCGCGAACTGGAGCGTCTTACCGTTCCAAGACCTCGAAGCGGCAACTCGAATTCCACGCCCTTGCCGGGAATGCTTGGAAATTGTGAGGCAATGCAGCGCGTCTACCAGCTGACGCGATTGGTCGCACCACGGCAGACAACCGTGCTAATTCTGGGGGCGACAGGGACGGGCAAGGAGTTGGTGGCGCGCGCGATTCATAAGCTCAGTCCACGATCAAGCGGCGCATTCGCAGTCGTGAACTGTGCGGCCATTCCGGAGACGCTGCTCGAATCGGAATTGTTTGGCTACTCACGGGGCGCATTCACGGGAGCAGTTCAGTCCTACGTCGGGCGGATCCATTCCGCACAGGGCGGCACTCTATTCCTCGATGAGATCGGTGAAATGCCGTTAAGTCTACAAGCTAAGCTGCTGCGCTTCCTGGAGCAGAAGGAGGTGCAGAGGCTGGGTAGCACGGACGCGCTTCGCGTAGATGTGCGCGTAGTCGCTGCCACGAACGCAAATCTGGCGGAGCAGGTTGCGACCGGCCACTTTCGTCAGGATTTGTATTACAGGCTCAGCTGTTTTCCGATCGAACTTCCGCTACTGACGGAACGCCGCAGAGACGTTTTGCCGCTGGCCCAACATTTTCTTCGCGCCACCTCGGTAGCCATGAATTCTGGTGTACCGAAGCTGAGCGAAGAGGCGGTGCGAAAGCTTGAGAGTTACGCGTGGCCGGGCAATGTCCGCGAACTTCATCAGGTGATCGAGAGGGCTCTGATTTTGGCCGACGGTGCAGAACTGATCCTGCCTGATCACTTGTGGATGGGCGCAGCCTTTCGCCAGCCACTCAAGCCGGAAAAATCTGCCGAGTGGAGAAGCGCGTGAGAAGAATCTCAGAATGCTTTCACCCGGCTGGCAGAGTTTTTGCAATGTAATGCTGCTCATGGCTGCAACTCAAATTTCGACTGCTGCTCAGGAATCCGCTTTGGCAGGCGCTTTTACTTCCTTCACCCAGGCAGCTGCCTCACTTGAACATTCGTACTCGCGATTACAGGGCGAGGTCACCCGGCTGCGGCGAGAACTGGAAGAGGCGAATCACGACCTGGCCTTGAGCATGGAAGAAAACCGGCAGCTGCAAGAGGAACGCGAGCGGTTGCGCAGAAGGCAGGCTTTGGCGGAAATGTCGGCAACTCTGGCCCATGAAATCCGCAATCCCCTGGGTAGCCTGGAACTGTTTACTGGGTTGCTCGCAGAATCTGGCTTGGAGGAGCAGGAGCGCGAGTGGGTCGGACACTTGCAGGCGGGACTCCGCACCATGAGCGCGACGATCAACAATGTGCTGCAGTTTTATAGTGACCCTCGAGCCGGCTTCGCGCCGGTTGACCTTTCTGGAGTTCTCCGTTCGACGGTTCGGTTTATCGAACCGATGGCAGTGCGTGCGAAGGTCAATCTGCACCTCTCCGTAGCCGACGACCTGATCATCGCAGGCGACCGGCATCGACTGGAGCAGATGTTCTTGAATCTCTGCTTGAACAGCCTGCAGTTCATCGCAGCTGATGGGTCGGTGACGATCACTGCAGGACCGGAAGGGAACAAGAATTGGATTGAGATCACGGACACCGGTCAAGGAATTCCGCCTGGGAATCTCGAGAGAATTTTCGAGCCGGGGTTCAGCACGCGTGCTGGCAGTCCCGGACTTGGGTTAGCCGTCTGCAAAACCATCGTGGAACAACACGGAGGCACGATCCAGGCGATGAGTCCACCAAACTGCGGAGCAACGTTCCGGATCGAGTTTCCAATGAGGGAGTCAGAATGATGGGGCCGGCAAAAGGGGAGCGATCGCCGCAGGTGCTAGTGGTAGATGACGATGCGGGAATGCGAAGAGCGCTCGAGGTGAGTTTCTTGCGTCATGGGTGGCGCGTCGAGTGTGCCGAGGGCGCGCATGAAGCCTTCGTGAAATTCCGTCGCAGCTTTCATCCGCTGGTGGTCACCGACATCCGCATGCCCGACATGGACGGATTTAGCGTTTTGCGTCAGGTACACGCATGGGAGCCACGGACCGCCGTCATCCTGCTGACCGCTTTTGGCAGCGTGCCCGACGCGGTAGCAGCCATTAAAAATAACGCTTGTGAATATCTCGTCAAGCCAGTGGCATTCGACGAATTGGAGCGGACGGCGCGGAGAATTCTTGCTCGCGCAGAGCACTCCGGGAAGGGAGTCCATCTGATTGGGAATTCACCGGCGATGCTTCGGGCTGTGCAAAGAGCACGCCAGGTAGCCGCAAGCGACGCCGATATTTTGATCCAGGCCGAAAGTGGAACGGGGAAAGAATTGCTCGCGCGCCTGATCCATCAGATAAGTCCGCGCAGCGAGCATGCGTTTGTGGCCGTGAACTGTGCTGCCTTCCCCGAAAACCTGTTGGAGAGCGAACTCTTCGGTTTCACGAAAGGGGCGTTCACCGGAGCTCAGGCGGCGAAGCCGGGAAAATTTGAACTGGCAAACGGCGGAACGATTCTGCTGGATGAAGTTGGAGAGATGCCGATCGCGCTACAACCCAAGCTGCTACGCGCATTGCAGGAACGCGAATTCGATCGCCTAGGCGATACCCGGCCGGTGAAGGTGGACATACGGGTAATCGCGACCACCAATCGTTCCTTGCAGCAAATGGTCCAAAGAGGAGAGTTCCGTGCCGACCTTTATTACCGGCTGAACGTAATCCCGCTCTATTTGCCGCCTTTGCGAGACCGTCCCGAAGATATTCCCGAATTAGCCGAGTACTTCGCCGCTTGCTATGCGCCAAAAAGCACGACGCCGAGCCTGACCGCAGAGTTTCTCTCACGCTTGCAACAGCATTCCTGGCCGGGGAACGTCCGCGAACTGGCGAACTTCATCCGCCGCGCAGTGACGCTATGCCCGGATGAAATGGATTTCGATCTGTTGGAGCAGGTCGACCGCGGGGCGGATGGCTCGGTCTCTTCAGACGATGCACTGCGGCCTGGCCTCTCCTTGGAAGCGGTCGAAAGACGTCTTCTGGAAATGACCCTCACCGCTACCGGCGGGAATCGCTCGCGCGCAGCCGAAATGCTCGGGATCAGCCTGCGCACGGTGCGAAACAAGATTCGCGGCTATGGATTACCGCCGCGCACGAGGTATGCCCATGATTGATGACCCTTCTATCCCGATCTTGACCCGTTTCTTGGATCTCGCCGTGCGGCGCAGCGAACTGGTGATGTCGAACATGGCAAACATCGACACGCCGAATTACCGGACCCGGGACATAGATTTTCGGCAAGAGTTAGAGCGTGCGCAAGAAACTGCCCAGGACGCCTCGTTTTCGCCAGCGGTGAAGCTGGTGCAGGGACTGATCGACCGTCCGGATGGAAATAACGTGAGTGTGGAACGGGAAAGTCTACTTTTGGCCGATACGCAACTCCGCTTCAACGCAGGCGTGCAGCTGCTGCGGGACCGTTTCAGGATGATTTCAACCGCGATTCACGAAGGGATCAGCTCATGAACTTGTTCGGCATGCTCGAAGTAAGCGGTTCGGCGCTAACGGCGGAGCGGCAACGCGCGGAAGTCGTGACCAGCAACATGGCGAATGCGGAAACAACCCGAACCGCACACGGTGGCCCATATCGCAGGCAGCTCGTGGTCTTTCATACAAAACAAATGCCGCGTTTCCCGGTGATGCTTGCGGGATTGGGTGGACCTCAGGCCAAAGGAGTACAAGTCGACCAGGTAATTCCTGATGCCAGGCTGCCGGTCGAGCGCTATCAGCCCGGCCACCCGGATGCGAACGAAAAAGGTTTCGTCGCTTACCCGGCCATCGATCCTGTCGAGGAGACAGCCGATCTGCTTGGCGCCGTGCGCGCATACGAGCTTAACGCTTCGGCGGTGCAATCGACGAAAACCATGATCCAGCAGTCACTGGATTTGTTGCGATAACGTCCGGGGTGCTAGATGACCAACGCGATCAGCGGATTACGGATTCTACCTGCAGATATTGATCTGAAGCCATCGGGTGCGGGAGCGGAGGATACGGGGTTTGGCGAAACTCTCCGCGGGGCCATGGACCAGGTGGATCAACTGCAGAGCGACGCGAATGCAAAGACTGCTGCGCTGTTGAATGGCAGCGGTATGGACATTCATAGCGCCCTGATTGCCGTGGAAGAGGCCGACCTGTCATTTCAGCTCATGATGCAGGTTCGAAACAAGATTGTGTCGGCGTACCAGGAAATCTCCCGCATGCAGTTCTGAACCGTCTGATTAGGAGATGCCGGTGGAAACACCCAAGTCATTCGGACAAGCCTTTTCCCAGGCGAGCCAGTTGCTCCGCGGATTGACTCCGAGTCAGCGGCTGATGCTCGCGGGAGGCGCTGCCCTGGTCGGCATCACCCTCTGGGTTTTCGTCGGGTTGCTGGCCAAACCCAAGTACGTCACGCTTTATTCCGGGCTCAAGCCGGAGGAAGCGCAATCGATGGGCAGTCGCTTGGCAGCCAAAAGCATTCCTTATGAGTTGGGTCCGAACGGCAGCAGCGTGCTTGTGCCCGCTGATCAGCTTGACGTGAGCCGGCTGGAAACCGCATCGCAAGGCCTGCCGCGGAATGCCCGCCTCGGGTACGAACTGTTTGATACACCCAACTGGG
>Ga0335078_10001780_pt1 | contig 32541 bp, 31 predicted proteins | sample Lox_Sample_32_FD_206711 | JGI IMG/M metagenome (GOLD analysis project Ga0335078, IMG submission 206711) | Soil microbial communities from Loxahatchee National Wildlife Refuge, Florida, United States - Lox_Sample_3.2 | ecosystem: Environmental > Terrestrial > Soil > Wetlands | place: USA... | reverse complement strand
GGTACGGCAAGGCTTAGTTCCTGCGCTCGGCGCGATCGCCGAGTCCGAGGGAAATGCAACAAAACCAAAGAACGAAGAAGCGTACGACCTGTACTTACGCAGCGTGGCGCAATCCACTGACATAGCGCCCACGCAGGAAGCCATCTCAATGCTGGAGCGCGCTGTAGGCTTGGACCCCAGCTATGCGCCGGCGTGGGCGGCGCTTGGACGCAGATATTACTTCGCATACCAGTATTCCAATGGCGGCGAAGCCATGTACCAAAAATCCAATGCGGCGTTGCAACGGGCGCTCACTCTCGATCCAAATATTACTCTTGCTGCGGCGCAGCTGGCGGCGAACCGCGTAGAGCGCGGCAATCTCATTGCCGCGTACAGAGATGTTAGTGATCTACTGAAACGCCAGCCTGGGAACGCATTGGCGCATTTCGCGGTTGGCTATGTGCTGCGCTACCCGGGCTTGCTCAATGAATCTGCACATGAGTGCGATACGGCGTTTTCGATTGACAGTGGCAATGCGCTTTGGCGGTCTTGCATGTTCACGTTTCTGGAGATGGGCAACACCAAGCGCGCTGAAGACTATCTGCGTTTAGATTCCGGCTCGGAATGGGCCAATTCCAACCTGACAAAACTCCTTTGGGTGGAGGGGAAGTTCGCCGAGGCAGGCGAGGTTTCGAAGCATTTAAACCCCAATCACAGGGAAACCAAATTTTTCCAGGCATGCTCGAATCACCTGCTGTCGCCGAATAGTTCGAGGACCGAGATTGAAAAAGCAACCGCTGAGGTGGTTGCGCAGGGTTCAGAAACCGAGGATCCCGAAGACAAATACGATATGGGCGAGGCGCTCGCATTCTGTGGACAAAAAGATGCTGCCCTTAAGGTTATCAAGAGCTCTATCGAAGGAAACTACTGCGCATATCTAGCTCTGCGGACTGACCCTCTTTTGGCCTCGCTGCGGAACGCGCCGGAGTTCCCGGACCTGCTTAAGGCCGCACGACGATGTCAGGATACATTCCTGGCGCAACGGGACCAGTTGTCCAAGTAGCAACTAAGTCATGCGTGGACGCGGCATTACCTCAATTGCTTCTCGCACCACATCACATCCCAGTAACGGCCGAACTTGCGTCCTACTTCGTGAAAAATGCCGACCTGCTTGAAACCAAACCGGGCGTGCAATCGCTCCGACGCCGGATTAGGTATGGCGTAACCGGCAACCGCGCGATGGATGTCCTCGGGTGCAATCGCGTCAAACAGCGCCTGATAAAGACAGGAACCGATGCCATATGACACATTGCCAGGCGCACAATAAATTGTCGTTTCCACAGTTGTATCGTAGGCTGGCTTCGGACGAAAACGAGTAGTGCCCGCATAGCCGATCAGTTTGCCGTCCTGTTCCGCGATCACCAAACGATAGCGCCCTTTCGGCGCGAATTGCTCGAACCAGGACAGACGCTTCTCGGGCGTGTACGGGTCGATGTCGAAAGTCACCGCCGTATTCACGACGTAGTAGTTATAGGTTTGCGTCAATGCGGGCAAGTCGGTGCGCACAGCTGCACGGATACGAACATCAGACATGCGAAGAGCTTACTTTCAGGTACACGCCATTACAATGCATTCGTGCGGATTTTAATTTCAGCCGGCGAGGCCTCCGGAGAGATGTACGGCGCGCAGCTGATTGAAGCGCTGCGGCGGCAGAGTATCGCCACCCAGCCGTTGGAGTTTTTCGGAGTAGGCGGAGAGCGCATGCGGGCGGCCGGATGCGACATCGTTGTCGATTCGAAAGACCTGGCAGTCGTCGGGATATCAGAGATCGTCAGCCAGCTGCCGAAAATCTGGCGCTTATTTCAGCGATTGATTGGCGAGGCGGACAAGCGCAAACCTGATCTGGCGATCGTGATTGACTCACCCGCCTTTAATTGGCGCGTGGCGCGACAGATGCAGAAACGCGGCATTCCCGTCATTTATTACGTGGCGCCGCAATTCTGGGCCTGGCGGCAGGGGCGGGTGCGGTTAATCAGAAAGTACATCAAAAAGGCACTGGTGATTTTTCCCTTCGAAGAAAAGTTCTATCGCGACCGCGGAGTAGATGCCGTTTTCATCGGTCATCCCCTGGCGAGCATTCCGAAGCCGAACATGGACCGCCTGAAGTATGCCGCCGAGCACAAGCTCGATCCCGATAAACAATGGATCACGATCATGCCTGGCAGCCGTGTCAAGGAAGTCAGGATGAATCTATCGACCATGCTGGAGGCCGCGGCGAAGTTCGGCACGGGCTATGAATTTCTTCTGCCAGTTGCGCCCACTCTCGAGAGGGAATTTGTGCAGAGTTTAATTGGCAATCAACCCATCCGCCCGGTGCGGAATGCGCTCGAGGCTTTGTCTCTCTCGCGCGCCGGAATCATCGCTAGCGGAACAGCCACAGTCGAGGCGGCACTCATGGGCACTCCGTTTGTGATGGTTTATCGCGTTACGCCGCTGACCTATTTGCTGGGCCGATGGCGCGTGAAGGTGCCGCATTTCGCCATGGTCAACCTGATCGGGGGAAAGGAAGTCGTCCCTGAACTGGTTCAAGCAGATTTTACCGTTGAGAACGTGGTCAATCACATGAAATCGATCCTTGCCGACGGTCCCGTCCGCGAGCGGATGCTCGCCGATCTTCAAATGGTCAGGGAGCGATTGCAAGGAACAACCTGGAACGACTCACCCGCGCCGGATCGTGCGGCGGAGATCATCCTCGAACTGATGACTCCGGCGAGAACAAGCCCAATTCCGGCATAACATAGTTGAACTGGGCGCATTCCCGATCGCCCGGCCTTGTTCGCCAGCATCTTTTGCGTAAAAATCTACATCATACGAAGAGCAAGTCTTCTCTGGAGAGAATCTTGACCAGTTTTCGCCCTGGTGCCCGCGTCTGGGCAATCTCTGTGTGGCTACTTGTGTGTCTCGGCCTGCCTGCCTGGGGCGCGGAAAAGACTCGCCTCCATGTGGATGATTACCAGATCCAGGCCGAGCTTGACCCTCATGCCCATAAAATATCCGCCCTCGCCAAAGTCAGGTTCACCGCAGTTGAAGATATCAACGCCGCAGTTTTCGAGTTGCACAACGATCTGCGCGTGACCAAAGTGACGGATGAAAGCGGTCAGACGCTGCCGGCGGAGCGCATGGGGCAGGACTCGACGATTCGTGTGCAGTTGCCGAAAGAACTGAATAAAGGCGACTCAGGTACGCTGACTTTCGAGTACGATGGCCAGCTCGATTCTGCGGAGGACAGCCCGGTGCAAGGGTTGAAAGTTGCCTCAATCGGTGATGACACAAGTTACCTGCTCTACGCGGGCCGCTGGTTTCCGGTGAATGCTTACGGCATTGACCGGTTCACCTCGACCATCAGCGTAACGGTTCCTAACTATATGGTCGTCATCGGCAGCGGAAAGGAAACGGTCAGCAACACTCCTCCGGGGAAAAAAACGTCCGCGGAGATGCAAACCAAGACCTTCACCTTTGTTTCAGATAGGCCGAGTTTTCCGGGCACGATCATTGCCGGAAGTTTTCAGGAATTCAAGAGCGATGAAGCGGGACTTGATCTGCACCTGTTTCTCAAACCCACTCACCAGAATCTCGGCGCGCTTTACACAGAGACGGCCGTTAAGGAGTTTACCTATTTCATAACGGCGTATGGTCCGCTTCCTTCTACCACGCTGCGCATCGTCGAGATTCCCGATGATACGGTCCCCGAAGCATGGGCTCCGGAACTGGCTGCGATTGCAAACCGCGCGGTCACGGACAAGGTTAATTACCGGTTGCTGGCAAACACAATCGCTCACCAATGGTGGGGAGTCTCAGTCAGTCCGGCGTCGCTCGATGATTGGTGGCTGAGCGATGGCTTCGCACGCTACTCGGAGGCCCGTTACGTGGAACAAGCGGCAGGCAGCGCCGGCTATGAGGAAGCTATAAAAGACATGTCGGTGGGGGCGTTGGCCTATGACACAGTTCCGCTTTCGACTGTAGGCAAAATGGATGTGTTCTCCCCCGAGTTCCAGTCTTTGGTGACCGATAAAGGCGCGATGATCCTGCACATGCTGCGCTGGGTGATTGGAGATCAGAAATTCGATCAGAGCATGCGCCAGTTTGCCTCGCAGTTTGCTGGCAAGCCGGCAACCATGGACGATTTCCAGAAAATCTGCGAGCAAAATTACGGCGACAAGCTGACCTGGTTCTTTACCCAGTGGCTGGATTCGACAGGTGCGCCCGAATTCAAGACCAAATACACGGTATATCGGCTCGGAAATAAATGTCCCGCCAACCAGAGGTGCCCCGGATTTCGCACGGTTGGGGAGATCACTCAGGACCTTGATCTGTTCCGTATGCCGGTTGAGCTCAAGATTGACACCGACGGACGGACCGAACAAAAGCGAATCGACGTGGTAGGAACACAATCTGCCTTCAGCATTGAAACTTTCGGCAAGCCGCGGCGCATTGTGGTGGATCCCGATCACGACGTCCTGAGGAACTCTCCCGAGATAAGACTGCGGGCCTCGATCCAGCGTGGGCAGGCGCTGGTCGCTCAGGGTGATTTTGCGGGAGCGCTGACTGAGTACAACAAAGCGCTCGAAGTCAACAAAAACAGTTCGTTGGCGCACTATCGCATTGCTGAGATTTTTTTTCAGGAGAAGAATTATCAGGCGTCAGCCAATGCCTATCGCGATGCATTAAACGGCGACGGCGAACCGCGCTGGACCGAGGTTTGGAGTCACATTCAACTCGGCAAAATTTTCGATATTACCGGTCAGCGCGAACGGGCCACGAACGAATATCGCCAGGCCATTCAAACCAACGACAACACCCAGGGCGCGCTCGATGAAGCGCGGCGATATCTGCAGAAACCTTTCGAACAGCAAAAGAGCAACGGCTAGGAACTCATCCAGGCGTGAGATTCAGCGGCAGCTGATCGCTTTTGAAAATCTCGACGACCTCGTACAAGATATCTGGTTAGCAAACGAGTTGATCAATATATCCGCAACCCAGCCTGTTTGCGCAGCATCTTCCACACAAGGATCGTCGTGAGCAGCCGGATGCCAAAGAAATTGATAGACTTAAGAGCGAGTTTTTTACGCGTCTGATTCATCTCAAGACACTGCCAAGGAGATCCTCGAATGGCCGTAAGCGAGCAGACACTGGCAACCGGCAAACAACTGGACACGCTTGCGATCAATACCATACGCACACTTTCCATTGACGCCGTACAGCAGGCCAACTCCGGGCATCCCGGCGCGCCGATGGGGCTGGCTCCAGTTGCCTACACATTGTGGCAGGATTTCCTGCGCTACGATCCCGAACACCCCGTCTGGCCCAATCGCGACCGGTTTGTTCTGTCGAATGGCCATGCCTCCATGCTGCTGTATTCAATGCTGTACCTGGCAGGGGTGAAGGCTGTCGCTGAAGATCAGCAGACCGTTTTGAAAGACTATGCGGTCACACTCGAAGACATCAAGAAATTTCGCCAACTGGATAGCAAGACGCCGGGACATCCGGAATATCGCCTGACATCGGGCGTTGAGACCACGACTGGGCCGCTGGGCCAGGGAGTTGGCACCAGCGTCGGCATGGCGATAGCGGCTAAGTGGCTGGCGGCACGCTATAACCGTCCGGGCTTCGAAATCTTCAACTACAACGTTTGGGTCTTTTGTAGTGACGGCGATCTGATGGAGGGCATAGGCAGCGAAGCCGCGTCACTGGCTGGGCACTTGAAGCTGCCGAATCTATGCTGGATTTACGATGACAACCACGTGACCCTTGATGGCCCGGCCGATTGGTCGTTTAGTGAGGATGTCGGTAAGCGCTTCCAGGCCTATGGCTGGAACGTCACTCATGTCGCCGACGCCAACGATCTCGATTCCCTGGAAAATGCATACAAGAATTTTCTCGGCACGCACGATCGCCCGACGCTGATCGTTGTTCATAGTCACATTGGCTACGGTTCTCCGCATAAGCAGGACAAAAAAGATGCCCACGGCGAGCCGCTGGGCGAAGAGGAAGTTCGTCTGACAAAGAAGTTTTATGGCTGGCCTGAAAATGCCAAGTTCCTGGTTCCGGATGGCGTGCGTGAGCACTTTCGCGAAGGCATCGGAAAGCGTGGGGCGGGTTTGCGGGCCAAGTGGGATGATGTCTTCGCGAAGTACAAGAAAGAGCATGCTGACCTGGGCGATCAGATTGAGCGAATGCAGCGGGTTGAAGTGCCCGCCGGTTGGGACAAGAATTTGCCGGCCTTCCCGGCCGATCCAAAAGGAATGGCAACCCGTGAGAGCGGGGGCAAGGTCGTCGATATTCTTGGCGAGAACATTCCCTGGCTCATCGGCGGCTCGGCCGATCTGGCAAGCTCGACGAAAGCTGTTCTGAAGTTTTCTGGAGCGGGAGATTTTCAGGCCGGACACTATGAAGGCCGCAATCTGCACTTCGGTGTTCGCGAGCATGCCATGGGAGCTGCGGTAAATGGTATGGTCGTCTCCAGGCTTCGCGCCTATGGCGGCACGTTCTTCAACTTCAGCGACTACATGAAACCGGCCATTCGAATCGCCGCCATCATGGAGATTCCCTCCATTTACCTCTTTACCCACGATTCGATCGGTTTGGGCGAAGACGGCCCCACACACCAGCCCATCGAACAACTGGCATCGTTGCGTGCGGTGCCAAACCTTGTCGTCCTTCGGCCGGCAGATGCGAACGAAGTGGTTGAAGCATGGAAACTGATCATGCAGCTAAAAAAGGAACCGGCCGCGCTGGTTCTTACCCGCCAAGCAGTTCCCACCTTTGATCGCACGAAGTACGCATCCGCTGCGGGCGTGATTAAGGGTGCGTATATTTTGGCCGATGCCGAAGGCGGCAAACCGGATGTCATTCTGATAGGCACGGGAAGCGAAGTGTCATTGTGCGTGACTGCTTGCGAGCAACTCAAGTCTGAGGGCATCAAGGCGCGCGTGGTCAGCATGCCTTCGTGGGAAATCTTTGAACAGCAGGATCCATCTTACAAGCGCCGAGTCTTCCCGCCTGAAATCACAGCGCGCGTCTCGGTGGAGGCGGGATCGGTTTTGGGATGGGAGCGATACGCCGGCCAGTATGGAAAGATGATCGGGATGCATAGCTTCGGCGCTTCAGCCCCGGCCAAGGATCTGTTCAAGAAATATGGGTTCACGCCCGAGAAGGTCGTCGAGGCGGCGAAGGCGGCAATACAGGAATCGAAGCACAAATAGGTTTACCATCAGCCAAGGAGAATTTCATGCAGCCGACCGGAGTTATTGAAACTGCGAAAGCCACTAACCCGTTACGCGAGCTTCTTACTTTTGGGCAGTCGGTGTGGCTCGACTACATCCGGCGTGATCTCATCGAAACCGGCGAGTTGCAACGCCTGATTGACGAAGACGGACTGCGAGGCATGACGTCGAATCCGTCCATCTTTGAGAAGGCAATCGTTGATAGCAAGTACTATTCAGAACTCCTGAAAAAGCTGGACGCGAAGACAGATCTGAACGCAGAACAGCGCTATGAAGCTTTGGCGATTCGCGATATTCAGGACGCCGCGGACATGCTGATGCCGGTGTACCGCAACACCAAGCGGCGCGACGGATATGTGAGCTTCGAGGTTTCTCCGCACCTGGCGCTGAATACCCAGGGTACTCTGGAAAACGCTCGACGGTTGTGGAAGACGATCGGTCGCGAGAACCTGATGATCAAGGTTCCCGGAACAGCGGAAGGCATTCCTGCCTTTCGCCAGCTGATAAGCGAAGGCATCAACATCAACGTGACGCTGCTTTTCTCGCAGGAAGTTTACGAGCAGGTCGCGGAAGCGTACATCGCGGGCCTCGAGCAGTTTCACGCCCGTGGAGGTGACGTAAGCAGTATTGGCAGCGTGGCGAGCTTTTTCATCAGCCGGATCGATACCGCAGTGGATTCCCAGCTCACTGAGCGCCTTGAAGCCGCCAAAGATCAGAATGAAAAGAACCAACTGCAGAGCCTCTTGGGCAAAGTCGCTATCGCAAATGGAAAGCAGACCTATCAACGCTATTTGAAGATTTTCTCCACCGACCGCTGGAAAAAACTGGCAGCCAAAGGCGCGCAGACACAGCGCGTATTGTGGGCAAGCACCAGCACAAAGAACAAAAGCTACAGCGATGTTCTCTATGTCGAAGAGCTGATCGGACCAGACACGGTGAATACGATTCCTCCCTCGACCTTCGATGCGTTTCGTGATCACGGGCATCCTCGGCCAAGTCTGACCGAAAATATCGATGAAGCGAATTACATCATGCAGGCGGTCGAGAAGCTCGGCATCTCCATGAAAGCAGTCACGGACAAGCTGACCGAAGAAGGCGTCAAGCTCTTTGCAGATGCGTTCGATAAGCTGCTTGGGGCGGTCGAAAAAACATCCAAATCCCGGTGATCTAAGCGACGCAGGGGCTGATACCTTCCCGTTCCGCTCAGGGCCAGGTCTTAGAAATCCCGGCGTTCCTCAACACGCGCGCCGAAGTTTCCAGGTCTGACTGACGGTGAACGCGGGACTTTGAGTGTGCATCTAGAGAAGTGGCGTGCAGCTGTCACGAGCGTCGCGCCGGACAACTATTTGCGACCCCTAACGTGAGCACGCAATCTACAGTTTCACGGGCAAGGAGAAATCATGCGGCTTGGAATGGTTGGGCTGGGCAAGATGGGCGCAAACATGACGCGTCGACTGATGGGGGGTCGTCATGAGGTCGTCGTGACTGATCTCAGCGCGGACAACGTGCAGCACATGGCAGCGGAGGGCGCAGTCGCGTCCGCCTCGCTCGACGATTTCGTCAGCAAGCTGGGCAAGCCACGCATTGCGTGGCTCATGGTGCCTGCCGGCACACCAACGGAAGAAACCGTCCAGGCGCTTGCGCAGCGCATGCAATCCGGCGACGTTCTCATCGACGGCGGCAATTCCCATTTCAAAGACGACGTCCGTCGTTCGAAGATGCTGCGCGAAAAGGGCATTCATTATCTGGATGTCGGCACCAGTGGTGGAGTCTGGGGACTGGAGCGCGGTTACTGCATGATGATCGGAGGTCCAAAGGAAATCGTGCAGCAGCTCGACCCCATTTTCAAAACCCTTGCTCCGGGACGCGGCTCGATTCCGCGCACGCCTGGCCGCGAGAACCTGGACGGAACAGCCGAAGAGGGTTACATCTACTGCGGGCCATCCGGGGCGGGGCATTTCGTGAAGATGGTGCACAACGGAATCGAATACGGGATCATGCAGGCCTACGCTGAGGGATTTGACATTTTCAAGAACGCCACCGGCAAGGAACTGCCGGAAGATCAGCGGTACGATTTGAACCTTGCCGACATTGCCGAAGTCTGGCGGCGAGGCAGTGTGATCAGCTCCTGGCTGCTTGATCTCACGGCCATGGCGCTGGTTGAAAATCCCACGCTTTCCGAGTACACCGGCTACGTGCAGGATTCGGGTGAAGGCCGCTGGACGATCCAGGCTGCGATCGAAGAAGCTGTTCCGGTAGATGTGCTTTCGGCAGCGCTGTTCGTGCGCTTCCGTTCGCGTAAAGAGCATAGCTTTGCGGAGAAGGTTCTTTCCGCCATGCGCCAGAAATTTGGTGGGCACTTGGAGCCTTCGATATCATCCGGACAGCCCGCGAAAAAGAAAAGCGCCTAGAGAGGACGAATGGCACAAACAGAGGTATTGCCCACTCCGGCAAGGCGCGCAGGGAGGCCGTCCGATCCCTGCGTCATGGTCATCTTCGGCGCGGGCGGCGATCTCACCGAGCGTAAGCTGGTTCCGGCGCTCTACAATCTGGCACGAGGGCAGTTGCTCTCCCGTGAGTTTGCCATCGTCGGCGTCTCGCATACGCAAATATCCGATGATGACTTCCGCAGCAGAGTCTCTGAGGACATAAAGCACTACGCAGGAAGCGATATCGACAACGAGATTGTGGAGTGGTTCCTCAAGCGCGTGTATTACATCACCGCCGAGTTTGATGACAAGAATGTCTACGCGCAGCTGAAGGCATATCTCGAGAAGGTCGACCGGGACCACTCCACGCACGGCAATTATTTTTTCTACCTAGCGACCGCCCCCAGGTTTTTTGGCTCGATTGTCGGGCAATTATCCGCTGCCGGATTGATGGAGGAGAACCAACACTGGCGCAGAGTGGTGGTTGAGAAGCCTTTCGGTCACGATCTGGAATCGGCGCGGGCACTGAACCAACAGTTGCTGCAGGTGGTCAAGGAAAAACAGATCTACCGCATTGATCATTATCTGGGTAAAGAAACCGTTCAAAACATCCTCGCTTTTCGCTTTGCCAACGGCATCTTCGAGCCCATCTGGAACCGGCGCTACATCGATCATGTGCAGATTTCGGTTACAGAAACGGTCGGCGTGGAGCAACGGGGCAGCTACTACGATCATGCCGGCGCACTTCGTGACATGGTGCCGAACCACATCATGCAACTCATCAGCCTCACCTCAATGGAACCTCCGATTTCGTTTCAGGCGGATGCGGTGCGTGATGAGCAGGCCAAGATTCTTCATGCCATTCAGCCGCTGAGCGCCGAGGAAGTTCTGACCCGCACGGTGCGCGGGCAGTATGGCGACGGGCTCATCGGTAGCGAACGCGTCCGGGGCTATCGGGAAGAAGAGGACGTTCCCGCCGACTCCAAGACAGAAACTTTCGTCGCCATGAAGCTGGCCATCGATAACTGGCGCTGGGCTGACGTCCCGTTTTACTTGCGCACCGGCAAACGCCTGGCGGCGCAGAATACCCACATCACAATCCAGTTCCGCCGCGCGCCGTTTGTGTTGTTCCGCGACACCGCAGTCGCGAATCTCATGCCGAACCAGCTTGTGCTGCACATTCAACCGGCAGAAGGCATCTCTCTCCAGTTCGCAGCCAAGGTTCCCGGCCCGGTGATGCGCCTCGGTGATGTGAACATGAACTTCGAATACGCGGATTATTTTGGCACTCAGCCGAGCACTGGCTACGAGCGCCTGTTGCATGACTGCATGCTCGGCGACCAGACGCTGTTCCAGCGCGCGGATATGGTCGAAGCCGGATGGTGTGTCGTAAGTCCGGTGTTGGATGTCTGGGCGGCGCTGCCGCCGCGGGCCTTCCCGAATTATCCCGCCGGCAGCTGGGGCCCTCGCGAGGCCGATGAGCTTCTGGAACGTGACGGCCGCCATTGGAGAAATTTTGAAAAATGATCCTGGCCGGCGATATTGGTGGAACCCATGCCCGGCTGGCCTTCTTCGATGTTGAAATCGGCAAGTTCCGCCTCGTTACCTCTTCGGTGTATCCCAGCCGCGAGCACGTCAGCCTCGACGAAATCGTAGTGAATTTCGTGAAGAGCTCCGGTTTGCAACCTGCGTCTGCATGCTTTGGAGTTCCCGGCCCCGTGCGCAAAGGCCGAGTGGAGACCTCCAACTTGCCGTGGGTCATCGAATCCGAGCGGCTCTCTCACGAACTCGGATTGGTGAATGTTGAGTTGATGAATGACCTGGAGGCCGAGGCGTGGGGGATTCCTGTGCTGGAGGCGAAAGATGTTGTTCCACTTAATCAGGTCAAGGCAACGCTTCCGGGAAATCAAGCGGTAATCGCGGCCGGAACCGGGCTTGGGCAGGCAGGCTTGTATTGGGACGGATCGCACCATCGTGTGTTCGCCTGCGAGGGCGGGCACGCCGATTTTGCCCCGCGCGGTGAGCTCGAAATGGAATTGTTGCGCTATTTACAAACTCGTTATGGGCACGTCAGCTATGAGCGCATCGTCTCGGGGCCTGGCCTGGTTAATGTCTACCACTTTTTGCGCGACACGCATCGCGGCACCGAGTCGCCGTCGATTCGCGACGCAATGTCACATGGGGATCCGGCCGCGGTGATCTGCGGCGCAGGAGTTGCAAGCACTTGCCCCATGTGCGAACAGGCATTGGATATTTTTGTCTCCGTTTTCGCCGCCGAGGGCGGCAACCTGGCCTTGAAACTGATGGCGACGGGAGGGATTTTCCTCGGTGGCGGAATTGCGCCAAAGATGCTGCCCAAACTGTCGGGGCCTTTATTCATGCATTCATTCGTCAACAAAGGACGCATGCAGACACTGCTTGAAACCATTCCGGTCAGCGTGATTGTGAATGACAAAACTGCTTTGCTCGGGGCCGCGCGTTACTCGCAGGAGCATATGACTTCATTAGTCCACCAGCAAGCATGACCATGCGGTTATGCATTCGGCGGCATCATAAAAACTATGACATCGCCTGAGATCCGCGTTTTCGAAGGCCCAACTCAACTGTTCAAAGCCGCCGCCGCGGAGTTTGCTTCCCTTGCTCAAACAGCGGTTCGGGAAAATGACAGGTTTGCCGTTGCTCTCTCGGGTGGCTCAACGCCGAAGGGTATGTACTCCGTACTGGCGAGCGGCGTCATCCCGAACCTCCCGTGGCAGAAGACTTACTTCTTCTGGGGCGATGAGCGGCACGTCCCCCCGGACCACCCCGATAGCAACTTCCGGATGGTCAAAGAAGCCTTGCTGTCCAAAGTTCCGGTGCCACTTGAGAATATTTTCCGCATCCATGCTGAGTTGCCCAGCGCAGAAGATGCGGCGCGGGCATACGAGCGTGGCTTGCGTGAATTCTTTCATTTGAAGCCTGGCGAATTCCCTCGCTTTGACCTGGTTCTTCTCGGCCTCGGACCGGAGGGTCATACTGCTTCTTTATTTCCTGGCAGCCCGGCGCTCACCGATGAGAACCATCTCGTCGCCGCCAACTGGGTGGGGAAGCTCAACACCGATCGGATCACCTTTACCTTGCCGGTCCTGGACAACGCAAAATGTATAGTGTTTCTGGCGAGCGGCAAAGAGAAAGCCGCAATCGTTCATCAGGTACTGGAAAATCCTGCCGCCGATCTGCCTGCGCAAAGGGTAAGACCTTTGGAGGGAAGATTGATTTGGATGCTGGACAGCGCTGCGGCGGAACAACTCTCATCGTCTGCCACAGCGGGAACCTGATTTCAAAACGCTGGGACGAGGTTGTTTTTCTTCTGAAATATCTTTCGATCAATGGCGCGCAGCACGGTTTCAAAATCCGTGCCGGTAATGTATGCCGCCAGACCCCAGGCAAACGAAAGCTCGTAGCTGGTTTTGCTGGTGACGTTCCAGTGTTCCACCGCACGCAGTAGCCTCTGCACCGGCGCATCGGCCTGTTCTTCGGTGGTGTCGGGCATCATTACCAGAAATTCACCCGCGCCCTGGCGGAATATCAGGTCTCCACCACGAAAGACCCCTTTCATCACTGCCGCGAAATCGCCGAGCAGATTGTTCGCTTCCGTGTCGCCGTGCTCTGTACGGATCTTCTGGAAACGGTCGACATCGACGGTCATGAATGTAAGCGAGCTGCCCAGCCGGTTGGCGCGCGAAACTTCCCGAGGAATCAACTCGTTCATCGCCCTGCGATTCAACAGTTGTGTTAGCGGATCCACCAGCGAAAGGCTCTCCAGCCTCTCATTCAGCACCAGTTCGCTGATCAGCGCACGGCGGGTATTGTTGAGCGCAAGCTTTTGCCCGATGAGATAGATGTTGAACAATAAAATCAAAGAGATCAGTCCAAAGAATAGCTGCGGCAGATAGATATGCTCGATGCGCACTACGCGTTGCGCCCACATGACGTTCGGGAGAATAAGCGCGAGCATCCCCGCTGCAAGAACCACCAGCACGAGAATGACAATCGACCAGAGTTGCAGATCACGTGCAGAAAGCGCCTGGATCTGTTGTTGAATTTCCTCTGCGCGCGCCAGCATGGATGGCTGCGGAACTTGCTCTGTTTTGGCCAACGACCACATCCCTTCGCCACAGAGTTACACCGCGGCGTTAATAATTGAATTGTCTTAGGAATCGCAGAAAGATGCGATGAAGAACTGCTTCTAGGAAGTTACTTGCGTAACTGTTGAGTTTTCAGCGCCATAAAGCATTGCCTGTCGCCTGTCAGTAATATTCCACATGCGCCAGAACGTTCACGTCGCCATCCTTGCGGATCTTCATTCTGACGCGGCTTCCAACCGGCAATGCATTGCGTACGTCGCCTTCAATTGCCACGGTTTTCGGCAGACGGCTGTCCACCAGAACAACCACAATGGACTTGTTGGGTGTTCCTACATTCGATTCGTAAAAATGAACCTGCTCTACTTTGCCGTTGATTTCGATCATTTTGTTAAGGAAAGTAAGCCGCGAACAGATTAGCAGAAAATTATGTCGAGGAAGAGTTTACTGACTCGTTTACGCGCAGGTGTCGCGCCAGTCGCCGATTTCCTTGAGGCCTTCGCGGCGGGTCTGCTCGAAAAGGCGCACCCGGTGGCGGATGTGCTCGAATTCGTGAATGTCAGCCCAAACCTCAGCTCGCCACGGCTCTTCATGCACAGCTGATTCGCCGCAGGTGGCGCACCGGGTATGCAATCTTCTGACGATGGTACCCTGTGCGGCTACGGGAGGGTGGTTCGGCAGCTCGATAAAAACGCAGCGCACTTCGTGAATTTCTTCGTTGTCCCCGATCATGTGCTCATAGCGCAGCAGGAAGCCGAAACCCAGCCTGCGCGCCTCATCCTCGGCCTCCGCCCTGGTCTGAAACGGGCCATATTCGGCACGCAGCTGCTCGGTCGAGTCACAGGTCATCCAGAACGTCTCTGTATGCATCATCCCCCCGCAGCAGCGCGTCCTCTGCCCCCGCTAAACGCACCAACGCTGGCGCAGGAAGGAGCAATTAGTGTGCCGTAAGGCTGGCGGCAAGTACTTGCGATTGCGGAGATTGTCCCGATGCACCCCGATCCCGAGCGTTACCAATGCAAGCTTTTGCAGCGTTTTTCCCTTTGTTAAGCTAGGGAATGTGAAATTGCCATCTATGTAAAGTAAATTTAACGTGACCGAGGTCCGTCCTCGTTATGGGCAAGCGCCGGGAACCTCGTATTGAAAAAAAAGTGCCCGTCCGCATTTTCGGCACTGACAGCAACGGTCAGATTTTCTCGGAAAAAGCTTTTACCGTCAATGTCAGCCGCCAAGGGGTGGAATTGACGGGAGTGCAGGCCCAGCCTGCGGTTGATGAGATCATCGGCCTTACCTATGGGCAAACGAAAGGCCACTTCCGCGTCAAGTGGGTGGGAGCCCCGAATACTCCTCGCGCCGGCCACATCGGCCTCTTGAATCTGACTCCAGAAAAAGCTCTTTGGGACTTTCCTCTGCTGGAGGCGGCCTTAGATAACTATCGCCCACAGGTACAGCGAATCGCCGAGAGGCGCAGCAACCCGCGAATGAAGTGTTCCCTCTCTGTCGAACTTTATCCTCAGGCTCAGGAAACACCGATCCGTGCTAAAGCCACCGATATCAGCCTAGGTGGCTGTTTCGTCGAGATGCCGATGCCTCTGCCGAGAAATTCCCAGCTTCGCATCGCGATCTGGGTCCATGACTACAAATTATGGACCGACGCACGAGTAGCATCGAGTACACCCGGATTCGGCATCGGTGTTCAGTTCCTGCAGCTGTCCGGCACCGATCAGCTTCAATTGAAGGAATTCATCAGGAGCGTTACTCGCATTTGAGTTCACGCGGCATCAGGACTTGCCCACGACCAGATCATTGGCCACGGAAAACACACCCGGCACCGAGTTGGCCCTCATCGTGACAAGATTCTTGTCCGCCTCACTGTCAACCACTCCCAGCAGAGTCACGTGGCCGTTCTTCACAATGATGTGAATTGGTTTGATCACTGGCAGCGCATACTGCTGCAGTGGCGTATAGCCGTAGATGGCGCGGTAAAGCCGCACTCTTAGCCGGTTGTCCATAGGCGAGAGCGGCAGCACCTCGATTTCATTGTCAACGTGTTCCACACCTTCAATTTTCTTAACTGCGGCTTCCGCATCGCTCTTCAGAACAGGATTCACCGCTTGCCCCGTCAGTACCACGTTGTACCCTTCAATTTTGTATGCCAGATTGTCAAAAACCGTGTAGTAGGGTTGCATCAGCAACTGGTGGCGAACTTCTCTTGTGATCCTTTGCTCCGCCTGAGGAGTAATTTCCCGTTGCGCCCATGCGAAACCCGTCGCTAGGATGAGCAGGACAAAGACGCATGATTTGCGTGGCATCCTGATTCCGCCCTTCTGCTAATTGGTCGCCTTTGGCGTAGGATGCCTAAACTGTCACGGGAGTAGCGCATAATATTGCAGAAAAAACCCACTCCTTCACAGGAGTGGGTCCGAAACCAGAAGCGAGCAGCTTCAATTTAATTAACGGTCACATCCACCGGGCCGGAGGCGATGCCATTGGCCACAACTTCAATCGTGCTGGCGCCAGTCTCGATGCCGGCAGGCACGTCGAAATGCGTGCCGACAGGCTTGGTTCCGGTGCCAACTGCCATTGTGCTGTGGTTGTGGGTCTTGCAGTAGAAAACGTGTCCGGTGGTGTCATTGGTGATGCGCACGAGAGGATAGTTGCTGTTCATCTGAGCATCGTCACCGTAGGCTGCGCCATCTGATACGCCGTTAAACTGGGTTCCTTTGATGATGTAGGATTGCCCGTGCGTAATAGTGGTCGGGACTGAAGTGATGGCAGGAGCCCACTCGGGATTCGCGCTGCCCGCGGGAGTGTAGATCGAAACGGTTTTGGTCTTGTTATCCGCAACGGAGAACATAATCTGACCGGTCGGCAGAACCACCATACGGCCTTCGTATGATGTGTTCTCAGCGCCAACGGCCGGAGGATTCGGTACCAGGTTCCACGCTGTGCCATCGTACTCGTAAAAGCTGACCGGGGATCCGAAGATTCCGGGGCTCATTTCGGCGAGCACGTTGCCGTCGGGCAGAATGGCAGCTGGCGCATCCGCCATGTCGTTCTTACCCGGCATGTCGGGACCGACGGTCCACGTCCCCGGCTGGCTGATGTTCGCCGGAGGCGTATAGGTCGATGTGTGTCCAGCACCCGAAGCGTTAGCGCCCATGGCGAAAACTGTGCCATTAGGCAGCAGGATCTGCGGTCCGACTTCTTCCGATCCCGGATCTTCCAGGCGAACGATCGTGCTGCCCGCGCTGATCCAGCGGCTCTTCAAAGAAATGTATTTCTCTGCGCTGGGAGCATCTACCGCGTCGGTGGTCAGAACGCTTCCATCCGGCAGCAGTGACCATCCTTCTTCTTCGAAGTCATCTTTCTTGCCCGTGCCAGTGCTGGTCCAGGTCTTGCTGGATTCATTAAACAGAGCCATTTTCGTGCTCTCATTCTGGCCCAGCAGGAAGGTGCCATTCGGCAATACAACGGAGGGTGAGTCGCCAATTTCCGTCCAGCCGCTTGGAGCGGTCACCGCAACCCAACTGTTGGTCGAGTAGGTGTAAAACGCACCCAGATTGGTCTCGTCCTGTTGCAGGTTGTTATACTCGCCGCCTTCTACGATTACGTTGCCGTCAGAGAGCACGGCAGAGGCAAAGTAAAGAGGTTTGTAATTCGACGGCATAGAACCGAGTTGCGTCCACGTACCGTTGATGTAACTGCCAGTATTGTCCGGGGTTAGCCGCCACCAGTTATTGCTGTTGTACTGGTGCATCATGACAGTGCCATCGGTGAGCAGGAGGGCAGTGTCGGTAGTAAAAGTGGGTTGATTGTTGAGCGCCGTCCAGGTCTGCGCCTGGGCAAGTCCGCCCCAAGCCAGCATAACGCTTAGAGCAAGGCCGAGCATTCGCCACAGCTTCATGTTTCTTCCTCGCATAGTTTTCCTTCTGGGTTTTTGGTGGTGAGTCATGGAAACGATGGCACTCCGGATGGGAGAAACGGAGCACAGTGAAGCGGGAGAATCTTAGGACGGAATTGCTCAAAGTGTCAAGGTGAAAACTTTTGCACATGAATGCGCAAACTTTCGCACACACGGGTCTGGATCGATGACAGGAAAAACGGGAGCACCGTCGTGCCCCCGTCTCGTCGCTTGGGTCGGAAGAAAATTAAAACCGGAAATGCGGGCCAAAGGTGACCCGCAGATTGTTATAGGCGCCGTTGTTCAGATAAATTTCGTCGCCCACATCGAGCCGCAAGCCGAACGGACCCCAAAAGCCCTCGATGCCTGCTCCAGGGTAAAACGCAACATGGGTGGAAGCCCCGCCGACACCATTGAGAGTGGACGTAACGGTTCCTGGGGTTGCGGCAGCCGTGCTGGTACTGAAATCGATGAACCCGACTTTGCCGGTCACGAAAAATCTCACCGGACCGCTGGTGCCAGCCTGAAACTTAGGGCCAAATAATCCGGTCAGCGGACGTATTCCGGTCCGGACGAAGGTGGTCGAAAGGCCGTTTCCGTAGGTCGCCGTATAGTTACGCTCAAAATCGTAGTTCAACTCCCCTTCCAGCATAATGTTGGAACTGACATTCACGCCCGCTCTTCCGCCCACTCCAACAAAATTAATGTTGGGAGTCAGAGGACTGAAACGCAGGTAATCCGCGAACACCCCTACTTCCGCATGATCGTATGTTTGCTGCGCCATCAGCGATGCGCATGTCAAAAGGCCAAGAATTCCCATTGCAGCTGCAAATTTCATCAGCTTTCGCTCCTCATACCTGCCACACCGAATCCCGGCGTGACCTGATTCTCAGTTATGCAGGCCCCGACTTCGATGCAGACATCGCAAAGTTAAGTTGGGCGCCAAGGCTTCGAACTGGCTCCCGCCATCCTGTAAACTAGGGAGTAAATAGTAGTAGAAGCACAGCATCGTCCTAGCGTCTCTCGTTTCACATGCGCCTTCGCGGTCGAGGAACCCTGAAACGATCTGTGCCCGCAGTTGCGTCTTCTGATATCTTGTGCTTTCTCCTGAGAATCCTGATGGCAGCCCGTAGGGAGCTCTGATGTCCACATTTACAAAGCGCGAACCTACTCGCCTGTACCGCTGGCTGGTGCTGGTTTTCGTCAGCCTGACGATGTTCGGGAACTACTACGTTTATGACTGCATTGCGCCCATAGCCGATGTGCTTTCAAAGCAACTCCATTTTTCGGATTCGAACATAGGCTGGTTGCAGGCGATTTACAGCGTCCCGAATGTTTTCATGGTGCTCATCGGCGGGTACGTTGTGGATCGAATCGGCACCCGTAAAGCGATCTTCATTTTCGGAGTGATCTGTCTGGTGGGCTCGATCCTGACGGTCTTGTCGGGGAGTCTTTTATATTTTCACTTCGACTGGTGGTTTATTCACAGCGCCTTCTCGGTTCCTGTAATGGCTGGCGGGCGCCTGGTGTTTGGCTTGGGGGCGGAATCGTTGATTGTTGCCGTTACCACTGCGGTCGCAAAGTGGTTCCGCGGGAAGGAACTGAGCTTTGCCTTTGGCATTAACCTGATGATTGCCCGCATGGGCACATGGCTGGCGCAGAATTCGCCCACCTGGGCGAAATCGTCTTATACCAACTGGCGAGGACCACTGCTGATCTCGGTCGGCTTCGCCACCCTCTGCGTGATCGGCGCGATAATCTACTGGGTCATGGAATCCTACGCCGAGATGAAGATGGATCTCGGCCACCAGGGCTCAACCGATAAGGTTGTCTTCAGCGACATCTTCAACTTCGGGCTCTCCTACTGGTACATCGTTGCGCTCTGCATCGTCTTTTACTCGGCAATCTTCCCTTTCGAGACATTTGCCATCAAGTTCTTCATCGAAGCACACGGCACCAGCCGCGAGCTGGGCGGTTTCCTGGTCAGCATTCTGACTGCCTTCACCATGTTCGGCACGCCAATTTTTGGCCTGTTCGTCGATAAGGTTGGCAAACGCGCGCTGCTCATGATGCTGGGCTCAGTTCTCCTGATTCCCGTTTACCTCATGATGGCATACACGCAAATCAGCTTGTACGTACCGATGGCAATGATGGGTGTGGCTTTCTCGCTGATTCCCGCCGTCATGTGGCCGTCGGTGGCTTACATCGTTGACCAGTCAAAGCTGGGTACAGCTTATGGGCTCATGACCATGATCCAGAACATCGGCCTGGCAGGATTCAACCTCCTGATCGGCTGGGCGAATGATTACCGTCACGCCGGACCCGATAACCCTGCTGGTTACCATCTCGGGATGTGGATTTTCTCGGTTTTAGGTTTTCTGGGAGTATTTTTTGCATTCCTTTTACGTCAAAGAGAAACTGGCCCCCATGGTCACGGGTTAGAATCCATTACCACCGCGACGGCCAGCACAGCCGCCGCGTAACAGAATGCCCGGATACTCTGGGCTTTATTGAGACTTCCAGGGCATGCTGGCAATCTATTTACATTAGAGTGGATTCAGGGGCTTGGCAGCTGATTCCGTCATGTGGGGTGACCGTTTCAGGGTCAGGATTCGCTCCTCAGACGAATAAAAACCTCGATGGGTACAACTACTTATTACTATCCTCCGGGCACGGAACCAGCTGAAAGCAGTGCAACGAAAAGACATTTAGGCCGCATCAGACCAAGTGCGGCCGGAAAAGCTGATCCTACGGACGCAAGAAAGTCAAAGACTAAATCGCTTTCGGAAGCTGAGGCGATCGAATGGGCTAAGCAGGGCGATGCTGAGGCTTTTGAGTCCTTGTATCACCTGCACCGGCGGCGGGTTTACTCGCTGTGTCTGCGAATGACTGCAAATACTGCGGCAGCCGAAGACCTGACGCAGGAAGCGTTTTTGCAGCTGTTCCGTAAGATCTCGACGTTTCGCGGGGAAGCGGCTTTCTCGACGTGGCTGCATCGCATGGCGGTTAACGTGGTGCTGATGCAGTTGCGGAAAAAGGGGCTTCCGATCGTGCCGCTGGAAGACACGATCGAGACAGAGGAAGAGACTCCGCGGAAAGAGCTCGGCGGCGTAGACTCGGTTCTGTCAGGCTCGATTGACCGGCTCCAGCTGAACCGGGCCATCGAAGCGCTGCCGCCCGGCTACAAAACGATTTTTGTGTTACATGACGTGGAAGGATACGAGCACAACGAAATTGCCGAGATTGTGGGTTGCTCAATCGGCAACAGCAAGTCACAATTACACAAGGCGCGTCTAAAGATGCGCGAGCTTCTTAAAACGAGTAGAGCCGCAAAGGCCAGCAAACCGTGAGAAGCTCGGAAAACCGTTGGGGAGAGATATGACCTGCGCAGAGTTTGAAGCAGTCCTGCCAGAGATGCTTGAGGGCGAAGTTAAACAGGAACAGCAGGAGCACTTGCGATTCTGCTCCAGCTGTTTTGACCTGTTATCCGATCTGAGCCTCATTGCACGCGAAGCGCGTTCCCTGCAGTCCGATGTGGAACCAGGTCCTCGCGTCTGGAGTTCAGTTGAAATCGCACTTCGCCAGGAAGGCCTCATCCACGACCCTCAGCCTCAGATGCAAAAGGCAAGACGGCCCTTGCTCTGGCGTCCGGCATGGGCCCTTTCTTTCGGCGCAGTTTTCCTCGTCGCTATCGCGGGCTTGCTATACGAGCGCGGAACGGGCAGTCCGGAGGTGGCCGGCCTTGGCATCATCAAACCTGCTGCTTCCAATGCAACCGTTCCTGATGATTACAGTCCCGACGATATCGAGGTTCTCCAGGATGTTGGATCCCGCACTCCGGCCATGCTCGCGGATTACAAGGCTAACCTGCGAAAGGTTAATTCTTATGTTCGCGACGCCGAACAATGGGTGCGGAGCAATCCCAGCGATGAGGTCGCACAGCAATCGTTGATCAACGCATACGAACAGAGAGCCGTGGTTTACCAGATGGCTCTGGATCGCTCTCAGCCTTAGCAAGATCGCGACCTGCACAGCAGGTGAGTTGGGGAAGAAGGTGCTATGCAGAGCAGTAAGCGTTTGGTGCTATTGGCCGCAGCTTCCATTTTAGTGCTTGCAGCTCTTGCCAATGCCCAGATCCGCAGCCAATATCGTTTTAAGGTTGGACGCAAACCCACGATCTCAGTTAGCAACGAGTACGGCCCGGTGACGGTCACTCCTTTGGCCGGCAAAGACGTCCTGGTGACGGCCGTAGTCTATTCCGATAAAGTCGAGGTGGATCGAAACCACAGCGGGAGGAGGGTGTCGCTTATCTCCCACCTCCTGCCCGGAGCCACTGACGAGACTGGCCGCGTCGATTACACCATTCAGGTTCCGGCCGGTGCCATGATTTCCATCCACTCCGCCGGTGGTCCACTGCACATCGAGAAGCTCAATGGCGATGTCACGCTGGAAGGGACGACGGCGGTCATGGATGTTCGTGACCTTAACGGCGCCCATATCCACGTGCGAAGCCTGGACGGTCCTATCACGCTGACCAATATAAGCGATGGGAACGTCGAAGTAACCTCCGTGCGCGGCGATGTCACTATGAATGCCGTGAACGCCTCCCGCGTCCAGGTGAGTTCCACCAGCGGGCACATCGTCTACGATGGCGACTTCGGCGATGCCGGCGAATACGTCCTGATGAGCCACACCGGCGACATCGAGGCCATTGCGCCGGCCTACGCATCCTTTGATGTGACCGCACGCTCCGAGCGTGGGCAGGTCGATACCGATTTCCCGCTGCAACCCAAACACACTTCGTTCGTGGTGCATGCGGGGAGTGCCTTCGCAGGTACCATGAACAAGGCCGCATCATCGGTTAAGCTCCTGTCTTTCAGTGGTAAAATCCACCTCAAGAAACGCTGAACAACTCACATAAACTGGCTGCGGCACTTATGACTGTGCCCGATTCGTTGTCGTATGACCCGGCAGGCCTCCGAACATTAATTCTGGTCGGGTTCATGGGCGCAGGAAAAACCAGTGTCGGGCGTGCTCTGGGCGCCAGGCTTGGCTGGGAGTTTGTTGACCTTGACGACTGGATCGCAGCGCGCTCGGAGCGCTCAGTTGAGCAGATCTTCGCGGAAAGCGGCGAACCTGAGTTTCGGCGACTGGAAGTGGCGGCGGTTCGAGAATTGCTCCGCGGCCCGGTTTCTCGGCGTGTCATTGCCCTGGGAGGCGGTGCTTTCGCGCACTCTGACGTCATACGCTTGGTTGCCGAATCGGGTGCGGTAACGGTTTTTCTTGATGCGCCGGTTGATGAGCTTTATCGCCGCTGCGGTGACGACCAAAAGCAACGGCCACTGAAAACCGATATGCAGCAGTTCTGCAACTTATACGGAAAACGGCGCTCAGCTTACGAGCGTGCGTATCTGCGCATTGACACAAGCGGCAAGGATATTGACACAGTTGCAACGGAGGTGGCATGCGGTCTTGGAGTCGGAACATTAAAGTGAACGGTAAGTGCGCACTCCTATCCATCAGTCTTATTCTCTTATCAGTCACAGGACTGGCTGCGGACAAGGCGGCCCAAAAAAATGTGGACTCTGGCTCGTTTGGCGTTTATATGGGCGGTCGAAGGATCGCCACGGAAACTTTCACCATCCATCAGGACTCTTCCGGCAGCGAAATCAAGTCCGAATTCAAGACCGAAAACACCTCCGACAATGCAGACCAGTCATGCGACCTTCAGCTTGCCGGCAACGGTGACATTAAGAAATATGAATGGAAGGAACTGAGTCCCGGGCAGTCGCAGGCGACCGTGGTGCCCAACGACAATTTCATCATCATGCGCTCCTCCCAGAATCAGCAGCAGAAAAAGCCCGCTGAAGAGCCTTTTATGCTCGGCCCATCCATCAATATCCTGGATGATTATTTCTTCGTTCAGCGGGAGGTGCTGATCTGGAAATTCCTGGCCACCTCCTGCAAACAGGAAGCCGGGCAGGTGAAATGTCCCGAGAAGCAACGCACGCAAATGGGGGTGTTCAATCCGCACGCCCACTCCTCCATGCAGCTCAGCGTTGAGTTTGATGGCCGCAGCAAGATTTCGATCCATGGCACAGAACGCGAATTGAACGCGTTCACGCTGAAGAGCGATGCGGGCGACTGGAACCTCTGGCTGGACGACCAATTCAAATTAATTCGCATCGTAGTCCCGGGGGACAATACTGAGGTTCTCCGCGACTAAGGTGGCCCTTTGGCCCTGATTGACGGACGCACCGCGCGGGTGATTACAACAGTGCTGGTATTCGCGCTGGCGCTGGCCTTTCTCTATGCCGCGTATCACACCCTAATCGCATTTCTCTTCGCAATTTTTTTCGCTTACCTGGTCGACCCCGCCGTTTCGTGGATGCAGCGGTTCACACGCCGGCGCAACGTTGCCATTGCCGTGATCTATCTGCTGCTCGCTTTGTTGCTGACGATATTCTTCTTTTTTGTGGGCCCCAAGATTGTCCACCAGGGACAGCGCTTGACCTCGTCGCTGCCCGGGTTGTTGGAAGCCGAAAACCCCGGCGAACTGAGCAAGGTCGCGGCAAAAATCGGCCGGGAGCACGGCTGGAGCGAGCAGACGGTTACTAGAATAGAAAGCTTCATCGCCGGGCACCGCCCTGCAATCGTCGGTATCGTGCAGAGCATTGGTCTTGAACTGGCCAAGCTGGCGAAGGATTCCTGGCTCATCATCGTGGTCCCCATTCTCGCCGCATTTTTCTTGAAAGATGGCAAATACTTCACGGAAGTCGCTCTGTCTCTTGTGCAGACGAAACCGCAGCGCGAATTTCTGGAAGGCGTGCGCGGAGATCTGAACCAGATGCTCGCCCATTTCATCCGCGCCCAACTGCTGCTCGCTGTATTCTCGTTCGTGGCTTACCTTACGATGATGGGTCTGATCTTGCACCTTCCCTATGCGCTCGTGCTGGCAAGCGTTGGCGGGTTTCTGGAGTTTATTCCCGTGGTTGGACCTCTGGTGGCTGCAGTCGTCATCATCGGTGTCGCGCTAATTACCAGTTATCCTCATTGGCTGGTGCTGTTGATCTTCCTCGCGGCGTGGAGGCTCACGCAAGACTATGTCATTTCTCCGCGCATTCTCGGGCGCAGCCTCGAATTGCATCCCCTGGCTGCCATCTTCGGCGTGCTGGCGGGCGCGGAAGTTGCGGGGGTGCTGGGTGTCTATCTCTCAATTCCGGTTATGGCAACTCTGCGCATTGTCTGGAACCGCTGGCGCCTGTACAACGAAAAACGGCGCTTTGGGCCGCTGAATGAATATTCGTTCGGCAGTGAAATCGCGCCGCAACGATAATGCTGTCAGGTTGAGGACCTAGCGCAGTCCGAGCGGCCGCTTGTGATCCGCTTCTTCTTCCTTGATCGGCTTCCACCTGTGCCAGAGATAAAGCCCTCCCGCGACACCTATGCCGATTCCGGTGCTGATCGCGAAAAATAGACGATATGCAGGCCACGCGATCAGCAGGATCGCAACTGTCGCGACCGCGATGATCAATGCGGCAGTGCCTTTGAGCTTCATTCCTTACCACCGAGTGCAGAGAGAAAGGCGCCAATAGTTCGCACTATATTGTACTTTTTTCACGACAAAGGTTTCCTCTGTGCGCCCCAGTGTCCTCTGTGGTTTGTTCTACCCAGTTGAGACGATGCGAATGGAATGTTCGGCCCCACGGCGGCCGCTGGCCTTTCACGTCTTGTGCGAAGACTAGGGTTAGAGCTTGGACGCCACCCGGAGGCCAATCGTGAACGATCACAAGACCGGATGGCAGTGCTGCCGGCAGAACAGTGTAGGCCCAATTGACGTCTGCTATTATGCAAACAAATGATGGGCTTGGGTCGGCAGGGGAGACAATCGGTAACAATCTTGCTCGGGAGAATCAGTGCCTAGCCAGAGACAGGTCAAGTGGTCCCAACTGAAAGTTGGGCTGGTCGTCATCGTGGGCAGCGTGACGCTGGGTATCCTTATCCTGCTGATGAGCGGCACCGGCGGTTTTTTCACGAGAAAGATCATGCTGGCCTCTTATTTTGATAACGCCGGCGGCCTGACCGTCGGCGCCCCGGTTCGCCTTCAGGGTGTGGACATCGGCAATGTGAAGAGTATCCAAGTCGTCTCTGATCCTTCGAAACGCCTCACCCCAGTCAGAGTCACGATGAAAGTCAGCACCAAGTACATCGATAGCTTGCGGGAGGACTCGTTGGCCACACTGTCTACGGCAGGGGTCCTGGGCGAGACTTACGTCGACATTGACAGCTCACTGGCAAAGGGTCCGGAAGTCAAGACCGGCGATGTGCTGCAAACGCGGGAAACTCCGGACGTGCAGGATGTCGTCCGAGCCAGCCAGGGCACGCTGCAGAATCTCGATGCCCTTATCAAGCGCCTCGACCGCATTGTGGCTTTTGTGGAAAGCGGACAGGGCTCGATCGGCAAGGTAATTTACGACGCCAGCTTCTATAACCGTCTCAATGCCACGGCTGAGCAATTTCAGAAACTTGTTAACGATGTGGCAAACGGCAACGGCAGCCTTGGCAAATTGGTGGTGAGCGATGAGCTCTATCGAAACGCCAACGCGACGATCACGAAACTCAATACCATCATCGATCAGTTGAACGCAGGCGAAGGAACTGCCGGGAAATTCCTTAAAGATCCTTCTCTTTACAACAATGCCAACGCTACGATCGTTAACGTGAAAAAGATTACTGATGACGTAAACGCTGGCCGGGGGGCGCTGGGCACCTTGACCAAGGACCAGGAATTCGCCAACAAGCTGAAGGAGACCATGACCAAACTTACCGCCATCACCGACAGGTTGAACGCGGGTGAAGGCAGCGCCGGAAAGTTCCTCAAGGACCCATCGATGTACAACAACACCGACAAGTTACTAACGGAGGCCCGGGAGCTGGTTAAGGCAATCCGGCAAGACCCCAAGAAATACCTGACGATTCACCTAAAGATCTTCTGAGAATGTAAGCCCTAAGAAACGAATTTCAGGATTCCAAATCGCTATGAAGCGAGTTCGCAAAGCCGTCTTTCCCGCCGCCGGTCTGGGTACGCGTTTTCTTCCCGCCACCAAAGCTCAACCAAAGGAGATGCTTCCGCTGGTGGACAAGCCGATTATTCAATATGGGGTGGAGGAAGCGCTGAATTCCGGCTGCGACCAGATGATCATCGTGACTGGACGCGGCAAACAGGCGATCGAAGACCACTTCGATGTCAGCTACGAACTCGAAAAGATGTTGGAGGAAAGGAAAAAGACCGATCTCCTGCAGATCGTGCGCTCCATCTCCGACATGATTCATGTTGCCTATGTGCGGCAGAAAGAGGCGCTTGGGTTGGGCCATGCGGTCCTTACCGCGCGGGAACTCGTAGGCGATGAACCTTTCGCGGTGCTGCTCGCGGATGACGTGATTGACGCGAATCCTCCCTGTCTGAAACAGATGATCGAAGTTTTCGAGCAGACGCAATGCTCGGTCGTCGCGACTCAGATCATCGAGGGCAAAGCCATATCAGCGTACGGGGTTCTGGATGCAAGACCGGTCAACGGGTTCAACGGGCGTCTGTATGAAGTCGACAACATGGTCGAGAAACCGCGCCTCGAAGATGCGCCCTCTAATTTGGCGATTATCGGACGATACATTCTCACTCCCACGATCTTCGAAACCTTATCTCAGACCCAGGCTGGGGCCGGCGGTGAATTACAACTTACCGATGGCATGAAGCTCCTGCTGAAAAAAGAAAAAATGCATGGCTACGTGTATGAAGGACGCCGGCACGACACGGGAGACAAGCTGGGCTTCCTGAAAGCCACGGTCGAGTTTGCATTGAAACGCGACGACCTTGGCCAACCGTTCAGGGAGTATCTGAAAAAACTGAATCTTTAGTCTGACTGCTACTTCTGGCTTCCACTCACCACCGAATCTTGCTATCCGGATCATCTACTAGAACGACTTCATATTTTTCCAGCATCGGCATCAGAAGATTTTCGAGTTCGCGTTTCCACAGCTCTCCCTCGTAAAACTTCGCCTTCATGGGCTCACGCGATTCGAGGTCGGGGAAACCCCGCATGAAGAAAAAAGTATCGGGATCCTCGACGGAAAGCAAGGGACCGAGAATCTTCATTCCGATCTCGGCGTGCGCCGGAATTGATCTGGTACGGAAGATTTCCAGGAACTGAGAACGCTTGCCCGGCTTGGTTTTATATGTGCGCATCTCGACGATCATCGCGGTCTCCGTGAAAGTTCATGGGCGTGCTTGAAGGATACCGAAAAGTCTGCCTTCGAGGGTGAACAGGCTTTGTCAATCACTTAAAGTCAGTAGAATGTGCAAATAACGGGTGTAGTCATTTCGGCACCAGAATTTCCGGGGGAGAATAACGGAAATTACGACTAATCAGTCAGGGACTGTTGGGTGGCAACTTCGGAGCCAAGGCTGCCAGAATCCTTAACTACGGGCGAATTTCAATCGAACGAAGAACGGGCGTTGCTGGCGGGCCTCCTCAAGAAGGACAGGAAAGCCACCGCAGAGTTTGTCGCCAGGTATGCCGACGCAGTCTACGCCTTCGTGCGCAGCCGGCTGACACCGCAGTTTGATGCCGTCGATGATCTGGTGCAGGAGATTTTCCTGGCAGCGTGGGAGGGCATTGGATATTACCGCGGGATGGGGTCTCTTCAAGGCTGGTTGATCGGGATTGCTCGCCATAAGGTTGAGGATTACTATCGCGCACGACTTCGCGCCCCCGAGCCCCTTCCCGAGAATGAAGCAGAGCCGTCCCCGGAAGCGGCAAACCCCGACCTCGAGAGCCTGCTGACGCAGGAGGAGCTCCGAAGTAAAATCTGGCGCGTGCTGGGCAGTTTGCCGGAACAGTACAGGCTGGCGCTCGTCTGGCGGTATTGGGAGAGAGTTCCGGCACGAGAGATGGCGGCGCGTACAGGCAAGACTGAAAAGGCGATTGAACGGCTTCTGGCACGCGCCAGAGAGCAATTTCGTGCAAGGTGGGCCCGTGTCTAGAAATCTTTCAGACGACGAATTTTTCGAGCAAATGGCTCTAAAGTCGGAACCTGCGGAGAATATTGCTCCGCCGAGACTGAAGGCCAAGATCTACTCAGCCCTTACGCACAAGCAGGCAGAGAACGGTTTCCTGCTGAGCCTCTCTGAGACCAGGATTGCGGGCCACACGCTTTGTGTTTTTGAAGAACTTGTACGCATTGCTCCAGTGGGAGAGGCAGCCAAGTGTGCCAACATTTGCCACGTCTGCCACGCGCGAATTCTCGCGGAGCATCTCGATCATCCGCCGATCTACTGGCCCGGCTGTCCTTATGTGCAATTCAAGAAGGCGTGAGTGGCTCTTCTAAAAGCGGTAGACAATTCCAAACAGGTTTTCGAAGTTTTTCAGCGTATGCGGACCCGGCGGAGACAACTCGTGGCTGATGGGGTTCTTGCTTATGTTTTCGCTGAAGCTGTAGCGAAAGGCCCAGCCGTTGTGCACAGTGAGGTCGATGCCCACCGGCACGCGTAACGCGATCATGTTGGAGCTGAAACTCTGCGGCGGCAAAGCAGCAGATCCTTCGACTGTTGTGATCGACTGCTGGGTTGACGATAGGTGTACCAGCCCCGTTCCTACTCCAAGATAAGGCCGAATACGGCTGCCACGCGGTCGAAAATAAACCATAAAGGTTGCAAAGGCGCTGTTTTGCGAACTGGCCCGTGACTCCTCATATCCCGACTGGACTGCGTTAGCAGCATTAGCGGCCGTGAGTATGAGCCCGTTTCGATTCCACACGTAATCAGCTTGCAGGGTGAAGAAGTCAGTCAGATCGCGACCCACAAGGGCATTCAATAACAGTCCGTTCTGCGGGTTATAGGAAGAAAAAGCGCTGGATGGCGGATTGAGCACAGCACGCGCGTCTCCGGAGAGAGTTGAGACTCCCGTCATAACACCTGCATACAACTGGCCCTCGACAGGTGTCGTACTGCACAGAAGAAACCAGGATGCGAAAAGAAGGATCGCGCCAGGCTGTGCACACCTGGCAATAAGAAATTTCCGAAGTTCCAAAAATCTCAAGGGGGACCCGTCATTTTCAGCCGACGTACATATCAAAGCGGTTCGCGCCCCGCACGACAAATTTTCCCCGACCACGGCCGGTTTAGCTCTATCAGACCGGTTGCGAAATTTCACCAACCCTCGCTTTGTAGCCATGAAAGGAAGAAATCGTATGAGGCTGAAACTCACCATTTCGATGTTGTCAATCGCCGTCTTCGCTGTCTGCAGTCAAGCTGCGAATGCTACTACGGCAGGAGCAGTGTATACGCTGAGCAATTCGAGCAGCGGCAATGCGGTATTAGTTTATAACCGGTCCGCAACGGGCCAACTCACCCCCGGCGGCAGCTTTTCCACAGGCGGCATGGGATCGGGCGCCGGTCTGGCCAGTCAAGGAGCACTGGCGCTTGACTCCAGCAATCGGTTTCTCTTTGTCGTAAACGCTGGCAGCAACACTGTCTCGGTGTTCGAAGTCATGCAGAACGGACTGCATCTGGTTGGCACAACTTCTTCCGGGGGCGAGAATCCCGTCAGTGTCACCTCCTTCGGCCGGATTCTTTACGTGCTCAACGAAGGAGGCGCAGTGGGCGGCGTAGACACAATTGCGGGTTTCGAAGTTAATGCTACCGGACAGCTGCAGATGATTTCTCATGGCATAGGGTTGAGCGCAGCGTCGGTCGCACCAGCGCAAGTCAGTTTCAATCCCGAGGGAAACCTGCTGATCGTGACCGAGAAGAACACGAACAAGATAGATATCTTCTCTCTCAATGATGCGGGAGTACCCATGAAAAGAAGCATCATCAATTCCGCGGGAGAAACGCCGTATGGTTTTGCGTTCGGTAGACGCGACCAACTGTTTGTCTCGGACGCGGTTGGCGGCGCTGCCGGCGCTGGCGCCATGTCTTCTTATTTCGTATCGACTGACGGGACGGCGCACACGCTGGACGGCCTGGCAAACGACAATCAGTCCGCTCCATGCTGGGTCGCTCTGACCGGCGATGGCCGCCTTTTGTATACGATAAACAGCGCCAGCGGTACGGTTTCCGGGTACGGAATCAGCTACATTGGACAGCTACAACTGCTCAGCCCGAATGGCGTCGCCGCGAGTCTGGGCACGACTAGCGCTCCCATCGATGCTGCGATCAGCAACGATTCCAGCTTCCTTTATGTGTTAGCACCGGGAACAGGCATGATTGATGGCTTCACGGTGGGAGTAAATGGCGCGCTTACGCCCGACGCGCAGGTGAGCAATATTCCCGCTTCTGCCTCCGGTCTTGCGGTCCGATAAGTGATGTCGTGATGTTTTTTGCTCGGGGCCGGTGGTGCCTTTCATCGGCCCACTCTTCTCACTTGACGCTCGAAAGACACAGGACGGAGACTGCAATCGAGCAGAGCCTCGAGGGATCTTTGATTCGGAAGAGCGGTTGGTGAGCGCGGAAGGAATCGAACCTTCAACCTACTGATTAAGAGTCAGTTGCTCTGCCAGTTGAGCTACGCGCCCGTCAAGGAAGGCGTCGCTACAAGTTTAGCAGAGAAACCCTTTAGGCCTGCAGCGCGAGTTGAATGTTCCCTTGCATTCGGACACGTCAGTCTGTCTGCCGCTAAGTCGTATTTACGTTCGGAATGAGACCCCCACGTGGAATTTTTTGTGACAAAAAATTCGCCAGGCAACGGTCAGTGGGCCGCTGCCTGGCGCAGGATTATGAATACCTGATTCTTAGCCGTAGATCAGTTAATACCCGGTCCCGCAACTGCAAATGCCCCTGCCGCTGCCCACTCTATAGATAGAGTTGCACTGCGTTTCCAGATTGCGCAACTCGGTCCCACTAGAACCGAGATCGACAGACTGGGTCTCGTCCTCGGTGACGACGTAGGCATCACTGTCTGTAGGAGCCTGGATGTGCGTGACCCATTCCTGGATTTCAGGTGTGGTCACGACGTAAGCGGACGAGGTTGGGGCGGCGCAATATCCATGGTACTCCGCAGACGATACGATCTTAATCACTCCGCTGCTAAGCGCGACACCGGTGAGTGGATTCGAGGTGAGATCGCCGTTTACGGAGAGCGTACGCAGGTCATCAGGGCTCAATGCGCAAGAGCAGCATTCCGACATCTCCTCGTACGGATCGAAAATGAAGATGTCGGCGCAGAGATATCCCCCTGCGGTTCCCGGGTTATCGAGCGTTACCGTGGCATCCGGAGCGCCGGCTGTATTCGCGTTCCGAAAGTAGTCAACTTTATAGGGTCCCTGGTAGGTTTGGGCGAGAGCGCTACCTGTCGCTAACAGTGCCAGCGCCACGCAGATTACAAGCAGCTTTCCACGAGACATTACTTCCTCCTTGTGATGGTTGTATTTGGTGGTGCCACCCGGGACGGGGAGGGCAGCCGCGGCCAAGAAGCCGCACGCTGGCACTTTAGTGGGGCTGCTGATAAAGTCAAGCCCCCAGGTGCACTAATTCAATTGCACTAGTCCCGTACTCACCCCATGATTGTTGGGTTATTCTTGGAGGTAAGTACTGCTGTGCCTTTCCCGCTCACAAGAGGCCTAGGGCTCCAGGAATATTTACTCACCCAGTGAGCACAACAACAGCTTTTACGGAGTGCCACACCAGAAATTCGGATTTCTGGCAGGAATTTTTGCTTATCCGTAACCGTCCACAAAAAAGCCAGGCAACGAACTGACCGCTCGCTGCCTGGCGAACTGGCTGTCCTCGGGCTTGCCGCCCGATGACAAGCTTCTTAGTGTCCGGA